>SMEN01000177.1_pt1 | contig 21061 bp, 17 predicted proteins | sample 2456271 | NCBI WGS metagenome assembly SMEN01 (sample SAMN10132593, study PRJNA489261) | soil metagenome | isolation source: day1 control-loamy sand soil ammended with raw manure from dairy cow... | place: USA | collected 2015-04-01 | reverse complement strand
TGCGTAACCTGAAGCTGGAAATGAAAGTTTTGGCTGATGTCGGTTTGTTAGGTTTACCTAACGCCGGTAAAAGTAGCTTCATTCGTTCTGTTTCAGCAGCCAAGCCAAAAGTGGCGGATTATCCGTTTACCACCTTGATTCCAAACCTTGGCGTGGTCAGTATTGGCCGTTATAAAAGCTTCGTGATCGCCGATATTCCAGGTGTGATTGAAGGTGCTGCTGAAGGAGCAGGTTTAGGTATTCGTTTCCTTAAGCACTTGACCCGTACTCGTTTGTTATTGCATGTGGTTGATTTGGCTCCGATTGACGACAGTGATCCAGCGCAAGATGCGCAAGTGATTGTTGATGAAATCGAGCGCTTTAGCCCATCCTTGATTGAGCGTGACCGCTGGCTGGTACTCAATAAGGTTGATCAGCTTTTAGATGATGAGCGCGAGCAGCGCAAGCAAGCCGTGATTGATCAGCTTGGCTGGACAGGTCCTGTGTTTATGATTTCAGCACTGGATGGCGAGGGCACTAAAGAGCTCGCGCAAGCCATGATGCGTTATCTGGAAGAGCGTGATCTGCGTATTGGCGAAGATAAAGAGTATGCCGAATACCTTGTCGATTTGGATCAGCGCATTGAAGATGAAGGCCGTGCACGTCTGCAAGAGTTGGATGATAAGCGTGCCTTACGTCGTGCCGGGGTTAAAGCCGTCGAAGATGTTGATGATGATTTTGATGAAGACTATGACGAAGATGATGAAGACGGTGCAGAAATCATCTACGTTAATCATTAACTGATGGATGAGCTCGGCGTGTTTGTATAAGCGCCGAGTGTTCAATTTCAACAGGATTTTGTGTTATGCGTGACAAGGTGACAGGCGCTCAGCGCTGGGTAGTGAAAATTGGCAGTGCGTTGTTGACCGCTGATGGCCGAGGTCTGGACCGTAATGCTATGGCAATTTGGGTCCAGCAAATGGTTGCTCTGCGTCAGCAAGGCATTGACTTGGTGTTGGTCTCTTCTGGTGCTGTGGCGGCGGGAATGAGCCGCCTTGGTTGGCTAGAGCGCCCCAGTGCCATTCATGAATTGCAGGCCGCCGCCGCAGTCGGGCAGATGAGCTTAGTCAAAGCTTGGGAAAGCAGTTTTGCTGAGCACAATGAGCGTACCGCGCAGATTCTGTTAACCCACGATGACTTGTCCGATCGCAAGCGTTATCTAAACGCACGCAGCACCTTGCGCACCTTGCTGGAGTTGGGTGTGATTCCGGTGATCAATGAAAACGATACAGTGGCCACCGATGAAATTCGCTTTGGTGATAACGATACTTTAGCCGCTTTGGTGGCTAACTTGGTTGAAGCTGATTTACTGGTGATCCTGACCGATCGTGATGGTATGTACGACGCCGATCCGAGCAAAAATCCAGATGCGCAGGTGATCTACGAAGCGCGTGCTGATGATCCAAAGCTTGATGCGATGGCCGGCGGCAGTGCTGGTGCTTTAGGGCGCGGAGGTATGCAAACTAAGCTCCGTGCGGCACGCTTAGCGGCGCGTTCAGGGGCTTACAGTGTGATTGTCGGTGGGCGCATTGAGCATGTTTTGGATCGACTGCATGCGGGTGAGCGTCTTGGCACTTTGTTGACGCCAGAGCAATGCCGCGATGGCGCACGTAAACAGTGGCTGGCAGGGCATTTACAAACGCGAGGCACTTTGACTCTCGATGCGGGTGCAGTAAAAGCCTTAGCCAGCGACCATAAAAGCTTGCTCCCTGTCGGTGTCACCGCTGTGGCAGGACACTTTCTACGTGGCGAAATGGTGGTTTGTGTGGATGCGCAAGGCACTGAAGTGGCACGTGGTTTAAGCAACTACAGTGCAGCTGAAGCGAGCAAGATCATTGGCCTGTGCTCTGAAAGTATCGTAGAAACTTTAGGCTATATGGCCGAAGCGGAGCTGATTCATCGCGATAACTTAGTGGTGATTTAAGCCTCCACTCTGCGTTTGAAACGCACATAGATCTGCTGATAAAACCCGTGATAAGCCACAAGCTATCACGGGTTTTTTAATGAAGCTTAATCACCACGCGCCCAAAGATTGCTGATTGGGTAGCGACGATCACTGCCAAAGCTACGTTTGCTAATGCGCGGACCCACTGCGGCTTGGCGGCGTTTATATTCGTTAATATCGACCAAGCGTAAAATCCGCATCACCATCTCTTGCTTAAAGCCCTTAGCAATAATGGCTTGTGCTGATAAGTCTTCTTCTACGTATAAACGCAGAACCTCATCAAGCACATCATAGGGCGGCAGACTGTCTTGATCTTTTTGATCAGGCGATAGCTCTGCGGATGGCGCGCGGGTAATCACCCGCTCTGGAATAACAGGGCTTAAACTATTGCGGTAGCGGGCGAGGCGATAGACCAAGCATTTAGGCAGGTCTTTTAGCAAAGCAAAGCCGCCGGCCATGTCGCCATATAGTGTCGAGTAACCGACTGCTGTTTCGCTTTTATTGCTGGTGGTCAGCACCAAATAACCATTTTTGTTGGACAGCGCCATCAATACATTGCCACGGCAACGGGCTTGCAGGTTTTCTTCTGTGGTGTCGTTGGCTATGGACGGCATCTGTGCAAACACCGGTTTTAGTGTTTCGATAAACGCTTCAACCATTGGTGCGATGGCAATGGTCTTATAATCAACGCCCATAATACGTGCTTGTGCAGCGGCATCATCTTGACTGATCTGCGCAGTGTAATGATAAGGCATCATCACGGCTTGCACTTGCTCAGCGCCTAAAGCGTCGGCAGCAATGGCCAGAACCAAAGCAGAATCAATACCGCCGGACAAGCCAAGTAGCACGCCTTTAAAGCCGTTGTAGTTCACGTAGTCACGCAAGCTCAGCATGAGCGCTTGATAGGCGCTAGCTTCCTCGCTGAGCAAGGGACTGATGGTGGTTTTTTCTACATGGCTGGTGGAATGGGTGAACTGCAGTTCTAGCGCACAGAGCTCTTCACTGAAAGCTGGCGCACGTTGACGCAGATTGCCTTGTGCATCCACGGCGCAGCTACCGCCATCAAAAATCAGATCATCCTGCGCGCCAACTTGATTGACATAAATAATTGGCATTTGCGCTTTCTGAGTCTGGCGGCTGAGCATCTGCTCGCGCTCAGTTTGTTTGTTTAAGTGATACGGCGAAGCATTGAGGCTGACGATCATCTGGGCATTGGCTGCACACGCCTGCTCAATAAACTCTGGCTGCCAGACATCCTCACAAATACCTAAAGCGATTTTCACCTGATTGATTTCAATGCATAACGCTTGATTATCAGGGGTGAAATAACGATTTTCATAAAATACTGTATCAGTCGGTAAAAACTGTTTTTTATACACCGCTTGAATTTGACCTTGAAAAACATGGGCGCAGCAGTTGTAACGATGGCCTTGCTCAAGCCAAGGGTAACCCACTAAAACATGAAGATTATGTGGTAGCGCAGTGCACAGCCGCTCTAATGCGCGCTCAATACGCACTTGCATGCTGTCACGCAGTAGCAAGTCTTGTGCGTTATAACCACAGAGTGATAGCTCAGGAAAAACAATCAAATCAGCTTGCAAATGTTGTTTTGCCTGCACACTTGAATCAAGGATACGCTGCAGATTGCCGTCAATGTCGCCGACGCGCATATTTAATTGTGCCAGTACGATGCGCAGTGCAGTTGCCATGCTTAATCCTCAAAAATGATTAGAGCGCCAGTTTAGCAAAGCAAAGTGCTTGATGGGTTGTTACTGCGATAAATCGCCAGCGAGGGCTCTGACTGGGTGGTTTCGTAGTATTGTAAGTAGCTAGATCAATTGGCGTGTGTCGTCATGACTGGTAATGGTATGTCGTGCAAAGTGCTTGAGTCTTTGTATAAAATGCCGCTCAGTTTAGTACTCAATGACAGATTTGAATAAAAGAGAGTTGATATGCAGTTAAAAGATAAAGTGATCATTATCACCGGCGGTGGCCAAGGTTTAGGTCGTGCGATGGCTGAGTACTTGGCAGGAAAGGGCGCGCAATTAGCACTGGTCGATTTAGATCAAAGTAAGCTTGATGCAGCGGTTGCTGCTTGTCAGAGCCTTGGTGCACAAACGCGTGCGTATCTTTGTAACGTGGCCAATGAAGAGCAAGTTAACCATATGGTTGCGCAAGTGGCTGATGACTTCGGCGCGATTAACGGTTTAGTCAATAATGCCGGTATTTTGCGTGATGGTCTGACGATCCGTGTGAAAGATGGCGAGATGAGCAAAATGAGTCTGGCCAACTGGCAGGCGGTGATTGACGTTAATCTGACAGGTGTCTTCCTTTGTACCCGTGAAGTGGCCGCGAAGATGATTGAGTTAAACAATCATGGCGCTATCGTAAATATTTCTTCAATTTCACGTGCCGGTAATATGGGGCAAGCGAACTATTCTGCAGCTAAAGCAGGTGTGGCCGCGGATACTGTGGTGTGGGCAAAAGAGCTCGCGCGTTATGGTATTCGTGTAGCTGGCGTTGCGCCTGGCTTTATCGAAACTGAAATGACCTTAGGTATGAAGCCCGAAGCGTTGGAGAAAATGACTGCAGGCATTCCTTTGCGTCGCATGGGTAAGCCAGAAGAGATCGCCCACTCAGTCGCGTACATCTTTGAAAATGACTACTACACCGGCCGCATCCTTGAGCTCGACGGAGGCTTGCGTTTGTAATGCCTAATACCCACAGCGCGCCAGCATAGCGCGCTGTGGGTGGCGAGGTACGCTATGTGCTAGCAGACGCAGATGTTTATCTAAGTTGCTCCCTTACCAGCCGACCCCGACACCAATCAAATAACGTCGATCATTGAGATCGCCGTATTGGCTGGAGACTTTGTCCCACTCTGCTTTCAGAGTGATGGCCGCCCAGCTGTTGACCTTGTAGCGCAGGCCTGCTTCGCTATCTAAAACGTAATCAATGCCGCTAATAAAAGGCACACCAACCTCGCCTTGGGTATACAGTTCAAAGCTTTTACCGCTGATATAGCGATTGTAATCCCAGGAAAAGGTGCTTGAGTTAAAGCTTTGTTTTTCACCGGAGTCAAAGACAAACTTGTTATGGTTAATGAGACTTGATACAGAAAAGGCACCTAGTTCGTTATCCCAGAACTGATAACCTGGACCTGTACCATAGGTGTGCTGACGACGCAGCTCTTCAAGGCGGTCATTGGTATATTTAATCTTGTTTTTCCAGAACCACTTTTCAGTAATAAATCGATCGAGTGCGTAGCTGGCTTCAAAACGCTCAGTTTTTTTAGCATTATTCTTGGTTTCGTAATCATACTCAGTGTCTAACGCATGTCGCCACAGCCCATGACGCAGCTCAGAACTGACATCAAGATCATAGTCTTTAACGTTGCTTTCTTTTTTCTTGTAGTCAGCAGAAAAACTGATATTACCCTTCCAACGTAAGTCTTCAATAATTGGCTTGGGCTGCATTAGCTGCTGGATGTCCTCCAGCGCGATTGTTTTTGGTGTACCACCATTAATCAGTGTGACACTGCCTTCAGGTGCAGGGCGCAATGCTTTGCTGGTTTCAGTGGTAAAAGTATCTAGTTTAACCAGTAAAGGTTGATCTGTTTCTAGTGTTGCAATTTTTTTGATTTTTAGCGTGATTGTGCCCGCGTAATTAGTCTTTAATAGCAGCTTGCCATTGTCTAGTAGTAGGATATCTCCTGTCATCCGGTCGCCGTTTTTTAACCATACGGTATCGGCTTGCGCGTAGAGAGAAAAAGTTAAACTGGTGAATAAACACAGCAAAGCAAAATGACGCATGATAACAAGCTCAAAAAGTGAAGGGATCGAGGCACAATTAGGGTGCGCAGTTTACAGTCATGCAGTAACAGACTCATAGCGCTAAATAGGGTTCCGTATTGAATATAGATAATCAGCAGCAAAGACGGATCATCCTGTATATGTTGCTGTCCAACATCCCGCAAGGTCGTTTAGCGACCTATGGACAGTTGGCAAAATTGATGGGCTATCCAGGCGCTGCCCGTTGGGTGGGGCGTACCCTTAGCCAGTTACCAGAAGATACACAGTTGCCTTGGCATCGAGTCATCGCTGCAGGTGGTCGTTTAAGCTTGCCGGCCAATACCCCCGCAGGCGATGAGCAACGACAACGTTTGCGTAGTGAGGGCATCTTCGTACAGGGCGATCGTGTTAAGTTACGCGATTATGAATGGCAGCCTGATGCTGTTAGCCAGAATAAGGTATGTTTTTAAGATGAAATTTGTAAAATATGTCTGATAACAGTTGGCGTACAGCGCTACAGGCTTATTCCAGCCCAGCAACTTTAGCCCTGTTGTTGTTAGGCTTTGCTGCCGGCTTACCTTATATGCTGGTTTTCTCTACGTTGTCGGTATGGTTGCGTGAAGCTGGTGTAGCCCGCGAAACCATTGGTTATGCTAGTTTGATTGGCCTTGCTTATGCATTCAAATGGGTTTGGTCACCGCTGCTTGATCAATGGCGTTTACCTCTCTTAGGGCGCTTAGGCCGTCGCCGTTCTTGGTTGGTGTTCTCGCAAGTATTGGTGGCTATTGGTCTTGCTGGCATGGCGCTGAGTAATCCGCAAAGTCATCTGGCCGTATTAATTGCCTTGGCCGTGTTGGTTGCGTTTGCTTCCGCAACGCAAGACATCGCCGTCGATGCCTATCGTTTAGAAATTGTGGATAACAGCCGTCAAGCCGCGCTGGCAGCCAGTTATATGGCGGGTTATCGTGTTGCAGCACTGTTAGCCACCGCTGGCGCTTTGTATTTTGCGGAGTGGTTTGGTTCAACCGGCGTGCAATACCGACATGCAGCCTGGGCTAGCACCTACTTATTGTTTGCTTTGCTAATGCTGCCTGGTTTGTTGACCACGTTATGGATGAAAGAGCCGCAAGTGGTTCTGCAAGCTGAAGATGCAGTCAACCGCTACAAACTGAGCCATCAATTGATCTCGGTTGTTGTACTGATGGTGCTGTTGGTTTCGGTGCCAGCAATGATGACGCAGTTCTACCAAACTGATTTTCAATCGTTAGTCTCTGGGCAGTCGGGACTTGATGATCTGTTTTACAGTGATCGCGCATTTTTACGCGCTTTGCTTTATAGCATTTTGACGCTGTTCTGTTTGTCCACGATTGGTCGTAAAGGTCTTGCTCCGGTGTTAACGCCGGTCAGTGATTTTGTCGTGCGCTACCGCTGGCAGGCGTTGTTGTTGCTTGGTTTAGTCGCCACTTACCGTATGTCAGATACAGTGATGGGCGTAATGGCCAACGTGTTTTATATCGATCAGGGTTTCAGTAAAGATCAGATTGCTGGTGTCAGTAAGGTCTTTGGCTTGATTATGACCTTGCTCGGTGCCGGTATCGGCGGTTTGCTGATCGTACGTTTTGGCATCATGCCGATTTTATTGATTGGTGGCATTAGTTCTGCGGCGACCAATTTAATGTTTGTCATGCTCGCGGGAATGGGCGCTGATTTGAATATGTTGATCGTCACTATTTCGTGCGACAACTTCAGTGCAGGACTTGCTACGGCAGCCTTTGTGGCTTATCTGTCGAGTTTGACTAACCTTAGGTTTTCCGCCACACAGTACGCCTTGCTAAGCTCAATTATGCTGCTGCTGCCGCGTCTGATTGGTGGTTACTCTGGGGTGTTGGTGGATAAGTTTGGCTATGAGCAGTTCTTTTTAATTACCGCTTTGCTGGGTGTGCCTACACTTGTTTTGATTGTGTGGCAGTGGCGTAACGATCGGCGTAAAGCCAGGTTTGCTGAGATAGAGTCAGAAAGTTAACTGGGTTTTGAGGTATTTTGTTACACAGTGCAAAACATGCTGCCCTTGAGATTTTGCTGTGGTGGGCGCATTAATTAAATATCGATATTGTTAAGGTGTACCTGATGCGTGTTTTTTTCTTATTGTTTTTAGTCTTTCCGTTGCTTGAGCTCTTTGTCCTGATTCGTGTGGGTTCCAGCATTGGTGCATCCGCAACTTTATTACTGGTCTTGGCCAGTGGCGTTTTGGGTGTTTTGTGTATCCGCCTGGCCGGCTTGACCACGGCATTAAATGTGCGTCAACGCATGGCGCAGGGCGAGGTGCCTAACCGCGAAATGCTCAATGGCTTATTGTTGGTCGTAGCTGGCGGTTTGTTATTTTTGCCAGGCTTCATCAGTGATGTTATCGGCCTTATCGGTCTACTACCGATGACGCGCTCTTGGTTGATTAAACGTATTGCGTTGCATATGACCCAAGGCGCAGGGCAAACAGCAGGATTTTATTCCGCTCAACAGACCTACAGCCAGCACACCAAGGAAACGCAGCGCACGCAAGTGCAGATTATTGAAGGCGAATTCGAGCGTAAAGATCCTTAAAAGTTGTTGCTACGATATTGCTGAAAATTTCTTATCCAGGCCTTGAAATATTCAATCTCGCCTCCATATAGAAGACACCAAGAGATTCTGCACTAGCAGATCATTCTGCGTGCTGTGCATTTTGCCCAGTGCGCCCCGGCTTGCCGGATCTAATAAACGTGCCGATGAGTATCATCGGTTGATGTAACTAACCCGTTGGGAGAGATCGACAATGAAGCTTCGTCCTCTGCATGACCGTGTGGTAATCCGCCGCAGCGAAGAAGAAACAAAAACCGCTGGTGGCATTGTGCTGCCGGGTTCAGCAGCTGAAAAACCAAACCAAGGCGAAATTGTTGCCGTTGGCACTGGTCGTGTTTTAGACAATGGTGATGTGCGTGCACTCGCTGTAAAAGTCGGTGATAAAGTTGTATTTGGCCCTTATTCCGGCAGCAACGCTATCAAAGTTGATGGCGAAGAGTTGTTGGTAATGAACGAAAGCGAAATTCTCGCGGTTGTCGAAGCTTAATTTATCCCCTTTGCGTAAATGACACAGAATTGAGGAACAGTATTCATGGCTGCTAAAGAAGTAAAATTCGGCGATTCAGGCCGTAAAAAAATGTTAGCTGGCGTCAACGTATTAGCTGACGCAGTAAAAGCAACCTTAGGCCCGAAAGGCCGTCACGTAATTCTTGAAAGAAGCTACGGCGCACCGTCAATCACTAAAGATGGTGTTTCTGTTGCAAAAGAAATTGAGCTCAAAGATCGCTTTGAGAACATGGGCGCACAACTGGTTAAAGACGTTGCTTCTAAAGCCAACGACGAAGCCGGTGACGGTACTACAACCGCTACAGTTCTAGCCCAAGCTATCGTTAACGAAGGCTTGAAAGCAGTTGCAGCGGGCATGAATCCAATGGATCTCAAGCGCGGTATTGATAAAGCAACCATCGCGATTGTTGAGCAAATCAAGCAAATGGCTAAGCCATGTGCTGATAACAAAGCCATTGCTCAGGTGGGTACTATTTCTGCCAACGCTGATGCTTCAATCGGTGACATCATTGCTGAAGCAATGGACAAGGTTGGTAAAGAAGGCGTTATCACTGTTGAAGAAGGTTCAGGCCTGGATAACGAATTGTCTGTGGTTGAAGGCATGCAGTTTGACCGTGGTTACCTGTCTCCATACTTCATCAACAAGCCAGACACTATGGTTGCCGAGCTGGAAAGCCCGCTGCTGCTGTTAGTTGACAAGAAAATCTCTAACATCCGCGAATTGCTGCCAGTGCTGGAAGCTGTTGCGAAAGCCGGCCGTCCATTGTTGATCGTCGCTGAGGATGTTGAAGGCGAAGCCTTAGCAACTTTGGTTGTCAACAACATGCGCGGTATCGTTAAAGTGGCTGCAGTTAAAGCGCCTGGCTTTGGTGATCGTCGTAAAGCTATGTTGCAAGACATCGCTATCTTGACCGGCGGTACTGTAGTGTCTGAAGAAGTAGGTCTAAGCCTAGACACGACCACTTTAGAGCACCTTGGTAATGCTAAGCGTGTGATCTTGAATAAAGACAACACCACTATTATTGATGGCGCTGGCAACCAAACGGATATCGAAGCACGTGTGCTGCAGATCCGTAAGCAAATTGAAGAAACTTCTTCAGACTACGACAAAGAAAAACTGCAAGAGCGTCTGGCTAAATTAGCTGGCGGTGTTGCGGTGATCAAAGTTGGTGCTGCCACTGAAGTTGAAATGAAAGAGAAGAAAGCCCGCGTTGAAGATGCTCTGCACGCAACCCGTGCTGCAGTTGAAGAAGGCGTGGTACCTGGCGGTGGTGTTGCACTGGTGCGCGCACTGCAAGCGATCAGCGAGCTGAAAGGCGACAACGAAGATCAGAACGTTGGTATTGCTCTGCTGCGTCGTGCGGTTGAGTCACCACTGCGTCAGATCGTTGCTAACGCTGGTGATGAGCCAAGTGTTGTGGTTGATAAAGTTAAGCAAGGCGAAGGTAACTACGGTTACAACGCAGCAACTGGCGAGTACGGCGATATGATTGCCATGGGTATTTTGGACCCAGCAAAAGTAACCCGTTCAGCGCTACAAGCAGCAGCGTCAATTGCAGGCTTAATGGTTACTACTGAAGCTATGATCGCTGAAATCAAAGATGACAGCGCACCTGCAATGCCTGATATGGGCGGCATGGGTGGAATGGGCGGCATGATGTAAGGTTTTTTACCTTACTGTTTAGCTCTAAAGCATCAAAAAAACGGCTACCAAGTGATTGGTAGTCGTTTTTTATTGGGTGGGATAAAAGTTCGGTTAACTTATAAAGGGTAGTCGGCAAGTTGGCGTGCAATCAGCATGCGCTGCACTTCGCTGGTACCTTCATAAATCTGCGTAATGCGCGCATCACGGTAGTGTCGCTCCACTGCATAATCTTCTAAATAACCATAACCACCGTGTACTTGAATGGCCATGGAGCAGACTTTTTCCGCCATTTCTGAAGCGAAAAGCTTGGCTTGTGAGGCTTCAGATAAGCAGGGTAGGCCAGCCGTGCGCAAGCGTGCCGCGTACAGCAGCAAATGCCGTGACGCATTAATTTGCGTGTGCATATCAGCCAGCATATTGGCGATGCTTTGATGCTCGGCAATCGGCTTACCAAACTGCACGCGCTCGCGAGCGTAAACCAGCGCGGCTTCAAAAGCAGCGCGGGCAATACCGACGGCTTGCGCAGCGATACCTAAACGCCCACCCTCTAAGCCAGACAGCGCTAAGGCTAAGCCTTTGCCGCGCGGGCCCAGCATATTTTCTTTCGGAATACGGCAGTTAACCAAACTGATCGCGCAGGTATCAGAAGCGCGTAAGCCCATTTTCTGCTCCATGCGTTCCACTTCAAAACCCGCTGTATTGGTGGGTACTAAAAATGCCGATAAACCTTTTTTACCCAGCTCAGGATCGGTCACGGCAAAAACAATGGCCAAGCCTGCACGTTTCGCATTACTGATAAATTGCTTGCTGCCATTGAGTACCCAATGCTCGCCATCTTCCAGCGCTTTGGTACGCAGGTTGTTGGCTTCAGAGCCGGCTTGTGGCTCGGTTAAGCAAAAGCATGCCAGGGTTTGGCCCGAGGCTAACTGCGGAACCCACTCTTTCTTTTGTTCTTCAGTACCCCAGTTAAGGATGGGCGTGCAGCCCACTGAGTTATGAATGCTCATCACCGCGCCAGTGGCGGCACAACCTGCTGAGATTTCTTCTAAGGCAAGGGCGTAGCAGGTGTAGTCGATGTAGGAGCCGCCCCATTCTTCGGGGACGACCATACCTAAAAAGCCCAGTTCGCCCATTTGCTTGAGCATGCTTTCGTCGAGCCAGCCGGCTTTTTCCCATTTTTCTGCGTTGGGGGCTAATTCGCTTTTGGCAAAGTCCCGCGCCATATCACGGATCATGCGTTGTTCTTCGGAGAGTTCGATATCATTCATGCTGAAATTCCTTTAATACCCGTACTGGCTTAAATAGATTGCGCTTGAAAACCAGCGAACAGCTCATCGATTTTTGCTTGCTCAAGCGCTTCGATGGTAGAGGGCTGCCATTGTGGGTTTTTGTCTTTATCAATGATCAGGGCGCGCACGCCTTCTATAAAGTCGCCTTTAGTAAACCACTGCGTACCAAGGTGGTATTCCAAGCGGAAACAATCCGCCAGTGACAGGTTTTTAGCGCGACGCAGCATCGTTAAAGTAGTGGCCATGGCGATGGGTGAGCGGGTGCGTAAAGCAGCGAGCAGCTCTTCACTCCAGGGTTTAATGCTGGAATCGGTTTCGCTCGCTAATGAAGCGATAATCTCGGCAACTGAATCTTTGCTGAAGTGCTGCTCGATGGCGGCGCGTACTGGGGCTAGTTTTGAACCGCTGGCGCGCTTGCTGGCTAATGTATTTAATAAGCTGCGAATGGCTTCTTGTGAGGAGTGCCCCCACTGCATATTGTCTAAGCAGCGATCCAACTCTGAGATTTGCTCGGCATGTAAAAACCAATCAGCAAGACCCACTTGCAAGGCATCCGCTGCGCCAACTGGGTTACCACTGACGCCCATATAAGTGCCGATTTCGCTCGGTAGGCGTGATAAAAAGTAGCTGCCGCCCACGTCAGGAAAAAAACCAATACTCACTTCAGGCATACCTAAGCGGGCTTTTTCGGTGACGATACGAAAACTCGCACCTTGCACCAAACCCATACCACCACCCAAAGTTAAGCCGTCGATGAGAGCGATAAAAGGTTTAGGGTAAGCGTGAATGTGTTGGTCGAGTGCATATTCTTCGCTAAAGAAAATTTCGTTTAAATCGTTACCTTGTTTAGCATTGCTGTACAGCTCACGAATATCACCACCAGCACAAAAAGCTTTGTCACCATTGGCGCGTAACACCACGGCTACGACATTCTCATCAGCAGCCCAGTCATTCAGTTGCTGCGCAATGCTGCGTACCATCTCTAGGTTGATGGCATTAAACGCCGCAACACGATTGAGCGTCAGATGGCCGACATTGTTGCGAACCTCGGTCAGTACCAGTGCTTGATTATCGGGCATGGTTATTACTCCTTTAAATACAGTTTAATAATGGCAGAGAAGTCGAGGTTGCCGTTGCCTTGTAAACTAAAGGCCTGATACAGCTGTTGAGCGGCAGCGCCGAGCATGACGGGCTGCTTGGCTAAACGTGCCGCTTCAGTGGCGAGCCCTAAATCTTTGAGCATTAAATCACTGCCAAAGCCACCACTATACCCGCGACTGGCTGGAGCATTCTCTAAAACCTCTGGGTAGGGGTTGTTTATTTCTGAACTCCAGCAGCGCCCGCTGGAGGTGTTAATAATACCGGCCAGAACCTTAGCATCCATTCCGAGGGAAACACCCAAAGCCATCGCTTCGGCGACACCAATCATGGAAATACCCAGCAGCATATTGTTGGCGACTTTCGCCACTTGGCCGTTACCGTTATCGCCGCAGTGGGTGATATTTTTGCCCATGGCTTGCAAAATCGGCCGGATTTTATCTACGTCTGCAGCTGCGCCACCCACCATGAATGTCAGAGTGGCCGCTTGTGCACCAGCGGTGCCGCCGGAGACCGGCGCGTCGAGCATGCAGTGCCCAGCAGATTGAGCGGTTTGCGCTACTTCGCGAGCGCTGTGCGGGTCAATGGTAGAACAATCGATTAAATAGGTGGGCTTGCTTAACTGGGCAATTAAACCCTCATCACCGAGGTAGAGGCCTTTCACATGGGCTGCAGCTGGCAGCATGCTGATTATTACATCAGGCGCCGTCGCCACTAAATCTGCTACTGAGTTAAATCCTTGTGCGCCTTGCTTGGCCAGTTCAGCAACCGCTGGTTGGGACAGGTCGAAAACGCTGAGTGAATGTCCTGCCTTAACCAGGTTGCTGGCCATGGGGCCGCCCATATTACCGAGGCCTAAAAATCCAATATGCATGGTTGATCTCCGCTTCTTATGATTGTTGCGCGTGTCGATGCTAAATAAATTTATAAATATTGTGCTGTTGCAGTGAAGGTTGCCCGCTTGAAAAAAGGTCCAAGCGGGCAGGCTTCTTACTTTAAGCTGATGGTGGTATTGAGCGCGCCGGCTTCTTCGTCTTCTTCAAACCAGCGTGCGGTAACCGTTTTGGTTTGAGTGTAGAACTGCACCACTTGCTTGCCGTATGGTCCCAAGTCGCCCAACTTCGAAGCACGTGAACCGGTGAATGAGAACATTGGCACTGGTACTGGGATGGGTACGTTAATGCCCACTTGGCCCACATCGATTTCTTCTTGGAAGCGGCGGGCAGTGGCGCCAGAACGGGTGAAGATTGCGGTGCCGTTGCCGTTTGGATTGGCATTCACCAGCTCAATGGCTTGCTCGATAGTGTCGGCATGCATCACGCAGAGCACTGGGCCAAAGATTTCCTCTTGGTAAATACGCATTGAAGTATCGACGCCAGAGAACAGGGTTGGGCCAACAAAGTTGCCGTTTTCAAAGCCCGGCACAGTCGGGTTGCGACCGTCGAGATCCAGTGTTGCTCCTTGGCTGACGCCGCTCTCAATCAAGTCGGTAATGCGCGCCAAGGCTTGCTTGGAAATAACTGGACCAACATCGGTGCCGGCTTGGCAGCCGGCGTTTACTTTCAGTGTTTTCGCTTTTGCCACCAACTCTGGTAACCAGTTTTGTGCTTCGCCGACTAAGACAATCACCGGTAGTGCCATACAGCGTTGACCGGCAGCACCAAAAGCGGCACCAGCAATGGCGTTGAGGGTTTGTTCTTTATTGGCATCTGGCATGACGATGCCGTGGTTTTTTGCACCCATCATGCACTGCACACGCTTGCCGGCTAGTGATGAGCGGTTGTACACATGAGTACCGACATGGGTGGAGCCAACAAAGGACACCGCTTTAATGTCTTTATGGTCGCAAATGCCATTCACCGCATCCGGTCCACCATGGATCACGTTAAGTACGCCTGCAGGAATACCAGCTTCTAAAGCCAGTTCCACTAAGCGCATGGTCACCATAGGATCTTGCTCAGACGGTTTGAGGACAAAGGTATTACCGGTGACGATGGCCATGGGGAACATCCACAGCGGAATCATCGCAGGGAAGTTAAACGGGGTGATACCGGCACAGACACCAATGGGCTGCAGCAGAGTGTAAGTATCCACACCATTGGCGACGTTATTGGCCAGTTCGCCCAACTGTAAGTTGCCAATAGAGGCGGCATGCTCGACCACTTCTAGGCCGCGGAACACATCGCCTTCTGCGTCAGCGAGGGTTTTACCTTGTTCAGCGGTCAGTAAGGCTGCCAGCTCTTGCATGTTCTCGCGAATCAATTGTTGGTACTTCAGGAAAATACGCGCACGGGTGCCGATCGGTGTCTTGCGCCAGGTTTTGAAAGCGTTTTTGGCACTGGCCACCGCAGCATTGATTTCATCTGCAGTGGCAAAGGGTACTTTGGCTAATACTTCTTGCGTGGCAGGGTTGATAACATCGCGCCACTGATCAGTTTTTGATTCGACAAATTGACCGTCAATAACAAGCTTAATGGTTGGGATTTGAGCAGTTGTCATAAGGGAACGCCTCAGTATGAAATTGTTTTTGTGTTTGACTGACTTTGTATGCTTTCATCCTAGCAGTGCATTTTTGCTTGGGGCAACGCCTTTGATTGCAGATATGCTGTGCAAAAATGCACGCTGCTAGTTCAGCCTTGGTGAGGACGCTATGGATTGGGAACAGTTACGGTTTTTTTTAGAGTTAGCACGGGCAGGACGCTTAGTGATTGCCGCGCGGAGGATGGGTGTTGATCACACCACTGTGTCGCGAAAAATCCAAGCCTTAGAAAAAGATTTGGGTCGGCCGTTGTTTTTGCGTGAGCATGAGGGTTACAAGCTGACTGAGGCGGGGCGCGCGTTGCTGCCGCAAGTGGAGGCGATGGAAAGCGCCTTTGTTGGGATATCTGATTCACTACCTAATTTAGGCGAGCAGATTTCTGGGCATGTACGCATTGGTGCCACCGAAGGTTACAGCACCTTGTTGCTGGCCGAGCAGTTGGTTGAATTGGGACAACGTTTTCCACATCTGAAGGTGGATTTGCTGGCGCTACCGCGCGCCGTGCAGCTGTCGCGCAATGAGGCAGATATTGTGATTACGTTGGAGCGCCCGGAACGTGGGCCATTTATCATTACCCGTTTGACAGATTATGCTTTGCACCTGTACGCCAGTGCTGATTATCTGGCGGCGCATCCGCCAATCACGCAGCGCGAACAATTACGTGAACATCGCTTTGTCTCCTATGTGGATGATTTACTGTTCAGTAAAGAGCTGATTTTTTTAGATGAGTTGGTTAAAACCAATAAAGCCAATTTACGCAGCACCAGTATTTTAGCTCAACAACAGGCGGTTGCCGCCGGTGGCGGCTTGGCGATATTGCCGGCTTTTTCTGCGTGCACTGATCCGCGTTTACGCCGGGTGCTAGCCGGCGATGTCAGTTTTACTCGCACCTTCTGGATGTTAATGCCCATTGAGCTGAAAGATATTGCCCGCATGCGTACGGCATGGAATTTTTTGCGCGAACAAGCGGCTGCTCAGCAGGATTTGCTGTTGCCACCGCGCTGTATGCCGGAGGACAGCTAGTATGTCTATGCGACAAGCGGGAACAGTATCTGCGGTGATGGTGCGCGAAGCACTGCACATGCCGTTGCAGCAGGGCTGGGCGCTCAAAGATTTATTAGAAGGAACCCCGTTTGATCATGGGGTTATGGAAAAGGACGCAGAGCGTGTATCGGTGCAGCACTATGCGCGGTTTTGGCGTCGTGTGCGCCGTACCATTCAAGATGAATTTTTCCTGATGGATCAACGCACTATGCGTCCTGGTAGCTTTGCTTTTATGTGCAGCATCGCTGCGCAGCAGCCTACTGTTGGTCAAGGCCTAGACGTGGCCCTGCAGTTTTTAGCCTTAATCTTTGCTGATAAACGTGCGGTCTTGCGTACCAAGCAAAGTATGGCTGCGGTGGTTTTGCGCGAAGACAGTGCGCAACCTTCGCGGGCGTTCACCTATTTTACTTTTTGGATGTATGTACACGGACTGACCTGCTGGCTGGCCAATCAGCGCATTGCCTTGTTATCGGTTGATTTGCGCGGTCCGGCGCCAGATTTTATTGATGACTATCGAGTGATGTTTTCAGACAATCTGCGCTTTGATTGTCGACAATCTAAAATACTCTTCTCTGCGGATGTGTTAGCCGCACCTATTCGCCGCAGCGCAGAAGACTTACAGCGTTTTTTACGCCATGCACCAAATAACATCATGGTTAAGTATCGCGATGAACAGAGTTTAACCAGTCAAATTCGTCGCACCTTGCTCAATCGTGACCCTAAGGGTTGGCCCGATGCTCTGGACTTGTCGGCAGAATTGTTTATGTCAGTTTCGACTTTACGACGTCGTTTAAACGAAGAAGGTCAAAGTTATCAGCGGCTTAAAGATGCAGTGCGCAGTTCGCTGGCAGTTAGATGGTTGGCTGATGAGTCTTATACTTTTGTCGATATTGCCACCGCTTTAGGCTTTGCTGATGTCAGTACATTCTACAAGGCGTTTCGCAAATGGACCGGCACGCAGCCCAGTCATTACCGCTCAATTCTCATGGATAAAAATAAATAATTGGCAAAAACGTTCAAGCAGTTTGGATGATTTGGCTATTGCTTCTGCAGCGGACTGGGGCTGACTATCGAGGCCTGTACCTTGCAATGTCAACAATAATAAAAGTTGGAGCGTGCCATGAACCCAGTCCAAAATGATTATTTTAAAGCTTCGCAAACCTTTGATTTTGAACGCACAGTGAAGGGTGCAATTAGCGGAAGCTTTGCTGCAATGAACGCCTGTTACGAGTGTTGTGATCGACACGCAGAGGGCGGCGCTATTGCCTTAATCCAAGAAAACGCCGACGGCAGTTCCAGTCGTCATACCTATGCTGAACTGCGTGATCAGTCAGCACAATTTGCCCACTACCTTACCCAGCAAGGCATCCAAACTGGCGATATAGTGGCGGGGCTACTGCCGCGCGGTCATGCTTTAATTGTCACTATTTTAGGCGCATGGCGCATTGGTGCGGTGTATCAGCCGTTGTTTACGGCCTTTGGTCCTAAAGCCATTGAACACCGTATGCAAACCTCAGGCGCAAAGTTGGTGGTCACTGATGTGGCGAACCGCAGCAAGCTGTTGGAAGTTGAGCAATGTCCTACAGTAATGACTGTCGCCGATGTGCAAGGGCAAGGTTTAGAAGCGGGTGATGCTGATTTTTGGCGCTCAATATCTTCGTTATCAACGGATTTTGCGCCGGTGATGCGCAGCGCTGATGATCCGTTTTTAATGATGTTTACCTCCGGTACCACGGGCTTGGCCAAGCCTTTAGCAGTGCCTTTGCGTGCCATTGTCGCATTTCAGCGCTATATGATTGATGCGGTGGGTTTGCGTGCAGAAGATTCATTCTGGAACGTGGCCGATCCGGGCTGGGCCTATGGTTTGTACTTTGGTATTACCGGGCCAATGTCGATGGGTTTACCGGTGCTGTCTGTGGATGGTTTATTCAACCTCGATCGCTGCTTAGAAATTGCGAAAAAATACAATGTCACTAATTTAGCCGGCGCACCGACAGTATTCCGCATGCTGATTGCTGCTGGTGAAAAAGTTGCTGATCAGTGGAAAGGACAATTGCGCGTGGTCAGTAGTGCCGGTGAGCCGTTGAATCCAGAAGTGATTCGTTGGTTTAAAGAGCATTTAGATGCACCTATCAATGATCATTACGGTCAAACTGAAATGGGTATGGTGTTGTGTAATCACCATAACTTAGCGCACCCGATGCATATAGGCGCTGCCGGTTATGCCTCGCCAGGACATCGCGTAGTGGTGGTCAATGAGGAAACTCTAGAGGAGTTGCCAGCTGGCCAGCCAGGGATTTTGTCGGTGGATATGGAAAATTCGCCGATGTTCTGGTTTAACGGCTATAAAGACATGGAAACCACCTCGTTTAAAGGACGCTACTATTTAACCGGTGATACCGCTGAGCTCAACACCGATGGCAGTATCAGCTTTGTTGGACGCTCGGATGACGTGATCAGTACATCTGGTTACCGTGTTGGTCCCTTTGATGTGGAAAGCGCTTTGTTAGAGCACCCTGCAGTGATTGAAGCTGCGGTAGTGGGTAAGCCGGATAAACAGCGCAATGAAATCATTAAAGCCTTTGTTATTTTGCAAGAGGGCTATGAGGGCACACTGGAGTTGGCCGAAGAGCTGCGTTTGCATGTGCGCAATCGTTTGGCTGCGCATGCGTATCCCCGTGAAATTGAGTTTCCTGAGGAGCTACCGAAAACGCCAAGTGGCAAAGTGCAGCGCTTCATTTTGCGGATCAATGAAATTAATAAATACAACGAACAACAAGAAGCTGAGCAAGCCGTTAGCTAATTTTAAGGATGTCGTATGCGTGTAGCTGAACATACATTTGTAATCACCGGTGGCGCCTCTGGGTTAGGCGCCGCCACCGCAGAGCATTTAGTGGCTCAGGGTGCTGCAGTGGTGCTGCTGGATATTAATCAGCCAGCAGTCGAGGCTGCAGCTGAGCGCTTAGGCAATAAGGCATTGGGTCTTGCTTGTGATATTTGCGATGCCAAGCAAGTGCAGCAAGCGCTGGATACTGCGGTTAAGCAGTTTGGTGCGCTACATGGCTTAATTAACTGCGCTGGAATTGTTGGAGCGCAACGGATTCTCGGCCGCAAAGGACCGCATGATCTGGATGATTTTGCCCGTGTGCTCAACATTAACGTCATTGGCAGTTTCAATGTGCTGCGTTTAGCTGCGCAAGTACTGGCGAACAACGCGCCCAATACTCAAGGTGAACGCGGGGTGATTATTAATACCGCATCCATTGCTGCCTATGATGGTCAATTAGGTCAAGCGGCCTATGCTGCCTCGAAAGGGGCGATTGTCAGCTTAACCTTACCGGCCGCGCGCGAGTTAGCTGGGCAAGGCATTCGCGTGATGACCATTGCTCCTGGCATCTTTGAAACGCCGATGATGGCGGGCATGACTGAGGAAGTGCGCGCCAGTTTATCTGCGGGTGTACCGTTTCCACCACGCTTAGGTAAACCTGAGGAGTACGCGGCTTTAGCTCAGCATATTATTGAAAACAGCATGTTGAACGGCGAAGTGATTCGCCTCGATGGTGCGCTACGAATGGGAGTTAAATAACAATGAGTAGGGCAGATCCTGTTGTTATCGTCAGTATAGCGCGCACCCCGATGGGTGGTTTTCAAGGAGTCTTTCAGAGCGTTACTGCTCCAGAGCTCGGTGCTGCGGCAATTAAAGCGGCAGTGGCCCGTGCGCAATTAGCACCAGAAGCAGTGCAAGAAGTGATGTTTGGCTGCGTTTTACCGGCGGGTTTAGGTCAGGCTCCGGCGCGCCAAGCAGCGTTAGGGGCAGGACTGGCAGAGCATACGGTGTGCAGCACAGTGAACAAAATGTGCGGATCGGGTATGCAAACAGTGATTATGGCTCACGATGCTTTGCTGGCTGGCTCAGTGGATGTGGTGGTCGCTGGCGGCATGGAGAGCATGTCTAATGCGCCTTATTTGCTTGATAAAGCCCGCGCCGGTTACCGCATGGGGCACGGCAAAGTCATTGATCATATGTTTATCGATGGTCTTGAGGACGCCTACGATAGAGGCCGCTTAATGGGCTCTTTTGCCGATGATAGCGCGCAAGCTTATGGCTTTAGCCGTGAGCAGCAGGATGACTTTGCCGAGCAATCACTGCTGCGTGCTCAGGCGGCGATTGGTCAGGGTGCTTTTGCTGAGGAAATCGTTCCTGTTGAGATAGTTGGCCGTAAGAGCAGTGTCACGGTTAGCGATGATGAGCAACCGCCCAAAGCCGATATCAGTAAAATTCGTCAGCTACGTCCTGCCTTTAATAAAGAAGGTAGTGTGACCGCCGCTAACTCCAGTTCTATTTCTGATGGTGCAGCCGCTTTAGTGTTGATGCGCCAGAGTGAAGCACAAGCCCGAGGTCTCAAACCAGTGGCGGTGATTCATGGACACAGTGCCTATGCTGCTGCACCGCACTTATTTACCAGCGCGCCAGTGGGTGCTATTAAGAAGTTGCTGGAACGTACCGGTTGGGATTTAGATCAAGTGGATTTGTTTGAAATTAATGAA
>SMEN01000194.1_pt1 | contig 21087 bp, 18 predicted proteins | sample 2456271 | NCBI WGS metagenome assembly SMEN01 (sample SAMN10132593, study PRJNA489261) | soil metagenome | isolation source: day1 control-loamy sand soil ammended with raw manure from dairy cow... | place: USA | collected 2015-04-01 | reverse complement strand
ACGCAATTGCGCATTAATGCACCACTTTTGGCTGCCTAAACTATAAACAAATAATTCCCACTGACTGGTCGGATGAATTTCCAAACCGGCACGATAAATTGGTAAAGGTGCGGGTGGTAAATCCACTTTTGCTTTGCGCGCTGCCCAAGACAAGGTTGAGCCTTGCAAGAGTAGCGAGACCAAAACAATAAAGAACGCGACGTTAAAAAACAGCTGGGCATTGGGTAAGCCCGCCACTAACGGGAATACCGCCAAAATAACCGGCACCGCACCACGCAAGCCAATCCAAGAAATAAATGCACGCTCACGCAGGTTAAAGCCACGAAACGGTAATAAGCCAAGAAATACCGAGAGTGGCCGCGCGACCAAAATCATCCATAGCGACAACAACAAAGCTGGAACTGCGATCGGTAGCAATTCATGCGGGGTCAGCAGCAAGCCAAGCACCAAGAACATACCAATTTGACTGAGCCAAGCCAGGCCATCAAACATGTGCAAAATACCGTGCCGGCTACGGATTGGGCGATTGCCCAGCACCATGCCGCAGACATACACAGCCAAAATACCACTGCCGCCGACTTCGCCAGTAAACGCATAAATCATGATGCTGCCGCTGACGGCCAATAAGGGATACAGGCCGTCCGCTACACTGATACGATTGATAATTTGCAGGAGCAACCCCAGCAAGATTCCTAAGCCAAACTGGCGAATCAAACTGGTAAGAAAATCCAGACTGAAACTGGTTTCACCGGCGACCAGCATGGCAATCAGGGTGACAGTGAGAAACATCGCCATCGGGTCATTGCTACCCGACTCAATTTCAAGAGTTGAGCCGACCCGTTCATTCAGGGCTTTACCATTGAGTAGGTTGAATACTGCAGCGGCGTCGGTGGAGCCGACAATAGAACCAATCAACAGTCCCTCGAGCAAACTCAGGTCAAACAACCATGCCGCCGCCCAGCCGGTTAAACCAGCCGTCACCGCCACGCCAAAGGTAGCCAGCGACAGTGCCGGCCATAGCGCCACGCGGAAAGTAGCAACGCGGGTACGCATCCCGCCATCCAGCAAAATCACTGCGAGCGCGAGGTTACTGACTATGTAGGTTAGCGAGTAATCATTAAAGACAATGCCACCAACACCATCGGTACCGGCCATCATGCCGACGCCCATAAAGATGACGAGAATGGGGATGCCAACACGCGAGGAGACTGAGCTGACCAGAATACTAATAGCAACTAACAACCCACCAACAAAAAATATACTATTGGTTGCTACAGAATCCACAAGCACCTCTCCTTTTTAAAAATGACGATATCGTTCAGCATGTTTAATTTTAGCCTGTAGATAACAGGCTTCGGTAATAATTCAACTTCTATGACGCTCTAAAATCAGCGTATGACACTAAACTCTAAGCTTAACACCAGCGCAGTGACTGTTTTCTGCAGATTTACATCTTGACTTACATTAACCTGTTTTTATGAGATTTTTTATGACAATTTCTAACTCCAGCAGCGCTTGTGCACATCTCTGTGAGGTGTTTGCCCAAGATATTCCATTGACTGCAGCGCTAGCAGTTCAGGTGTGTGCTTGGGATGGCCAAAGCTTGCATCTAAAGTTGCCATTGGCACAAAACCTTAACCATCAAAGCTCGATGTTTGGTGGCAGCTTGTATTGCGCGGGCGTGCTGGCCTGTTGGGGTTGGTTACATTTGCGTTTACGTGATGCCGGCATCAATACTACACATATTGTGGTTCAGGCAGGACACATTGATTATCCATTACCTGTATTGGCGGACGCTGAAGTCATTTGTGCAGCACCCGACGCGGCAGTATGGGAGCGTTTCTTTAAAATGTATCAACGTCACGGTAAAGCACGCATCAGTTTATCCAGCCGTATCCTCACTCATGATGGTCAAGACGGCGCCTGCTTTACTGGGCAGTTTGTTTTACATAGCTAAATCCTTAAAACAACTGACAAAGCTATTAAAAATATATTTGCCTGACGTACCTCGCTAATACTGCTATTCCCTCAACGAGTCATCCTGACCCGATTCGGGCGCTCACCATCCCTGGCTCGCTCGTCGCAGCACTAGCGAGGTACTTCTTAATCATGTGTATTGCTAGCAACCTAGCAGCAGGTATATTTTGAATTGTATTGATTAAGAGAAAGTCTACTACCGGCATGGTCTGCATGATTAAAGCTGCGCTCACGCAAACAATACACAAGGCCACAGGAGTGCTTCGGGGGTATGTGTGATAAGCGAGCCAAGGATGGCGAGCGCCGGAGTTGAACCTTGGATGGGTTCATCGACGGATAAACACTTACCCCGAAGTACGACATGCGCGACCCATTCAGTAATTCTAAATCGTGTAGCAAGCCAAATGCGCGCCTGGCGTACCTCGCTAATGCTGCTATTCCCTCGATGGGTCATCCTGCCCCAACTCGGGCGCTACGCCATCCTTGGCTTCGCTTGTCGCAGACCCAGCACAGCTCGCTTTGAGCAAAGGCGTTGTCAGTTTGCTATGTACATGTCTCTGTTGCCTGCTGGGAGCGCGGGCGGCTCGCCCGCATAAACTAGCAGTCAAGATTGGAGTCGCTTGTAATACGCGGCACTCATTGAATGTTTGTGGCGTTTGCAATTACGGGCCAGCGGCCCGCGCTCCCAGAAGAACGAAGTGCTGATTGTTGCGCCTGCAAGGCTTAAAGCCGTTAAACTTCAGCTTTGATTTTCAGATGTCAGGTTGTGTTCATTGTGGATGTAATAATTATCGGTGCCGGTGCTGCCGGATTAATGTGCGCGTTAACTGCTGCGCAGCGTGGTCGTAAAGTATTAGTGATAGATCATGCCAATAAAGCTGGAAAAAAAATCCTCATGTCCGGCGGTGGACGCTGCAACTTCACCAATATGTATACCGAACCAAGTAACTTTCTCTCAAAGAACCCACATTTTTGCAAATCTGCACTGGCACGTTATACCCAGTGGGATTTTCTCGAAATGGTGCAGCGCCATCAAATTGCCTATCACGAGAAAAAACTCGGCCAACTGTTTTGCGATAACAAAGCCAGCGATATTCTCGAAATGCTACTGAAAGAATGCGCGGATGCCGGCGCCACCATTCAACTCAATACCCCAGTCACCCGCATTCAAGCCAACGACAGCGGCTTCACTCTGCAATGCAACAAACAAACCTTACACTGCAAATCCTTAGTCATTGCCAGCGGTGGCTTATCCATCCCCACCTTGGGTGCGACAGGTTATGGCTATCAAGTTGCGGAACAATTTGGCCATAGAATTCTGCCAACCCGCGCCGGCTTAGTGCCCTTCACCATCACTGACCCACAACTCAAAGAATTCTGCAGCGCCTTATCTGGCACATCCATTGATGACTGCGTGGTGCAATGTAACGGCCAAAGCTTTAAAGAAGATCTACTGTTTACCCACCGCGGTCTCAGCGGCCCGGTGATTTTGCAGATTTCATCCTATTGGCAGCCTGGCGACAGCATAGAAATTGATTTGCTCAGCGACCGCGATGCCAGCGTTTGGCTGCTGGAACAACAAGCCCAGCACCCCAATCTTGAATTGAAGACCGTGCTCAGCGAATGCTTTACCCGCAAGATGGCGCAACTCCTCTGTGAGCATTGGTTTAGCAACACCCCACTCAAGCAATACAACAGCAAACAACTCAGCGCGATTGGCGAGCAGTTGAATCATTGGCGGCTGACACCTTCTGGCACCGAAGGCTATCGCACCGCAGAAGTAACTTTGGGCGGGGTTGATACCCAAGAAGTTTCGTCAAAAACTATGCAGTCGCAGAAGCAAGATAACCTCTATTTTATCGGCGAAGTATTGGATGTCAGCGGCCATTTAGGCGGTTTTAACTTCCAGTGGGCATGGGCCAGCGGCCATGCTGCAGGATCGGTGGCGTAGGTCGATCTTTTAAGATCGACACATCCAGCAAACACCATAAAACAGGGACCCGCTATAAGCCTGTGTCGCCATAAATGGACGACCTACGGATGCGTGTACCTGCGGGCGTTTTCATTGGGTATGCCAATGTCGCCCATAAATGGACGACCTGCGGATACATGCGCCTGTGGGTATTTTCATTGGGTATGCCTGTGTCGCCATAAATGGACGACCTACGGATGCGTGTACCTGCGGGCGTTTTCAATGGGTATGCCAATGTCGCCATAAATGGACGACCTACGGATGCATGTACCTGCGGACGTTTTCATTGGGTATGCCAATGTCGCTCATAAATGGACGACCTACGGATGCATGTACCTGCGGGCGTTTTCATTGGGTATGCCTGTGTCGCCATAAATGGACGACCTACAAATGCTTCAAGCGGGCGTGGTTTAGCTCAAATAAAGATGATTTTAAAAGTCCGACGCCTTTCCTTGGTTATTAATTACCAGCGGTACTACGCTGCTCAGTTAATGGCTGCTAGAATAGCCAAGTATTTTTATTTTCTTGAGTTTTACTATGTCGACCCCCTTTCGTCCTGAGTTGCTGTCACCTGCCGGCACCTTAAAAAACATGCGTTATGCTTTTGCCTATGGCGCAGATGCGGTCTATGCCGGCCAGCCACGCTACAGCTTGCGCGTGCGTAACAACGAATTTGACCATGCCAACCTCGCCATCGGGATCAATGAAGCCCATGCGTTAGGTAAGAAATTTTATGTGGTGGTGAATATTTCACCACACAACGCCAAACTAAAAACCTTTATCAAAGACTTAGAGCCAGTGGTGGCTATGGGCCCTGATGCACTGATTATGTCCGACCCCGGTCTAATCATGCTGGTACGTGAGCATTTCCCGCAGATGAATATTCACCTCTCGGTGCAAGCGAATGCGGTGAACTATGCCAGCGTGAAGTTTTGGCACAGTCAGGGTTTGACCCGCGCTATTTTATCCCGCGAATTGTCACTGGATGAAATTGAACAGATTCGCCATGAAGTGCCAGAAATGGAACTGGAAGTCTTTGTCCATGGTGCGTTATGCATGGCCTACTCCGGTCGTTGCTTGCTGTCTGGCTACATCAATAAGCGTGACCCGAACCAAGGTACCTGCACCAACGCGTGCCGCTGGGAATACAAAACCCACGAAGCCAAAGAAAATGAGCTTGGCGATATCGTCCATAAATACGAGCCGATTGCTGCGGTGCAACATGCCGATCCAGCGCTGATGCAAGCCGTTGAGCCTATCCTCGGGGTTGGCGCGCCCACCGACGAAGTCTTCCTATTAGAAGAAGCCGGTCGTCCGGGTGAATATATGTCCGTCTCTGAAGATGAGCACGGCACTTATATTATGAACTCGAAAGATTTACGCGCGGTGCAGCACGTTGAGCGCATGGTGCAGATGGGTTTACATTCATTGAAAATCGAAGGCCGCACCAAGTCGCATTACTATGTCGCACGTACTGCGCAGGTCTACCGCAAAGCGATTGATGATGCGGTTGCTGGTCGTCCCTTTGATAAATCGCTGATGGATACCCTGGAGTCACTGGCACACCGTGGTTACACCGAAGGCTTCTTACGTCGCCACGTACACGATGAATACCAAAACTACGAATACGGTTATTCGATTTCTGAGCGCCAGCAGTTTGTTGGTGAAATGACCGGTGAGCGTCGCGGTGATTTAGCTGAAGTGATCGTCAAGAACCGTTTTGCCGTCGGCGACTCAATTGAGTTAATGACACCCCAAGGCAATATCACTTTTGATCTGAAATACATTGAAGATCAAAAAGGCAAAAGCCGTGACGATGCGCCGGGTAATGGTCATGTGTTGTTCATCCCGATTCCAGAAAACGTTAATCTGGAACATGCTCTGCTGATGCGCAACCTCACCAGCGGCAACACTCGCGGCGCTTAAAAACTGCACTAAGTCTCTTAGCTCTTAAACGGGGCTAAGAGATCTCAGCTGCTTACTGTGTTCTATTAGAAACGCGGTAAACTGCGCAGCAGGCACTGGGCGGCTGACCAAATAGCCTTGTATTTCATCGCAATGATGGGCTTTCAAGAAGTCCATTTGCTCTTGGGTTTCCACGCCCTCAGCCGTAACCAGTAAGTTCAAGCCATGTGCCATGGTAATAATGGCGCGGGTGATTGCTGCATCTTCTTCATTAGCAGTCACATCACGAATAAAGCTTTGATCAATCTTTACACTGTTGGCAGGGAAACGTTTTAAGTAACTCAGCGAAGAATAACCGGTACCAAAATCATCAATGGCCAGATACACACCAATTTCACGTAATTTTTTGAACGTAGCAATCACATCTTCAGCATTTTCTAACAGCTGACTTTCAGTCAGTTCAAGCTCAAGCAAGTGCGGCGGCAAACCGGTCTCCTGCAGTACTTCACGCACCAATACCACTAGATTGCCTTGGCGAACATGCCCCACAGATAAGTTAACCGAGACGCGGATAGACATACCCTGCTCTTGCCACAACAATGCTTGCCTGCAGGCCTGCAATAGCATCAACTCACTAATAGCCGTAATTAAGCCGGTTTCTTCAGCCAACGGAATAAAATCGCAAGGTGACACTAAACCAAGTTGTGGATGATTCCAGCGCACTAAAGCTTCCGCTGAACTAATCGTTCCATCTGCTAGGGTTAACTTAGGCTGGTAATAAGCTTCAAGCTGCCCTTCTTCAATGCCGCGACGCAATTGCTGCTCAAGCTGCAAGCGCTCTAAAGTGCCTGCTTGTAATTGGTCATTATAAAACTGGAAGTTGTTACCGCCCAAATGCTTCGCATGTTTCATCGCCACATGGCCTTGGCTAATTAAGCTGGCCGGCTCACGAGCATTATCTGGCAAGAGACTGACACCAACTGAAGCACTGATAATCAGCTCTTCTCCAGCCACATCAACCGGCTGTCGAATACGATTGAGTATGGAAGCGCATAAACGCGCCAATGATGCCGTCGTCACACAACTATCTAGAATAATGGCAAACTCATTGCCACCCAAGCGCGCCACGGTATGGGCTTCGGGTAAAAGTTGGCTGAGTCTGCGACTAACTTGGCGTAGTACTTGGTCGGCTACTTCCACGCCTAAGCTGTCGTTAAGCATTTTGAAACGATCTAAGTCAATCTGCAGCAAGGCCACAGTGCTGGAAGTTTGCCGTGCATGCTCAACAGCCCGCTGCAAGCGCTTATGAAACAGAGAGCGGTTGGCTAAACCCGTAAGCTCATCATATTGAGTTAAGTAACTTAAGCGCTCTTCTGCTTTACGGCGCGCAGTTAAGTCAGTAAAGAAGCCGACAATATGGGTAATTCGATTCAGCTCGTTACGCACAACATGGATTTGTAGCCATTGCGGATACAGTTCACCATTTTTACGAATATCCAGTATTTCGCCTTGCCAACTGCCCTTCTGCTCAATGCCTAAGCGGATCATTTGATACTGTCTAATGATTTCAGCATTGGCCGTTTTTACCATGACATTGCGTCCGATAACTTCTCTGCGGCTATAACCCGTCAAAGCAGTAAAGGCTTTATTGATCGTTAAAATATTGTATTCAGGATCTAAAATAACAATCCCTTCAGTCCCTGCATCAAACACGCTAGAGGCCAAACGCAATTCGTCATCACGTTTTTTACGTGCGGTAATATCGCGACGTGTACCCAGCATCCGCAATACTCGTCCAGCACTATCTCGTTCAACTGCTCGTCCACGATCTTCTACCCAAACCCAGCGTCCATCCTGATGCTTAACCCGATACTCAACGGCATAGCCATCCGTGCGCTGCTTCATATGTTCAATCATCGCAGTGCGTAATATCGACAAATCATCGGGATGCAACAAAGGGCGTAAGTCTGTTAGCACCCCATGGATTTGCTCATTTTCTAAGCCAAAAATACTTTCTGTGCGGGTATGCAGAATCTGATCACTAACCAAATCCCAATCCCAAAGCGCCAACTGACTGGCATCCAGAGCCAGCTCAAGACGATCTTGGCTTTTCTCAAGGGCATGTAATGCTTCCTGCAATTCAATAGTGCGGACTTGGACGCCCTCTTCAAGACCTGCCTGCACAGCTAACAACTGTTGCTCAGCTATTTCTTTCTTGCTGATTTCAGCAGTGAGCTGTGTATTTAAAGCATTTGTTTGCTGCTGCGTTTCGCGCAAGGTGTGAATTAACTGTTCTTTTTTACGGCGCTGCTCAAGTCCTTTATAGAGCAAGCGATTGACCTGCCAAGCCGCAGCGGTCAAAGCAAAAAGATAGATGGCTGTTAACAACCCTAAGCTATATAAAACATCTGAATCGGCACGCAGATAGACCCATATAGTCGGTAAGAAGGCAAAGGCGGCGTAACAGAGAAAAGCCAAGAAACTCATTGCGTAGGCAATACAGGCCGAAGCCAGCACTAAAGAAGCCAGACCAAGCAAAACAATCTGCCGATTAAAGTCAGCTTCCGGTAGGAAAAATACAGGCACCACTGACAATGACAATCCAGAGACGCACGCCCCAGCCAAAAGCAGATACCACCACAGGGGCGAGGCTTGCTCCTCAACGCTGCGGCGCTCAAAAGCAATCACTGAAATAAACCGCAGAGTCACTAAACATAAAATACAAACGAACCAACTGACCAGCAAAGTAAGCTCACTGGTGTCACGCAAAAACCATAGAGAGCCAACAGCATAAAGCAGCATTAATAAACTGGGTATTAATGAACTACGATATAATATACGGATATTCTCAACGTCTTCTTCCCTTAGTAAACGTTGGCCTTTTACGCTCTGCTGCATAGTTTCGCTCGCAATACTGTTTTTTATTGTTATTCAAAAGCACTATATACACTTTAGTCGCAACCAGTCTGACAATTTACAATACTTGTTAAATCGCCAAGAGAGACCGACATTACTCGTATTGGTCTTCAAGCAACAAGTCTAATGACAGAAAAACTTGATCCAAACCTGAATTATTCAGCGCCGCAGAGCATATCCATAAATACCTATAGCTTTCAATGTGTTTGCCCTTAGTCGGCGCGCCCTCTAGAATGCTCCGATGCATGATGATATCTCACACTTATTAAACTCTCTCAACGAAGCTCAGCGTGAAGCTGTTGCTGCGCCCATTGGTCGACAACGGGTGCTGGCCGGTGCTGGCTCCGGCAAGACACGGGTTTTAGTACACCGTATTGCTTGGTTGATCCAGGTTGAAGGCGCTTCACCGCACAGCATTTTATCGGTGACCTTTACCAATAAAGCCGCGGCAGAAATGCGTTTGCGCATTGAAGACTTACTGGGCCTGAATCCAGCCGGTATGTGGGTCGGTACTTTCCATGGTTTAGCCCACCGTTTACTGCGTGCGCACTGGCAAGAAGCAGGTTTAGCCGAAGGCTTTAGCATTCTTGATGGTGATGACCAGCAGCGCCTACTCAAGCGTGTAATGCGTGAACTGGGTTTAGATGAGCAGCGCTGGCCGGTGCGCCAAGCACAGTGGTTTATTAACGGTCAAAAAGACGAAGGCTTACGTCCGCAGCATATCCAAGCCGGTGGCGATTTGTTTCTCGGCACCATGCTGCAAATCTACAGTGCTTATGAAGCCGCTTGCGCACGTGCTGGTGCGATTGATTTTGCTGAGCTATTACTGCGCGCCCTCGATCTATGGCGCGATAATCCAGGCCTGTTACAGCATTACCAGCAACGTTTTCAACACGTTTTGGTTGATGAGTTCCAAGACACCAACGCTGTGCAATACGCTTGGCTGCGATTGCTCGCACAAGGCGGTAAAAGCTTAATGGTGGTGGGCGACGATGATCAGTCGATTTACGGCTGGCGTGGCGCAAAAATTGAGAACATCCAGCAGTTCTCCAGCGACTTCGTCAACACCCAAAGCATTCGTCTGGAGCAGAATTACCGCTCCACGGCAACGATTTTGAAAGCCGCCAACGCCTTGATCAGCAATAACCAAGGCCGCCTCGGCAAAGAGCTGTGGACCGATGACCAAGAAGGCGAGCCGATTCGTCTCTACAGTGCTTTCAATGAATACGATGAAGCTCGTTATATTGTTGAATGCATTGAACAAGCACTGCGCAAAGATGACCTTAGCCGCAGCGAGATCGCCATTTTATACCGCTCTAACGCGCAATCACGAGTGCTTGAAGAAGGCCTACTGCGCGCGGCAATCCCCTACCGCATTTATGGCGGCCAGCGCTTCTTTGAACGTTTAGAGATCAAAAATGCTTTAGCTTATTTGCGCTTATTGCGCAGTCGCCATGATGACGGCGCAATTGAACGGGTGATTAACGTACCCACCCGTGGCGTCGGCGAAAAAACCATTGATGCCGTGCGCCAAGCCGCGCGTGAGCATGATGTTTCGCTATGGCAAGCCATGCATCTGCTGATTGAGCATAAAGCCTTACCGGGACGTGCCAGTAACGCCTTGCAAGGTTTTGTGGATTTGGTCAACGAGCTAGAAACTCGCACCCTCGATTGCGAATTGCACGCCATGACGCAAATCGTGATTGAGCAGTCAGGTTTGCTCAAGTACCACAAAGAAGAAAAAGGTGAGAAAGGCCAAGCACGAGTCGAAAACCTTGAGGAATTGGTCAGCGCAGCACGCACCTTCAGCAAAAGTGAAGACATCAGCGCCAGCGCAGACGAAATCGATGAGGATTTATCACCTTTGGTGGCGTTCTTGGACCACGCGGTACTGGAAGCCGGTGACACCCAAGCCGATGAGTTTACTGAAGCGGTGCAATTGATGACTTTGCACAGCGCTAAAGGCTTGGAGTTCCCCGTGGTGTTTATTGCTGGCATGGAAGAAGGCTTGTTTCCACATAAAATGAGCTTGGAAGAACCCGGCCGTTTAGAGGAAGAGCGCCGCTTGGCCTATGTAGGTATCACCCGAGCCATGCGTCAGTTGTATTTTACTTGCGCTGAAACCCGCCGCTTGTATGGCTCGGAAACCTACAATAAAGTGTCGCGTTTCGTTCGCGAGATTCCTGCAGATTTGTTGCAGGAAGTACGGATGAATAATAGCGTCAGCCGTCCATACCAAAGTAACCATCAAGTGCAATCCAGCAGCATGTTTGCTGGCACAGAGATCCCAGAAACCGAGTTCAAGCTCGGACAGCTGGTACAACACCCTGTGTTTGGCGAAGGCGTCATCCTCAACTTTGAAGGTGGCGGTGCGCAGGCTCGGGTGCAGGTCAACTTTGCTAACGATGGCATCAAATGGCTGATGGTCGCTTACGCTAAACTACAGCCACTATAACGATAATAATTGTGCCTTACACTGGATCAGGAGCCTATATGAAGCGTCGCCAGAACCTTACTTTTGCAGTCATTATGACCGCTTGTTTTGCTTTGCTCGGCTGTAATGAAGAGTCCGCCAACAACACAGATAGCGTTGCTACGCCTAAGCCACAGACTTTCAACTGGAAAATGGTCACCGCTTGGCCGAAAAACTATCCCGCTTTAGGTACTTCAGCAGAGCGTGTGGCTGAGCGTATCAACAGCATGAGCGCTGGCCGCTTAACCATTAAAGTCTACGCGGGCGGTGAGCTGGTTCCACCACTGGAAGTATTTGATGCTGTCTCGCGTGGCACCGCGCAAATGGGCCATGGCGCAGCGTATTACTGGAAAGGCAAAACCGATACCGCACAGTTTTTCACTTCAGTGCCCTTTGGTTTGTCGGCGATTGAAATGAACGCTTGGCTGCATAAAGGCGGCGGCTTGCAGTTATGGCAAGAAGCTTACGCACCCTTTGGCGTTAAACCTTTTGCCATTGGTAACTCTGGCATGCAAATGGGCGGCTGGTTTAACAAAGAAATCCACGGTTTAGATGACCTAAAAGGCCTAAAAATTCGTATGCCGGGTTTAGGTGGCGAAGTCCTGAATCGTCTCGGCGCAACCACTGTTAACTTGCCAGGCAGCGAAGTCTTTACCGCCCTACAAACCAATGCCATTGACGCCTCTGACTGGGTCAGCCCTTATAACGACTTAGCCTTTGGCTTACATAAAGCTGCAAAATACTATTACTACCCAGGCTGGCAAGAGCCGCAAGCGGTACTGGAGTTAATCATTAACCAAGCAGCGTGGGACAGCTTGCCGGCTGACTTGCAAGCCATAGTGACGGAAGCGATTCGTGCCGGTAATGCCGATATGCTCGATGACTTCACTTGGAACAATGCACGCGCTTTAAGTGAGCTGAAACAAGCTGATGTGCAACTGCGCCGCTTCCCTGATGAAGTGTTACAAGCGATGAAACAAGAGTCGGCACTGGTGCTCAATGATTTAGCCAGCAAAAGTGACCTCAACCAGCGCATCTGGGATTCTATGCAAGCGTTCCAACAACAGGTGACGCAAATGCATAAAATTTCTGAAAAAGAATTGTATAACTGGCGCGATTAGAGATCGTCGCGTGTTTTTAGCACGCGCGCTCTACGCCCATGTTCCTCACCCGTCGATTGCTGCATACTGCAACTTGCGACTGACTCGATTAACCTGACAATAAAGAGATATTTTTATGCAACGTTTTCTCAGTATCGCCTTAGCTCTGTGCCTAGGTTTAACCTTCAGCCTCGACGCTGATGCGAAACGCTTTGGCGGTGGTAAGTCATGGGGTGCAAAACCTAAGCACAGCCAAATGCAAAAACAACAAGCGCAACCGGCCGCAGGTCAAACAACCGGCAAACAGCCGGCCACAGCGGGTGCCAAGCCAGGTATCGGCGGCATGTTAATGGGCATGGCTGCAGGTGGATTACTCGCATCAATGTTTATGGGCGGCGCTTTTGAAGGCTTACAAATCATGGACATTCTGATTTTCGGTCTGATTGCTTTTGTCATCTTTAAGCTGATTGCCAGCCGCCGTCGACAAATGCCGCAGGCAGCTACGGCGGGCGGTCCAGCCATGCAACGTGAAGCGCACAACGCTAATCAAAATATTTTTGGCGGCTCTAGTGCTGCAGCACGTCCCGTGATTCAGGTGCCAGCTTGGTTCAATGAGAGCAGCTTCTTACAGGCTGCCGAAGGTCATTTTAATGCTCTACAACAGCACTGGGATGCCAATGAAATGCATCTGATTGCTGAGTTTGTCACCCCAGAAATGCTGACCTTCCTGACTACTGAGCGCAGCAGTTTAGGTGATGCAATGCAATCAACCTACATTGATGATTTAACTGTGCAACTCGATGGCCTTGATGAGCAAAGCGATCTGACTGTCGCCACTATCACCTTCCATGGCGTAGCGAAAACCTCACGCTTTGATCAAGGTGAAGCCTTCAGTGAAAGCTGGCGTATGGAGCGTAAGAACGGCGACAACCAACCTTGGTTAATCGCAGGTATTCGTCAAAACGCTTAAGCTGCCCATCCCAATCTGAAGCGGACGCAGCAACTGCGCTGCTTCAGGTTTTCAGTAACACCCGTAATCGACAGAGCGAATACACCGTGGAAGAAGTAATTGACGAACTACGCGAGCGCAATGAGCCGGTTCCTGTAGCACTCGAGTTGCCTGAAGAAGAAACCTTGGTCGAGATTCAAGAGCAAATCTTGATCCACCTGCCTTTTGCTCTACGTGAGTTTTTATTAACCGTCAGCGACGTGGTCTACGGCCATCTTGAGCCGGTTACCGCCAGCGATCCACATTCGCACACCTACCTACCTGAAGTGACAGCCACTGCTTGGGACTTAGGTCTGCCACGGCACTTAGTGCCAGTGTGCCACGATGCACCGATTTACTACGCAGTCGATGAAGACGGCGAAGTCTTCGCTTGGGATTCTGATAGCCAAGAGATGCTGGAAGATACCTGGGAAAGCGTTTGGCACTGGGCAAGAGATGTCTGGTTAGAAAGTTAACCCTCTCACAATAAGGTATAATTGCATCTTTTAAGCGCACACTATAGATGCGCGCAACTAAGAGAGCATTATGGAACCCGGATCATCAACACTCACCATGACCGTTTTAATGACCCCAGATAACGCAAATTTCTCGGGTAATGTGCATGGTGGTACCTTGCTTAAATACCTCGACGAAGTCGCCTATGCATGCGCCAGCCGCTATGCAGGTAGCTACGTAGTAACGCTCTCGGTCGATCAAGTGACCTTTCGTCAGCCTATCCATGTTGGTGAACTGGTGACTTTTCTGGCCTCGGTCAATTACACCGGACGCACTTCAATCGAAGTCGGCATTAAAGTTATCACTGAGAACATTCGCGAAAAGCTGGTCAGACACACCAACAGTTGCTTCTTTACCATGGTGGCGATTGACGACAAAGGCCAATCAATTGCAGTTCCGCCTCTAAAGCCGACGAGTGAGGATGCGATCAGACGCTTTGCCAACGCCCAAGAACGCCGTGCTATTCGTGCGGAGCTGACTGAGCGCTACAGGGCTCTGAAAGACTAACCTGCAGTTTCTACCACAGCTAAAAACACAAAAGCGCAACAGCAAAGCCAGTTCATCACTCACTTTGCCATTGCGCTTTAATTTTGCGCGTTACTTAAACGTCAATATTATTATCAACTTCCTGTACTTTGCCGCCGCGCGCTAAAAACTCTTCCATTGCTTTCGCTAGCGCATCGCGCTCTTTTTGCTTGGCTTCAACCGATGGTAAATCATCGATACTGACGGCTGCTTTCGCTTTACTGCGAGTCGGTGCAACCACTGCGTCAGAACCATCATCGATGCTGTCATCAACCACATCATCGTCAACGTCATCAACGTCTTCTACATCATCGAGACTGATATCATCAGTATCCACTTCGCTGTCATCGCCAGCTTCTAATTCTTCTGTTTCTAATTCGTCATCAAACATAGTCAACCTCAAGCCTGCCTTCAGCAAGATAGCTTTTAATCTAGCGCCGAAAACATTCAGCACTTAAATTGGGATTAGCATAATTACCGCGATACTGGGTTGCAATAGGGTTAATAAGCTGCACTATAAAAATATCAGCTCACTATTGCCATCATGCATTGGGCGCGCATTCTAGTGCGATAAAAAGAAAATAACTACGACAAATAGATTCTTTTTTTTAATTTGTAAAATCCGCAGGCTTGAGGGGCGCGTGACCTATAATACGTCGCCAAAAAACTAAGGCGCAACCCGCGAAGAGTTACGCCTTAGTCGTATTAATACACTGCTGTAATTGCCGTAAATGTCAGCACAGCAAGAGTAAAACGCTGATTAAATAGCGTCGGAGCCGGTCTCGCCAGTACGAATACGTACAGCTTGCTCTAGGCTAACCACGAAAATTTTACCATCGCCGATTTTTCCAGTATTCGCAGCTTTACTGATCGCTTCGATAACGCGATCTAGTTGCGCAGCGGCAATAGCCACTTCAATTTTAACTTTAGGTAAAAAATCAACAACATACTCTGCGCCACGGTACAGTTCGGTATGACCCTTCTGCCGGCCAAAGCCTTTAACTTCAGTCACTGTAATACCTTGTACACCAATTTCTGACAATGCTTCACGAACATCGTCCAGCTTGAACGGTTTGATGACAGCGGTAACTAATTTCATACAGTCTCTCCGGGATTAGATGACTCATCAATCAAGTCAATTTTGAACATGCTTACAGCTAACGTCTATGCCTTAACACTCTGTACCCTATGGCATGCATAGATCGATACAACAATCACACACAATATTTTAGCAAGCATACAAATACAATACGCTTTTTTTTATCCGCCCGCAGCGCAACCAGCATAAAGTCTAGATTAGCCACCGACAAACCCAGTCGCATGTGCTCACACAGATTCACAATTGTGCTGACGTGCTAAACTGCATTCATCATGATTAAGGAATTTTCCTATGTTACCGCCTAAAGCCTTATTTGACAGCATCAGCAGCCATGTCGGAAATCTACTTGGCAGTGAAAACCCATTGCCGCGCGCCGAAGTAGAAGCGCAGTTCAAAGCACTGATACAAAGCGCCTTTAGCAAGCTGGATCTGGTCAGCCGTGAAGAATTTGACAGTCAAATGGTTGTACTGGCCCGCACTCGTGCACGTTTAGAGGCACTCGAGAGCAAAGTCGCTGAATTAGAAGAGCAACTGCAACCTGCTGCATCTGAATAAAACCAAGTTAGACGGCCTGCAGCTGGCCTGATAAAGCTGCTCAACAGATAAGATCAAGGAGGATCTATGTCTCTTGCTATTATGCATAGCCGTGCGCAAATTGGTGTTGAAGCACCTGCAGTCAGCGTGGAAATCCATTTAACCAATGGTTTGCCGTCACTGACGATTGTTGGCCTGCCAGAAACTGCAGTGCGCGAAAGTAAAGACCGCGTGCGCAGCGCTCTTCTCAACAGCGCGCTCGAGTTTCCACGCAAACGTATCACCCTTAATCTGGCCCCCGCTGATCTGCCGAAAGAAGGTGGCCGTTTTGATTTAGCCATCGCTCTAGGCTTGCTGGCCGCCAGTGCACAACTACCCGGCGGCTGTCTCGATGGTTTTGAATGCTTAGGCGAACTGGCGCTGTCAGGGCATGTACGGCCGGTACGTGGCGTGCTGCCTGCCGCCCTCGCCGCTCGCGCTGCCGGACGTGCGCTGGTCGTAGCTTTAGCCAACGCCGAAGAAGCTTGCTTAGCCACGGGCTTAAAAGTCTATGCGATTGATCATCTGCTCGAGTTGGTTGGTCACTTTAATCAACACAGCCCGCTTAAGCCTTATGTGTCGCAAGGCTTGCTGGCACAAGTGCCGCGCTATCCAGACTTACTTGAAGTACAAGGCCAGCAAGCTGCTAAGCGCGCTTTGGTGGTCGCAGCAGCAGGTATGCATAACTTATTACTGACCGGGCCGCCAGGAACAGGAAAAACCCTCTTAGCCAGTCGGCTGCCAGGGCTACTGCCACCACTCAGCGAAAAAGAAGCGCTGGAAGTGGCTGCGGTGCAATCAGTAGTCAACCTTGAGCCCTTGCGTGGCTGGCCACAGCGACCATTTCGCCAACCGCATCATAGCGCTTCAGGCCCAGCGTTAGTCGGCGGTGGTAGCCGTCCACAGCCCGGTGAAATCAGCTTAGCCCACCAAGGCATTTTATTTTTAGATGAGCTGCCTGAATTCGACCGCAAAGTGCTTGAGGTGCTGCGCGAACCTATGGAGTCTGGCTACATTGTCATTGCTCGTGCGCACAGCAAAGTGCGCTTTCCCGCGCGTTTCCAGTTGGTCGCAGCGATGAACCCTTGTCCCTGCGGTTACTTTGCCGACCCCAGTGGTCGCTGCCGCTGCAGTCATGAGCAAGTACAGCGTTATCGCCAAAAGCTTTCCGGCCCCTTACTCGACCGTATCGATCTGCATATTCCTGTAGCTCGTGAAACAACCTCACTGCGTCAACCTAAAGAACCTGGGTTAAGTTCGGCGCAGGCTGTTGAGCAAGTTTGTGCAGCACGTCAGCGCCAGTTAAATAGACAAGGCTGCAGTAATGCACAATTAGACTTAAATGCCTTAAGAGAGCATTGCACATTAGGAGAAGAGGATCGGATTTGGCTTGAGCAAGCCAGTGAGCGCTTGAACTTATCGTTGCGCGCCACACACCGTATTTTGAAAGTGGCGCGTACCTTAGCTGACCTAGAAGCAGCGCCAACGATCTGCCGTGGACATTTAGCTGAGGCTCTACAATATCGTTTTAACGAACAACAATGAAAAGAGCCCGCGCGTTCACACTGAGCACGCGGGCAATTCTGAATTATTCTGCTTTCGGCTTGGCTTTTCTAGGCATCAAATATTTCATCAGGCCTTGGAACCACATAACCAACATGGTGTTGCCTTGGATTTGAATGTTTTTATCTTGGATGCCTTGCATAAACGCCAACTGCTTGTTTTTTGCATTCATCGTGGCGAAACCATACGCTGAATCTTTAAAGCCAATTGAAAAAGCTTGTTCTTGAGCTGCACCGGAACGACTTTCTAAACGATTATTAGCGACGACAAAATGACGAGCCACTTTGCCATCAAGAGTGTGCAGCATAAAAGTTAAGTCTTTACCGTCCAATTGTTTTTGAAAAGCAGGGTTAGTTTTGCTGGCCTTACTCATCATACGACCGAGCATCCAGAGTAAAAAACGAAATCTCATTAAACAGTTCCAAATAATAAATTGCGGTTATTTTAATACAAAACAGTATAAAACGGCGCATTTAGCAGCAATCTTTACTAATTTTGCCGAATTTTAGTGAATCAATGCGCGACCCAGTAGCGTATCGCGCATCAGCTCAAGCGGTTCGTCTTACAAGCTCACCGCTTCTTTAAGCTGCTTACCAGGCTTAAAAGCCACGGTATTGCTGGCTTTAATGGTTAACGCCTCGCCGGTTTGTGGGTTTTTACCGGTACGCGCACCACGGTGACGCTGAGCAAAAGAACCAAACCCAACCAAAGTGACAGTGTCATTGTTACTTAGCGCTGCGGTCACTTCTTGTAAAATAGCATTGAGCACACGCCCTGCTTGCTCTTTACTGATATCTGTTTTTTCGGCAATTGCCGCAACCAATTCTGGTTTACGCATGTGAGACCTCATTTTATTGTTGTTAAGTGTGTCTAGCTGTAGAGCGGTCAAGCATCATACTAACGTCTACCTAAAGTAGGCTTGCAAAGCATGGCACGGCATCAGGCTAGTGGCCAGTACCTGAACTGCTTTTCATGACGTTTTTTACACCTAGTCGGCATTTATCCACCTGTTTTTATTAAAAACCCTAATAACAGTCGGTCAGCAGTGCAAATTACAACAGTAAAATCATCGTTTAATGCGTGCTAAACTGCCGTATCACTCTTAGTTAGATAATAAGTAGCGCTGTGTCTACCACCAACTTCTGCATGCCTGCATCAGCTTGGCACTCAAAGCCAACCTCATCTCCCTCACTCAACGACTGGTTGTTTGATCAAAACTCGTTAACTCAGCGCCTGAGCGCGTTATGCCAGTTCGGCTTTGTCGTGCAACCCGTCAATGAAGGTTGGCAAACACTAAGCTTAGATGAATGCGCTGCGTTAAATCTTGCGCCAAACAGCACCGGCTGGGTACGTGAGGTGTTTCTGTGCGATGGCACGCAACCTTGGGTATTTGCCCGCAGTGTTGCTGGCCAAGCCGAACTGATGCAGGCCAATTTTGATCTTAGCCAACTCGGTAGCCGTTCACTTGGGCAATTATTGTTTAATGAGCAAGCCTTTAGCCGTGGGCCACTGCAAATCTGTCAGCTCTCGGTTACGCAGTTACCTGTCATCGCGCAACAACAGAGCGCAGGGCAGCAGCATGTGTGGGCACGTCGCTCATGTTTTAAAAAAGATTCACTTGGTGTGCTGGTAGCCGAAGTTTTTTTGCCTAAACTTTGGCAGGATACCGATCCAACGCTATTGGGATAACAGCCACACGGCTCTCTCCAGTTTGCCTACTACCTTATTACGGAGCTCACCATGCTTAACCAGTTGCTTAAATCCTTCAATCGTCTTCACCCAAGAGCATGGGATTTTATTCAACTGATGCGCCTTGATCGCCCAATCGGCATCTACTTGCTGATGTGGCCGACCTTATGGGCGTTATGGATTGCCGGAGAAGGCTCGCCAAGCATTAAAAATGTTGTGATTTTTGTCATCGGGGTGATTCTGATGCGCTCAGCCGGTTGTGCGATAAATGACTTTGCTGACCGCGGCATTGATGGCGATATTTCTCGCACCAAGGATCGCCCGCTTGTCAGTGGTCGTGTTACCGCCAAAGAAGCGCTCATCACCTTTGCCGTGCTGGTTGCGATCAGCTTTGGCTTGGTGCTATTGACCAACAGCCAAACAGTCTACTGGGCCTTCTTAGCTGTCGGTTTAGCGGCGCTGTATCCGTTTACCAAGCGTTACACCTATTATCCACAAGTCGCCCTGGGCGCCGCCTACTCGTGCAGTATTCTTTTAGCCTTTAGCGCGCAAACCGGTAGCGTACCGCATGAAGCGTGGCTGATTTATATCGCTAACCTGCTCTGGACCATTGCTTACGATACGTACTACGCAATGAGTGACCGCGAGGATGATTTAAAAATCGGGGTCAAATCAACTGCAGTGCTATTTGGTGATGCTGATCGCTTTATTATCTTAACCTTGCAAGGCAGCGCGTTATTCTGCCTGTTACTGGCCGCAGGTAAGTTTGAGCTTGGCGGTTATTTCCAGTTGGGCTTAGCAGGTGCTGCCGGCTGCTTTATTTGGGAGTTTATCCATACACGCCAACGCGATGCGCAATCTTCACTGCGTGCGTTTTTGCATAATCACTGGGCAGGCTTGTGCATCTTTCTGGGCCTAATTGCCCATTATGCTTTCGGCGCTTGATAGCCTGAAGAAGCATCTGCACAGCTACAAGACAATGTCTTGAGCCGTGCAGTCAACAGATATTCTGTGAAAGGATGAAGCGCTCGCTTACTCGCCACCCACCGCAAAGTTGGGCAAGCTGTCGATCGGCTGGTTAAAGTCAAAAGGAATCGACTCCACTGCAAGACCAACATTCCGCTGCACAACAAAGTGCAAGTGTGGGCCGGTGCTGTTACCAGTATTGCCTGAACGTGCCAGGTAGCTACCCACATCGACACGCTGCCCTTCTTTCACGCTGACCGAGCCTTTCTGCAAGTGTAAGTACACACCCATGGTGCCGTCATCATGCAAAACACGGACAAAATTACCTGCAGGATTTTCTCCACGACCGGTTTGCTGGTTTTCAGTTTTTACAATCACCCCAGAGCGTGCCGCGACAATCGGCGTGCCTTCCGGCATAGCAATGTCTAAAGCATAACGGCCTTTGGGGGTGAAGTGGCTGTATTTACCATTGGCACCCTGAGTCAGACGAAAAGGTCCGCCACGCCAAGGTAATGGATATTCGCTGGTGGTTGGGATTAAACGCGGATCACCTAAGGCATAACGCAGTTTGGGCTTGTACTGCATCGGTTTCGAAGCATCTTTAGGCGCCAAAGTCAGTAAGCGAATTTTACTGCGCGGCGGCAACACCCAACGAATCGGCTTTTTGCTTTCACCGGCAAGATTGCTTTGTTTTTCTAGGCTTAATTCAATTTCAACTGGGCCGTATAAATCATTGCGCACCAACAAAGTTTCACCGGCCGCATGCTTGTGCGTCTCCAGTTTCACTTCATTTTCAATATGCTCGACCATACGATCGCTAAACAC
>SMEN01000176.1_pt1 | contig 21193 bp, 22 predicted proteins | sample 2456271 | NCBI WGS metagenome assembly SMEN01 (sample SAMN10132593, study PRJNA489261) | soil metagenome | isolation source: day1 control-loamy sand soil ammended with raw manure from dairy cow... | place: USA | collected 2015-04-01 | reverse complement strand
TTGTGACCCGACTGGGGCTCGAACCCAGGACCCCAACATTAAAAGTGTTGTGCTCTACCAACTGAGCTATCGAGTCTTGCATTTAACTTCCTGAATGCGGGTGCAAATATAGGGCACTTTTTTGATTTCACAAGACAAATTCTATTAAATTTGCCCTAAAAATTTCAACCTTTTTTTAAACAGTTCGTTTACAAACATTTATTATGAATAAAAAAATTATTATTCTTGGGTATATGGGTTCAGGAAAATCGACAATTGGACAATTTCTCTCAGAAAACACAGGAATCCCATTTTACGATTTGGATAAATATATCGAAGAAAAACATCAAAATTCTATTAAAGCCATCTTTGAAACTAAAGGCGAAATCTTTTTTCGAAAATTAGAACATCAATATTTAAATGAATTATTAAATTTAGATGAAGAAATAATCATTAGCCTTGGTGGCGGAACGCCTTGTTATGCAAATAATCATTTACATTTTGAAAAAGAAAACATTCTTTCTTATTATTTAAAAGGCTCGATAAAAACTTTGAGCGAACGATTGAAATCAGAAATAGAACACAGACCACTTTTAAACAACACAGAAGACGATTTAGAAACTTTTATAGCCAAACATCTATTTGATAGAAGTTATTTCTACAACAAAGCTAAATACAAGATTAATATCGATAATAAATCGATTGATGAAATTAGTCAAGAAATAAAAAATACGCTTATTTAACTTAAATAAGCGTATTCTTCGTTTTGATTAAAAACTACTTGTATGTGTTCTTTTGATGAAGTCGATAAAGAGATTCCTTTGAAATCTGCTTTAACAGGAAAGTTTTTATGATTTCTATCAACCAAAACTGCTGTTTTGAATTTTTTGATTGGAACATTCAAAAAATGACGTACACCATAAATCAACGTTGCTCCAGAATTCATAACATCATCTACTAAAACAATACATTTATTTGCGTATTCTGTTTCTGAAATCGAAGTTACAATCGGCTCATTCGGATTTTGTTTATTTACCTGAACTTCGCATATCACAACTTTTAAATCTGAAATTTCTTCCAAAACTTTAGCTATTTTTTGAGAAAACACAAATCCACTATTAGCGATTCCAGCAATTACGATTTCAGTTTCGTTTGAAAAGGTTTCATAAATCTGATAAGCAATTCGTTTTGTTATATGTTTGATTTGGTCTTGGTTTAAAATAATATTTTTTTCCATCTTATAATTTTTCTAATAATATAAAAAATTCTTTTCCAGCTCTCGGCTTAATTGAATTATAACAAGTTTCTAACTTCTTAATTGCAAATATAGGATTAAATAAAGAAAAATACATTTCATAATCTCCTCCAAATGGCGGTCCTTGTTCAGTTAAAGGAAAATCAAACAAAACACCAGCCAACTTTCCATTTGGTTTTAAAAGTGAAAACATTTGCTTCGGATAAGCTTCTCGTAAATTTGGATTTAAAGCACAAAAAAATGTTTGTTCTAAAATCAAATCATACGAATCTTTTAATTCAAAAAAATCTCCTAAAATCAATTGTTCATCAGGAAAATCGGGAATTCTCGACTTTAAATTTTGTAAAGGTTCTTCAACTATATCAAGTACAAAAATATTTTTAAAACCACATTTCCAAAGATATTCAGCCTCGTAAGCATTTCCGGCACCTGGAATTAAAATCTTTACATTTTTATCATTTAGTTGATCAATAAACTCCTTAATTGGCGTTGTAACACTTCCTGCATCCCAACCGATTTCGTTTTCTTGATAACGTTTCTTCCAATATTCTTTATTCAACGTTTGATTCATCTTCTTCGTCATCTAATAAATATCCATCAATATCTCTACGGTCTTTTTTAGTCGGTCGTCCGTCGCCTTTTGCACGATAATGTTCTTTGGAAAGTTTCAACATCTCCAAATGTTCAAAAGCTTCCGCAGGAGTTTCGTCTTTACGATACATATCAACCAACTTCGCTCCTACTCGATTATCTGGAACTCCTAAAACCGAAATCACATAATTGATTTGATCTTTTCGAAGTGTGATTTTATCGCCTGCAAAAACATCTCGAGAAGCTTTCGCTTGCTGACCATTTACAGAAACATGACCTTTTTTCACAGCTTCGGTGGCTATACTACGTGTTTTGTAATATCGAATACACCACAAATATTTATCTACTCGCATTTTTAATTTATAAAATTGGGTTAAATATGAAACAAAAATAAATGAAAATTGTATCTTGCACCATTAAAAAAATTGAAAAATGAATAGATTTTTAAAATATACTTGTATCGCTGCTTTAGCAATCAGTTTATGGAGTTGCAAAAAAGATGACGATGTTGAAATTGTACCAGTTAGAGAGCGTCAAGAAGTTTATGATGAAAACATTACAAAGATTGAATCTTTCTTAAAAAGCACCTCAATAACAGTTGATAACGAAAACAATGTAACTTTTGATTCAATTACAGAAGGAAGTTCAAACACAATTTGGAGCCAAACACAATATCCTTTACAGTATATCGAAGTTAAAAACGATTCAAGAACCACAAACAAAGTTGACGGATTGATTAAAGATCCTGTAACTTATAAATTATATTACTTAGTAATTAATGAAGGTGGTGGCGAAAACCCTATTACGATTGACAATGTATTTACAAAATACACGGGTTATAATTTAAACCATAATATTTTTGACAAAAATGACACTGGATTTTGGAGTGGATTTCCTGAAACAATTTACACACCATCAACAGTAATTTCTGGATACCGTCAAATCTTAACTAAAATAAAAACAGCTACTTCTATTACAGAAAATCCTGATGGAACTTTAGTTTATAATAACCCAGGGAGAGTAATCGTATTTATTCCTTCTGGTTTAGGATATTTTAATTCAGCACAATTAAACATCCCAGGCTACTCGCCAATAATTTTTGACATTACATTGGTAAGTAGAGTTCATGCAGATCACGACAACGATGGATTATTATCGATCTATGAAGATGTAAACGGAAATGGAGATTTTTGGGATGATGACACAGACAATGATGGAACGCCAAACTTCTTAGATTTAGATGATGATGGTGATGGCTACACAACTAGAGAAGAAATTACTTTTAAAATTGATGAAGGTGGAGTTATGGTAGATGAGCTTTATCCTTTTGATGAAATTCCGAATTGTGCAAACGGAACAATAAAAAAACATTTAGACAAAAATTGTCACTAAAAATAGAAACCTGTTAGAAATAGCAGGTTTTTTTAAATTAATATAAATATGGAATCACAAAACATAGAAGATCTAATCGCTATAGATTTACAAACATTTCTAAATTTAAAAGCAAAAAACAACAACATTTCTATTGACGATGCGCTTGAAATTGCCGCTTATGTTTCTGCAAATTTTATGCGAATCATTTATACAAAAAACAAAAGCATTGAAAAACATGAAATAAATGGAATTTTTGGAATCGTAAGCAATTATTACAACTCGTTTTTTGACGGACAAATCACGGAAGAAGAATACAAAGACATGGCAAACAAATCCACTCAACTACTTCAAAATACGTCATTTGACGAAATGAGTAAAGCATTTTTCAATAAAATAATTACGGAATCTGAAAGCGATAAAATTTAACAATTATACTGTCATTTTGTATTGAAATAAATCACTATATTCGCGCACTTTTAAATACATATCAAACTTATTTTAAACATTTACAATTTGCTAACAAAGAGTAATTCTTTTAATAACCTAAATAATGTATTTTTCACACTTTAAATACAAGCGAACTAAATGAATTTATTTAATTTTGAAAATGATTATATTCTTGAAAATGAATATGCTAGATTAATTCCTTTAAAGGAATCGGATTTTGAAAACCTTTTGGAGTTTTCGGTCAATGAACCCGAGATTTGGCAATATTCCATGGTCAAGGCAGATAATCCTGAAAATTTAAAAAAATACATTGCTTTAGCTCTTGACGAAAGAAAAAAATTAAGCGAATATCCATTTATTATTTTTGATAAAACTAAACAAAAATATGTTGGAGCTACTCGTTACTGCGACATACACATTAACACCAATCGTCTTCAAATGGGATATACTTGGTTCGGAAAAAATTTTCAAGGAACTGGTATCAACAAACATTGTAAATTTTTGATGTTGGAATTTGCATTTGAAAAAATGGGAATGGAACGTGTAGAATTTAGAGCTTATACAGAAAATATTAGAAGCATAAATGCATTGAAAAGCATCGGTTGCACAGTTGAAGGAGTTATTAGAAGTAATGCCATTTGTCCAACTGGAAAACGAAGAGATACAATGGTTTTAAGCATCTTAAAAGATGAATGGACAAACGAAGTAAAAGAAATGCTTAATACTAAACTTCCGATTATATCAAAATAAAAATATTCTAAAGATGACTTTTTAAGTCATCTTTTTTTGTCGAAACAATTCAGTAACTTTATTAAGAAAAAATTTTGTTATGAAAAAATATTCGACTTCAGAAATACTCAATTACACATCGCATCGAACTTGGGAAAATCCAAATAACAATTGGAGTTTTTATCAAGAATGGAATAAAGCACTTTTTTTTCATTGGGCAATTGAAAAAGAAATCATCGAAAAATTAATTCCTTCAGGAGTTGAAATAGATACTTATAACGGTAAAGCTTGGATTTCGTTAGTCGCTTTTACAATGGAAAAAATTCGTCCAAGATTGCTACCATCTTTTCCTCCAATTTCGAATTTTCATGAAATCAATTTAAGAACTTACGTTACTAAAGATAACAAACCAGGTGTTTATTTTCTAAATATTGAATCTCAAAAATGGCTTTCAGGATATTTATCTCGTAAAATTTCGGGACTACCTTATCAAAAATCTGACGTTACTCATGATTTGAAAAACAATAGACTAATTGCTAATTTTAAGACAAAAGGATATAATCTAGAAATTGATTATAAAATCGGTAATCTTGTGACTGACAAAACGGATTTAGATATATTTCTTACCGAAAGATATTGTTTATATTTGGATTTAAATGATGAATTAATTCGATATGAAATTCACCACCTACCCTGGGAAGTAAAGGAATTAACCTACACTAAACTGAAAACAAATTACTTTCTCAAAGATATTGATTTGAACAGAAAACCAGATTTAATTAGATATTCTGAAGGCATTCAAGTTTTAGCTTGGAATCAGGAAGTTTTATAAAATCTAACTTTTACTAATTTTTACATTAAACAAAAAAATCACTTACTTATATTTCCATTTTCTGAATTATAATCATTTTTACACTTAAAAGATTTACACAATATCAAAAAATCAAAACATAAAACTAAAGTAAAAAGGTCATTTTTAAAATTTTATTAAAAAAAAGAAGGAATATTTTAAAAAAACTTCCGAAATTTGTAATAAACATTTGTTAATTTGAGAGTAATAACTTTATGAGAATTACTAAATTAAATGTTTTTTAAGTAACGTTTAACAATAACCACAAACCTAATGTTTACTTCACAACACTATTTAAAAATAGGAGTTTGTTTTGTTCTATGTTTTGTACAACAAACAAAAGCTCAAAACTTATCGTTTTCTGATGCATACAATCAAATGTATCGAGATAACAATACCTTAAAAGCTGTTAATAAACAAAGTGAAACCCAAACCTATGTAACCAAATCATTCAAAGGATTACGTTATCCAACATTGAATGCTTATGCGATGGGAGTCGTTTTTGACCGTAAATTAGATTTAAGCTTCAATGACGCTCGTAACAATTTAGCTAATTTTTTAACCTTACCAGACGCTAGTGTTTTAGGTGATTGGAAAGTTCAAGTCGGTAAAAAAGAGATGGTGTTTGCTGGATTGAATGCAACTTGGCCCATTTTTACTGGTGGAAAAATCAATGCTGCAGTAAAAGCAAGTGAATTGGAGGGAGAAATCATTGACAAAACTATAGAAGGAACTGAAAACCATTTGATTTCTGAACTTGCTACACGCTATTTTCAAGTAAAATTAGCTGACGAAGCTTATCTTGTTCACAAACAGGTTTTAGATGCCATGAAACAACATCTTTTCAATGCAACCAAACTAGAAGAAAACGGAATTATCGCTCCTGCAGAAAGATTAGTTGCTGATGTAGCTGTTTCTGAAGCAAACCGTGAATTCTCGGCTGCTGAAAAAAATATTAAATTAGCTCGAACTGCTCTTGCAAACACATTAGATGCTGACGAAATAACAGGAACATTATCTACACCATTTGTAAAATCAGCTGAATTAAAAACTTTAGAATATTATAAAGAATCAGCAATCAATAATTATCCTGAATTACAAAAAATTCTACTTCAAAAAAAATTAGCTGAAGAAGGTATTAAAGCAAAAAAATCAAATTATTACCCAGATATTGCACTTTTTGGTCAAACGACTTTACTTCATAATGATCCAATTGCTTTTGGAATTTTAGATTCATCTAGAGAACGACCTTGGGTAGTTGGAGTTGGTATTACTTACAATATTTTTGGAGGAATGAAAAACAAAAATGAATTAAAAGCGGCAATCTCAACTCGAGAAAGTATTGATTTCTTAGAAGCAAAAGCACAAACTGATGTAAAAAATTTGATTGAAAATCTTTATTTCGAAATTGAAAAAAGTCAAGAAGAAATTAAAAATTTAAAAGTTCAAGAAGAATTTGCTACCGAATTATTAAGAGTAAGAACAAGAGCTTTTGCAGAAGGATTAGCAACTTCAACAGACGTTATTGATGCAGAAACAAATCTTTCTGTTGTAAAATTATTAATCTTAAATACTGAATATATTTACATCGTTTCACTAGCTAATTTATTAGAATTTAGCGGACAGAGTAAAGAATTTTTGAAATACACTAATTAATACAACCTCATGAAAAATAAAATAATAAACGCTGTATTAGGAGTTTTTGTAATACTTGTAATTTTAGCTGTGGCACTTTGGTATATGAGTGCACCATCAGTTTCGTATTTACAAGGTCAAGTTGAAGCAAAACAAATTAACGTAGCTTCAAAAATACCTGGGAGAATAGATTCTATCTTAGTAAAAGAAGGTGATTTTGTTGATATGAATCAAGTATTAGCAATCATTAGTACACCTGAAATCGATTCTCAATTATCGCAAGTTGAATCAATGAGAACAGCAGCTGAAGCTGTTAATAAAAAGGTTGATGCTGGAGCTCGTTCACAAGAAATTTTAGCAACTTACAATATTTGGCAACAAGCTAAAGCTGGCAAAGAATTAGCATTAAAAACGTATAATCGTTTAGAAAATTTATATAATGATAAAGTAATCGCAGCTCAAAAACGTGACGAAGCTTACACGCAATATCAAGTTGCTTTAAATGCAGAAAGTGCTGCAAAAGCAAATTATGAAATGGTAAAAAGTGGAGCTCGTTCAGAAGATAAAACTGTTGCAAAAGCTCAAGTTACACAAGCATCAGGTGCAGTAAAAACAATAGAACTTTTAAGAGAAGAAGGTCACGTTAGAGCGCCGCGTCGTGGAGAAATTTTAACGATTATGCCAAACGCAGGTGAAATTATTAATATGGGTTACCCGATTATTAACTTAATCGATGTCGATGATATTTGGGTTTACTTTAATATTAAAGAAACGATGCTTTCTAAGTTTAAAAATGGAACTAAATTTGAAGCGATTATTCCAGGTTTAGATAACAAAAAAATTATGTTAGAAGTAAGATATGTAGCCGCTCAAGGTGATTTTGCTACTTGGAATGCAACTAAATCTCAAGGTGATTTTGATATGAGAACTTTCTTAATCAAAGCTTATCCTGTAAACAAAGTTGAGGGATTAAGACCAGGAATGAGTGCTTTAATTGATGAAGCAGATTTAAAATAAAATCTTTTAGATACAGGTTGTGAAAAAAAACTTTTTTAAAATATTTTTTGAAGAATGGGTAAGAATATTTAGTACACCTCGCTTATTAGTGATATTATTTGGGGTGCCCTTTTTTATTTTTGCCTACTATACTTCATTAATGGGACAAGGTGTCCCTACGAAATTACCTGTAGCAATTTTAGACCAAGATAAAACGCCACTTTCAAGACAATTAGGTCTTATGCTAGAATCGACTGCAACAATTGATTTAGCATATTACGTAAACAGTGAACAAGAAGGAGAAACTTTGGTTCGTAAAAATGATGCCTATGCGTTTATCATCATTCCTAAAAACTTTCAAAAAAACGTTTTCAAAGGAAATTACACTTCAGTAACTTGCTTTTATAATGGTCAGTATTTGCTTTCAGGAGCAATTATTCTTAAAGATTTTCAAACAGTTGCACAAACATTTATGGCAGGAGTTGTCTTGGAAACCTTAGAACAAAAAGGATTATCTCAAGACCAAGCTATGTCGTCTATATTACCAATTAATACAGATTTACACGTTTTATACAATCCATATACAAGTTATAATTATTACTTAAACATTGCATTTATGCCAATGGCTTTGCAAATTATGGTAATGATAATGGCCGTTTATACATTTGGTTTAGTTTTAAAACACAGAAAAGGAAAAGAACTTCTTGAATTTGCTAATGATAATGTTTATGCGGTAATTTTCGGAAAGATTCTACCTTATACCATTATATTCTGTGCACTAGGTTTCTTAATGAATGCCTTATTGTATTATAAAATTGGAACTCCGTTAAAGGGAAGCTTTTTAGGTGTCAACTTAATTTTCTTTGCATTTGTAATCGTTTTACAAAGTGTTGGATTATTTATTGCATCAATAACTACAAGTTTTAGAACGGCATTAACAATAGGTGGAGATTATGCGGCTTTAGCTTTTTCGTTTGCAGGATATACTTTCCCCGCTTTAGGAATGAGTACATTTATACAATATTTATGTTACATTTTCCCGTTCACTTCGTACATGCGATTTATAGTTGACTTTGCTATTCGAGGAATATCTTTTAACGAAGAACAAAAAGGCTATGCTATCGGCTTTGCTATTTTTGCGATTCTAGGAGTAATTGGAATTCCATTGTATAATAAAAAATTAAAGAAAGGAGGTTACGATGCTTAAAAAAATCATCAATTCTTTCGCATTAATTTTCGAAACAGCTAAGAAGGAAAAAGAACTTATTTTCAAAGATTCGGCAGTAATCGAAATTTACATACTTTTCGTAACCTTAGTTTACTTTTTTTACACCTTTGTTTACAGTCCCGAGATTTTTACGAATCTTCCAGTTGCGTATGTAGATAACGACCAAACGACGATATCACATCAGATAAGACGAATGATTAACGAAACGGAATCGTTAGAAATTGCCTATGATGTTACAAGCTTAGAAGAAGGAAGAAAACTATTTGAAGAAGGAAAAGTAAACGGTGTAATTTTAATTCCGAAAGATTTTTCGAGACAGCTACAACTTAGCGGAGGAAATGCTTCGATAGCTATTTATAGTGATGCGTCTTATATGCTGTATTACGATAAAACGTTACAAGCCGTAACCAATGCTTTAGGTGCGTTTACGGGCGAACTGCAATTGAAACAAACTATGATGAGCGGTGAACCAATGAAACAGGCTGTTGCTTCTAGCAAACCGTTTAACATCATCGCGAATCCATTATATAATTTAGAAGAAGGTTATGCCATTTTCTTAATTCCGGTTGTTTTGATAATCGCCTTACAAACGCTACAATTAACCGGAATGGGCGTTTTGTACGGAACCATGAGAGAAAACGACACCTTTGTTACAAACTTTGCAATGGCGAAACGTCGTTTTGGTTATTTCTTTATGACCATCGGAAGAGCTTTACCTTATCTAGTGATTTCAATGGCAATGCTTTTAATGGGAATATTGGTCGTCTTTCATATTTTCACCATTCCACAAAGAGGAAACTTATTCGAAGTCGTTGTATTTTTAATTCCGGTTGTTCTTGCAATTACCTTTTTAGGACAATCACTGATGAACATTTTCAGAAATCGTGAAGATACAATTATGCTTTTGACAGTATTTTCTATTCCTGCATTAATGATGGGAGGTGTTTCATATCCGATTGTTGCTTTTCCACTTTGGATAAAAATTATGGGATTCTTCTTCCCAAGTACAATTGGTGTAAAAGGATTTTTAGCATTATCTCAAGCTGGAGCTTCATTAGTAGAGATAAAAGAAATCTTTATTCAAATGTGGTTGATTTGTGGGTTTTATTTTATTCTTGCCGTTTGGACTAATCGTCGTTTTATTTATGGTTTAGTTCCCAATAAAATCCCTTCGACTTTCAGTGGCTTAAAAGAGTTTAAGAAAAACAAACAACAGAACTCAGATAGTGAAATTGCAAATCTTGAAACAAATTCAAATGAAGTTTTAGCAATTGAATCTGAATCCAATGATGAAATTTCAAAAGATGCGTTTATTAATTCGACTGATTCAGAACAAAATATTTTAGCAATTGAAGCTGAATCAAATAATGAAATTTCTAAAAACACATTAATTGATTCGAATGATTCAGAACAGAATATTCAAGCTATTGAAACTGAATCTGAAGATGAAATTACGGAAACAAAATCTGCTGAAATTCCAGAAATACAATCTAAGGTTGAAGCTGATCCTTCGATTTTAATGGAATCAAATATTTTGAATATAGAAACTTCGAAAGAGAGTGATTTATTAAATCCATTAAAAGAATTGATTGGTGGTTTTGACAAAACAATTTCTAACATTGACTCTTTATTAACTAATAAATTAAATGGAGTATCGCAAGAAAATTTACAAACTCCAGCAGTTTATATAGCAGCTCCAATTTTTGAAGGGTTAAAATTTGTTGCCGATTCAGAAGATTTAAAAAATCTTTATGTAAATCTGCTTGCAAATGCAATGGATAAAAATACAGCTGGAATTGTGCATCCAAGTTTTGTTGAAACAATCAAATATTTGACACCAGACGAAACTAAAATCTTGGACATATTTGAGAAATCTGATAAAATCCCATTTGTTGATATCATTCAAATTATGGATGAAAATTCTGGAAACTCAGAAATGATTTTAGAAAAACACAACCATTTAATTGAAGAGCATAATCTTAATATTTTACATAAAGATAATTTGCATTTATATCTTGAGAACTTAATTCGATTGGGAATTCTAAGTTGTGAAAATTCGATTTTACCAAACTACAATTACGACCATCTTGAACACTGTGAATTAAATCGTTTCATTAGAAAAGATGTTCAAAATAAAGGTTATCAATTCAAAACAGAACGCGGTTATTATAAAACTACTGCTTACGGAAACGGATTTATAAAAGCCGCTATCAAAAACAAATAATTTTTCATATCTTTAATATTAGAAAGCAGTAGCGTTTTGTTACTGCTTTTTTTTAATTAATAAATCAACCCACTTATGCTTAAAAAAATTTTCAAATACATTTTATTTACGATTATAACATTAATCGTTTTAATCGGAATCTACCTTCTTTCAGAACGTATTTTATCACGAATTTCTGTAAATGACACAGAAAATTCTGAACCAAAAAACATAACAATGTACGTAATGAGTAATGGAGTTCACACTGATTTAGTTCTTCCTACAAAAACAGATTTTATCGATTGGTCAACTATTTTTCCTTTTGAAAACACTTTAGGAAAAAAAACAGATTTTAAATACATCGCAATTGGCTGGGGCGATAAAGGATTTTATCTAAATACTCCGGAATGGAAAGATTTAAAAGCGTCAACTGCTTTTGTTGCTGCAACCGGAATTGGCGAAACTGCGCTACACGTTACTTATTACAACAACATCCAATTAGATGAATCAACAAAAAGCATCCAAATTTCAGACAAACAATATCAAAATTTGATTAAATATATTGAAAATAGTATTGAACTTGGAAGCGATTCAAAACCTCAACTTATTGAAACCACAGCACAATATGGTCAAAACGATGCTTTTTACGAAGCACATCGCTCCTATTCTGTTTTCTTTACGTGTAATTCTTAGACAAATGATGCCTTAAAAACTGCAGGAATCAAAGCTAGTAAATGGGTTGCGTTTGACAAAGGCATACTTTATCAACATTCAGCTAAATAATTTCTTTATAAAAATTTATTTTTTATTTTACAGTAAACTGAAAATGTTTTAGTTTAGAAAAAAAACTAAAATGTTTAAACCTACACAAAAAATAAGTTTATTAACTGCTTTTGCATTCACTATTTCTGCTCAGGCACAAGTGGTTGTTGCTCAGGAAAATGCTCCTCAATATGTAGTCGATATTATCGAAAAAGCCAATAACGAATCACAATTAGAAAATATGGCTTTTGAATTATTAGATGTTATCGGACCGCGTTTGGTTGGTTCGCCAGAAATGAAACAAGCAAGTGATTGGGTGATTGAAAACTATAAAAACTGGGGAATTGAAACCGAAGTACAACCTTACGGACAGTGGAAAAGTTGGCAACGTGGAACTTCGCAATTAGAGATGACTTACCCAAGGATTAAATCTCTTGAAGGAACTCAATTAGCTTGGAATGTAGCTACGAAAAAACCTGTTGAGGCAGAAGTAATTGCTATTCCAACTTTCACCTCTAATTCCGATTTTACTAATTGGTTAAAATCCGTAAAAGGGAAAATTGTTTTGGTTTCGATGTATCAAAAATATGGACGTCCAGATAGCCAATTAAAAGAGCATTCTTTAGCTGGAGATTATGAAATTATTAAACGTGAAAAAGCTTCAGCTTTAGAACAATGGAACGATAATTTAAAAATCACAGGTTACACAACAAATCAATTAATTGAAACTTTGGAAAATGCGGGAGCCGTAGGAATCGTTTCTTCTTTTTGGTCGGGTGAATTAGGTGCGAATCGAATTTTCAGTGCCAAGACAAATAAAATTCCAATGGTCGATGTCGCTCTAGAAGATTATGGTTTATTATACCGATTGGCATCAAAAGGGAAGCATCCGAAAATGAAAATTAATATTCAATCTAAAGATTTTGGAAAAACCGAAACTTTCAATACGATTGCAACTATTCGTGGAACCGAAAAACCAAACGAATATGTTTTACTTTCTGCACATTTAGATTCTTGGGATGGATCGCAAGGTGCAACCGATAACGGAACAGGAACGATTACAATGATGGAAGTTGCTCGAATTTTAAAAGAAGTACTACCAAATCCAAAACGTACCATTATCATTGGACATTGGGATTCTGAGGAACAAGGATTAAACGGCTCACGTGCTTACGCCGAAGACAACCCCGAGATTATGAAAAATACGGTTGTATCGTTTAATCAAGATTCCGGAACGGGACGCATTGTAAATTTGAGCGGACAAGGTTATGTAAATGCCTATGATTATTTAGGACGTTGGTTAGATAATGTTCCTTCTGAAATTACAAAAGACGTAAAAACAACTTTCCCAGGAACACCTGGAACCGGTGGAACAGATAACGCAGCATTTATTCCTTATGGAGTTCCCGCGTTCAATTTGGGTTCACAAAATTGGGGATACGGCGGTTATACTTGGCATACTAACCGAGATAGTTACGATAAAATTTTGTTTAACGAACTAAAGCGAAACGTAATTTTAACGGCCTTATTGACTTATCAAGCGGCACAAGATGAAAATGAAATTTCAAATGAAAAACGAGTTTTATCTTTGGATAAAGATGGCAAACCGCAAGAATGGCCAAAACCTAAAAGTCCAAACAGAAGTGGAGATTATAAATAAGATAAAAGCCTTTAGAAATTTCTAAAGGCTTTTGCTATTCAATACGTTTTCCTAAAATAAGTAACGATCGTTCGATATCATCAAGAACGGCAATGTTTGGAAAATTGCCCCAAACTTCAAAACCGAAATTTTGGAACAATCTTACACTCGGTTCGTTATGAGCAAATATAAAAGCTAACACATCTTTAATTCCAAAAGTTGGTGCTTGTTGTAAACTGTATTCTAAAATTTGTTTTCCATAACCATTTCCTCTAAAATTTTCATCTAAATAAATACTGATTTCAGCTGTTCCATTGTAAGCTGGTCTTCCGTAAAACGATTGAAAACTAACCCATCCAATCACTTCATTATCTAAATTTTCAACCATCCAAAGCGGTCGGAAATTAGTTGAATGTTCATTAAACCAATTCAATTTATCTTCAACAGAAACTTCTTCCGTATCTGCGGTAACCATTCGAGAAGCAATAGTTGAATTATAAATAGCAACTATTTTAGGTAAATCGTTAAATGTTGCATTTCGATATTTTAAAACAGCCATTATTTTCTTTTTTGATATTTATCGTTTAAACCTTTTCCTTCTAGAATCATAGGTTTGATTTTTTCTAAACGCGCTATTTTTGTTTTATCTTGTTTGGCTTCGTCTATATAAATTATATATTCGTTTTGCTTACTAACAGACAATTTATAAAAAGCTTCATTGAAATTTTTATCATTAGAAAGTGCTTCTGCAAAAATTCCTACAGCAGTTTTTGGTAGAGCTTTTATTGGTTTTAATTCAATTCCGTTTTTAACTAATTGAATGGCTTCGTTTATGTATTTCAGAATCAAATCTTCGTCCATTTCGTTTACATCTGTAAAGCGCCACTGACGTTGTGCATGCGTACGACCTTCGGAAGCCGCGATTAAAACTTGGTGTTCATCTTCAAGAAAAACACCTTGAAAAAACCACAAAGCAAAATGATTTTTAAAACCTGCGTAAGAAATCACATTTTTCCCATCGAAAACATAAACATCTCCACCCCATTTAAACGTTTTTTCTAATGGTGTTCGTGCAATGATTTGTTCCATTTTTTCAATGGCATCAAACCATTTTTCGTGATGCTTTTTCCAATCAGGAACCTGTTTATCTCTTAAGATTTCTAAATTATAATTTACTATTTTTCGAATTAAATCTTCAGGAATTTCTTTATCTAAAGGTAATTGAATCGCACCTTTTGAAGTTTTATAATCGATTAAATCTTTTTGAAAAAATTCGATTGCTTCAGCACCTGGATAGATTCCCAAATGATTTTTGAACATCGCAAAATGAATCAAATTTCCATTGAAACGAAACGTTGGCATTTTATAATTAATTGTTTCAGTTGCCTCGGGAGCAAGTTCTGAAATTAATTTACGAACTGCTTGTAAAAGATCTTGCTTTTCTGAATCGAATTGTTGAATATAATCATCAATATTTAGGATTTCAGTTTTCATAATTTAAGAAATTCGTTCGTACTTTTCAGTTACAAAATCAATCGATTGTTGCATTAATTCATTCAAAATATCAATATCAATATCACTCATTTTCTTGACGTAAATACAAGATTTTCCCATCGTAAATTTTCCTAATTTCTCAACCGTAGGAAGATGTTCATCTGCACCAGAAAACACATACAATGAAATGGCAGCTTTACGAGGCGAAAATCCTAAAACTGGCGCATCACCTTCGTGTCCGCTTGCATATTTATAATGATATTGCCCAAAACCAATAATTGACGGTCCCCACATTTTTGGTTCTTGTCCTGTGATTTCAGACATTAAATTAATCAATTGATACGAATCATTTTTCTTGGTCTCGTTTTCTAACTTTTCGACAAATTCGATTACGTTTTCATCCGTAAAAATGGTTTTATTCTTTGCCATAACAACGTTTTTTGATTTTGTAAATAAAAGAAATTTTTCTTTATGTTTAAAGCAATCAATAATTCAAATTCTCTAATAAATATTTTCTTGAATTCGCTGTTACTTCATGACTTGAATTTGTTTCAATATCCTGATAAGTTTCGATAAGTTTAAATCCGTTATCGTAAAAAAAATTCAAAAGCGCTAGATATGAGAAAAATTCCATTTCAGAATTATCGCGTTTCAACATGGTTTTATTTTTAAATTCTTTGTTTGAATATCTTTCATCTAATTGGCCGTAATCAACAGAAACATAAGCTTTTTCAAACAACGTTCGTGGAATGATTTGAATTTGAACATACTTTGCTTGAATTTCTTTAAGCGGAATGTTATTTACTTCTTGTGCATTTCCAATAAATCCAAAAACAAGAATAAAAAAGGCAGTAATATACGTTTTCATAGATAAATATTTTTAGGCAAGGAAATAGCAAAAGTTGTTCCAAAACATTAATATAACTTTAAGATTGAATTGTTTATTTTTACATGCCCATTTAAAGAAAATGAAACAAACTACCAGAAAAAGATTACGAAAGATGCTTTATATATTTTTGATTTTCATCATTACAATTGCTATTGGAACATTATTGTTTTTACAACATCCATTATTTGGAAAATCAGCAAGCGGAGAACGTTTAATTACGGTTCAAAATTCGGAAAATTTTAGAAATGATAAATTTCAAAACTTATCTGAAACTCCAGATTTAACAGAAGGTATTACTTATCCAGATATTTTTAAAGATATGTTCTTTAATAAATCTGAATATGCAATCCCAACAGATTCTATTCCGACAGAAAAAATAAATTTATTAGATAAAAACATCGAAGAAAATTTTATGGTTTGGTTTGGACATTCGTCATATTTCATGCAAATTGATGGAAAAAGATATTTAGTTGACCCTGTTTTAAGCGAAAATGCTTCTCCAATTTACGGAACAAATACAGCTTTTAAAGGTGCGAATAATTACACAGTTGAAGATTTACCTGAAATTGATTATTTATTAATTTCGCACGACCATTACGACCATTTAGATTATACAACTATCAAAAATTTAAAATCAAAAGCAAAACACATTGTTTGTGGATTGGGAGTTGGCGAACATTTTGAATATTGGGGATTTGATAAAAATAAAATCATTGAAAAAGATTGGAATGAAAGTTTTGAAATCGATTCGGAAACTAAAATTACGTTAACTCCAGCAAGACATTTTTCGGGTCGCGGTTTAAAACGTAACCAATCGCTTTGGACTTCATTTGTTTTAAAAACAAAAACGATGAATTTATATTTAGGTGGCGATAGCGGTTATGATTTTCACTTCAAAGAAATTGGTGATACATACGGTCCGTTTGATTTAGCGATTCTAGAAAATGGACAATATGATTACAAATGGAAATACATTCACATGTTGCCCGATGAAGTTTTAAAAGCTGCTTCTGATTTACAAGCTAAACGTTTATTTCCAGTTCATTCTTCAAAATTCAAATTAGCAAATCACAGCTGGAAAGAACCTTTAGAAAAAATCACAACATTAAATGATTCAGCTTTTGTTGTTCCGATTATAACTCCAAAAATAGGAAGTTATATCGATCTAAGTAATCCGAACCAAACTTTTGAATATTGGTGGAAAGATGTAAAATAAGAAATGCCTTCAGATTATTTTCTGAAGGCATTTTTTATAAACTATTCTGGTGAAGCTTTCCATTTTTTTATCACACTTGAATACAATAGAATAAATAAGATTCCACATATTAAAAAAGTAAAACTCCAAAAACTGATTCCCATTGATTCAAGAATAGTATCACAAGGCTTATACTCGATTAGTTTAGCGTTTAATTCTTTACATGCAGCGTCTTGATGAGCAGCAATTGTTCCGATGATTAAGAAAACGTAAGCTACAAATCCGTTTAAACTGATGTTTATCAATATGGAACGGAATAGTTTGGAACCAAAATTTGGAGCAATTAATGGCATTAATATAATGAATGCACCTAATATAATTCCATAATAAAAAACCATAAAGATAATTTTTTCACCAGCTACAAAAGCGATTCCAATAAAGAATAGAGAAGAAACTAAACCAACTACTCCAGCGGTAATGATACTGAATAATAACGCTCGTAAATTGGTTACTCTAAAACTAAAAATTAAAGTACTGAACGAAAAAGCCATCCATAAGAAAATAGCAATTGAATCTGCAACAAAATTATTATTCTTGACCTCATCGACATTTGCTAAAAGCGATTTCAAATTATCAATTTCATAATAATTCATTTTGGTTGCATTTTTTATAAATTCTCTACGTTCTGTAACCAATGGATTTTCTTGTGTGTTTCCTTCTCCATTTGAATAAGCAACGGCTTCAGCAGCAACTTCAGCAGCAGCAACTTCAACAGCGGTAGCTTGATCTTCATAATACGTTGGATAATCGTTATATCCATCAAGAACAGGTTTGTTCTTTAGTATAAAATTCTGAACATCAAATGTCGGAGGATTAAAGACCAATTTCAACCAGGTTTCCTCCGTTAAATTATGTTTTACTTTATAAGCATCTGAAAGCGCCAAAAATTCATTAAACAATTGTTTGAACTCCTGTTTATTCGCTCGTTTAAGAAGCTCAACAACTTGCTTATTTTGTCGCATTCCGATTGATGAATCAGTTTCTTTTTCTTCAGGATATTCTTCATAAAATCTGTTGTAATTATAACCAGCTCCTTTACCCGTTCCAAATGTGTATAAAACATTTGAAAAATTTCCAAAATTCATATTGGCATTTTTGATGTAATCAGATACATCAGCTACATTCTTTTTAAAATAGAAAATACATTTTTTTTCTTGTTCATTAGAATAAGCCAAAGGAATATAATTTTCAGCTTCTCTTTGTGGATAAACAAATCGACCTAAACTATCTCTTTCTGTAACGGTTACCGAATAAACTTCGTTAAACTGATAATACGAATCGTAATAAGTGTAAACTTTTTTAGAAAAATCTATTTTACTTGGGTCGGTTTCGCAATATAAATTTGCAAAAACTTTTGGATATTGTTTTTGTGTAATTAAATATTCATTAGGGTCAAAAGTTAAAAACGGATAAACTTTATTAATCAGTTCAACCTGTTTTATCATCGTGGCATCGTCATATTTGGTATTAATATAAGTTTGGAATCCAAACATATACGAATAATAAAAAGTCGTACTTGCGAAAATGATTATGAAATATTGAACAAATTGTCCGAATAAACTAAAACTCGATGTTGGATAAAAGTTCTTGAAGGAATTGTTCTTAAACATATAAACCAGCCAACCTACAATTATTAAAATAGAAATAACAACATTTGCGAGAATGAAACCACTTTCGAAATAATCATCAGCAACATAATAACCTTGTAAACTAACAGGATCTAAATGTGAAATTATTCCAATTATGAAAAACACAAGATGGATACAAAAAGTGATTAATAGAATCCAAACTAATTTGGTGTTCCAAACGGATGGAAAACGTTCTAATATTTTTTGATTTATTTTTGAAAAAATGCTCATTTGATTGTGGTTTTAATTAGTTCATAAAGAATCTACGAGTTGAAGTCGAAATGTTTCGAATGTAGGTCAATGGCGTTTTTGATTTACCAAGAGTAAAAATCACATCGTGAAACTCGGTTTTCGAATCGAAATAAACAACATAAATTCCACCGTTAAAAATCATTTTTTGCAAACCTAATTCTGCAAAAACTTCTTGTAATTGTTCACGAGTTGCTTTGGTATCTAACTCAATAATTAAATCAGTAGCTTCCGAGATTTCTTGTTCTGCATTTTCTTTATAACGACCATTTTTCAAGAAAATAACTTTGTCTGACATTTTTTCAACTTCGAACAATTGTTGCGAACTCAAAATCAGAGCAATTGGATTATTTACCGAATTTGCGATTGCTTTCAAATCTTCAAGAATCACTTGTTGCGCCAAAACATCTAAGTTTGCCAAAGGTTCATCTAACAATAAAATCTCTGGCTTGCGAAGTAAAGTTCTAGCCAATTCGAAACGCATTTTGTAACCAGAAGAAAGTTCATTCCATTGTAAATATTTGTATTTCCAAAGTCCCAAACGTGCAATCATCAATAAAACTCGAGTTTCTATTTCTTCGGGTTTTGTGCCATAATTTGCCAAGACAAATTTTAAATTATCTTTTAAACTTCCGTACCAACGTTCGGTTCGTTGAGGAATGTAAATCAATTTGGTACGTAAATCGTAATCGCTATTCGCTTTTGTAGTAAAATTAAAATCTAAAGTTCCTTGATTGTACGAAATTTCTTTTGCTAAAATTCGAAGTAAAGTAGTTTTTCCGTTTCCGTTTTCACCAACTAAACCATAAACTTGACCTTTGTTTATTTGTACAGAAACTGGACCTAAAGCAAATTTTGAAAATCCATAGGTTTTGCAAATATCTTTTGCATTAAGAACAGGAATTTCTCTAGAAGTTTCAACAACCTTTTGCTGTTTCACATCGTTTAAAAGCTCTTTTGAACGTTTAATTAATTCAACTATTTCATTCGGATGCGTTTCTTTCCAATCGGTTAATTCAATTGCTTTTTGATAAATAAGCATATTTTGTGTATCGGTTACACAATCCAATAACTTCCGAAATCCTAAAAGAATATCGTTGTTATCCAGAAAGTTATAAACTTCTTCAACTCTTATTTGATGTAAATTCATAAGTGATTTTATTTTAAAACGATTAAAAATACATAATTATTTACAATATAAATATTAACTAAGAAAAAAATATATAAACGAAATAACTATTTAAGATAATTAAAAACTAAAATTCAAGATTATGTATTAAATTATTATATTTATACTAATTTTTTAACCTAAATAATTTACAATGGGAGTTTTATTATACTTAATAGTTCCAATTGCGTTAATCGCCTTATACGCAATCTTAATTTACAATTCACTAATCAAAAATAGAAATCTAGTTGAAGAAGCTTGGAGCGTGATTGATGTGATGCTTAAAAAACGTTATGACTTGATTCCGAATTTAGTTGAAACCGTGAAAGGTTATGCAGCTCACGAAAGAGAAACTTTACAAAGTGTTATCGAAGCAAGAAATCAGGCTATAAACTCAAAAGATGTTGAAAACAAGCAATTCGCAGAACAAACCTTGAATCACGCAATGATGAATTTGTTTGCACTTTCTGAAAAATATCCTGATTTGAAAGCGAATTCAAACTTTCTACAAATGCAATCCGATTTGAGTGAAATTGAAACAGATATTGAAAAATCTCGTCGTTATTACAACGGAACGGCACGTGAATTCAATATCAAAATTGAGATTTTCCCAAATAATATTATCGCAAATATGTACGGATTTGTCAAAGCGAAATTCTTTGAAATTGAAGATTCAACAGAAAGAACCACACCACAAGTAAAATTTTAATCAACGATGAAAAAACTTTTTTTGTTTTTAATATTCATTTTGACATTTGTTTCAAACGGACAAATTCGAATTGAGCAAATTGAACATACCGAAGAAGAAATAAATAATTCTTC
>SMEN01000175.1_pt1 | contig 21327 bp, 23 predicted proteins | sample 2456271 | NCBI WGS metagenome assembly SMEN01 (sample SAMN10132593, study PRJNA489261) | soil metagenome | isolation source: day1 control-loamy sand soil ammended with raw manure from dairy cow... | place: USA | collected 2015-04-01 | reverse complement strand
AGGTTTGCAAAGACATGGCCGTTTGGGTTCAGTTACTTTAGAAGATCGCGCACAGAGGCAATCAGGGAGTCGGCAATCCGACTGGTGTCAATTTTGAGCTCGCCTGCTGCAATGGCCTCGCGCAAGGCCTCGACTTTTTTCATGTCTACGTCGGCGCTGCTATCTTGCAGCGAATTGAGCTGGCGTGCTGCAGCGCTGAAGTCCACTTCGTTTGTGCTGCTGCTGTTGTACGCTTGGCGCGCACGATTCGATGCCGTGCTGCGTTCTGCGGCAGACGTTTCAGCAAGGGGCGTTTTGAGGGGGGAGGGGCTGATCTTCACGTTTTTCTCCGTGCGGCCTGTTCTTTGCGTTGATCTTGTAACGGCGCTGTGGACGCAAACTTTAGCATGCTCATCCGATTTAGTTTAGAGAACGACCTGAACCGTGGAAGCATCCAATACCGTGGCCGAGATCACTTGTCCTGAACTGGCCTTGATCTGAATCTGCGTACCTGGCGATCCGCTTTGCAGGGCCTGGCCCTCGCCCGTGGCAACAAAACCCATGCCGCGAGCAATGGTGCGTACAGTCTGGCCGCGCATCACCGACTGCGGGTCGCGCAGGGCAGAGCTGCGAATCGCGTTGCCTAGCGGAATACGTTGACTGGCGACATAGCCAATGATTTGGTTGGGGTCGATCACCACGCCATTGGCCAGACTCAGCAAATCCCCATCGCGTTCGATCAAGTCTTCCTGATGGACGGTTTCACCGGGGTTGATGCGGCGGTTGGTGACGTAATACTGGCCCTGAATCGACAGGGAAGCGGAAATCGAGGAGCTCCAGCTTTGCGGGCTCAGGCAACGAACACCGATGCTCATGCGCGCACGCAGCCGCTGGCCGCTGGGCAAAAAGACCTGGGTTTGGGTGCAGGCTGGCATGGCGTTCAAACGAGAGGCATCCAGCGTGATGTTGGCAATGCCAGGATAAAGCTGGGCCTGCTTGAGCAAATAGTCGTTGGCCTGCTCTTGAATGGCCTGTACAGACAGCACCTGAACCGTCTCTTGAGCGCGCACAGCGGCTGTCGCGCCCAAGGCGAACAAGCACAGGCTGATCAGGAGTCTAAATAAGGTCATGGCTGAATTTTACGCAGGCCGCCGCCAGCTCAAGACCTGAACTGGCCGATAAATAGCGTTTTGTTCCCGGGTTTGTGATGAGCATGCACTGGCTACCATGCTGTCATGGCGGTGAAAAGGCGTGCGCGCGTTCACTGGATCTCAAACTTGAACACAGAATTGGCTTGACTCCATGATTGATCGCATCGGTGAGCACCTGAAGTTTTACCAGACGGCACTGGCTGTGCGCCAAGAGCGCCAGGAGGTTCTGGCCTCCAATATTGCCAATGCCGATACGCCTAACTATAAAGCGCGTGATATGGACTTTACGGCGACCTTGAAGGCCGCTTTAGGGGGGCAAGGTCAAATGGCGCTGCCCAATACCCACTTGTCCTTGACCTCGGCACGACATATTTCCGCCCAGGCGGTGCGTCCGCCCAGTAGCGACGAGTTGCTGTATCGCGTTCCGGTGCAACCTTCCATTGACGGCAATACGGTCGAGATGGATGTGGAACGCATGCAGTTTGCCGATAACACCATGCACTATCAAAGCACCATCAACCTGGCTTCGCAGCGCTTGAAAGGTTTGATGGCTGCCTTGCAACAGTAATAGCGAGTCCTCATGTCCAGTTTCAGTATTTTCCAGATCGCCGGCTCTGCCATGACAGCGCAATCACAGCGCTTGAACGTGTCGGCCAGCAACCTGGCTAACGCCGACAGCGTGGTCGGACCCGATGGCCAGCCCTACAAGGCGCGTCAGGTGGTGTTTCAGATGACCCCGCAAGGCAATAGTCCGGTGGGTGGTGTGCAGGTTGTCGGTGTGCAGGAAAGTGATGCACCCGGCCGTTTGCAGTACGACCCCGGCAACCCTTATGCCGACGAGCAGGGCTACGTGACGATGCCTAACGTGGATGTGGTGGCCGAGACCGTCAATATGCTGGCCGCGTCGCGTTCGTATCAGGCCAATGTGGAAGTGGTGAATACCTCCAAGAATCTCATGATGCGCACCTTGAGCATCGGTCAATAAGCCGGTTTACGGAAAGAGAGCATGAGCACAGTTAATAACGATCGCAAGGCTGTTGACCCCACCGCAGGAGCGATGGCTGGGGTGGACGCCCGAAACAAGAGCGCAATGGCGGAGACGGAAGACCGTTTCCTGACCATGCTGATCACGCAGTTGCGCAATCAGGACCCGCTCAACCCCATGGATAACGCACAGGTGACCTCGCAAATGGCGCAGATGTCCACCGTGTCCGGGATTCAGCAGTTGAACAATACCTTGCTGGCCGTCGCCGGCCAGATGGATGTGAGCCAGTCCATGCAGGCCGCCAACCTGATTGGAAAGGATGTGCTGGTGCCGGGCGAGAAAGTCTTGCTGGGCAGCAGCAAGGAAGGTGAAAAGGTCGCGATGCCCTTTGGGATTGATCTGGTCAGCGGGACGACTTCCACGCTGGTACAGATCAAGGACAGCAGCGGCAAGGTGGTGCGCGAGTTCGATCTGGGTGCACAAAAATCTGGCGTCTACTCCATGGAGTGGGATGGCAAGGATAACGATGGTTCGCCACTGGCCGATGGTTCCTACACCGTCAGCGTGCTGGCCAGTAACGATGGTAATGCCGTAACCGCTAGCCCATTGACGCACGGCATGGTTGACAGTGTGGCTTACACCTCTAGTGGCTTGATGCTGGATCTTGGCCTGGCGGGAACCTTCTCCCTGCTGGATATACGCAAAATTATGTAAGTGCCGCTTGCCCCTTGAGCGGGCTGGGCCAACACGACATTAAAAGGAAAGATCATGAGTTTCGGACAAGGACTGAGTGGCCTGAACGCCGCCTCCCAAAACCTGGATTCTATTGGCAATAACATCGCCAACTCGGGAACTGTGGGCTACAAATCCTCCACCGTGCAGTTTGCAGACGTATACGCGAACTCCCGCATTGGTCTGGGTGTGCAGGTATCGCGCGTGAGCCAGCGTTTCTCGGTGGGTAACGTCAGCAATACTGGTAACCAGTTTGATATGGCCATCGACGGTGAAAAGGGTTTGTTCCGTCTGGAACAAGGTAATGGCTCTGTTCTGTACTCGCGTAATGGTCAGTTCTTCCCAAACAAGGAAGGCTTTTTGGTCAATGCGCAAGGTAACTACTTGACTGGTTACGGCGAGGGCTCCAGCGAGCTGCAACGCTTGCAAGTGCCATCGGGCAACGTGCCGCCCAAAGCGACCACGTCCATGAGCTTCAAACCCAACCTGCCCGGTGATGCTGCCGCTATCGCCACTAGCAAGACTCAGCAAAAAACAGATGCTAATGGCGATCTGGTGTTCAAGCCCAAGCTGGATGCCAACGGTGTGCCGGAAATGGCTCCCAAGCTGGACGCCAATGGTGATCCGGTGCTGGATGGTAGCGGTAATCCCGTCATGGAGCCTGTAATGGAACCGGACATGGAAACCGTCGCGGTCAATACCTTTGATCCCAAGGACAACACCACCTACAGCGAATCTTTTCCCTACACGGTGTACGACTCGCTGGGCAATAGTCACCAAGTAACTCAGTACTTTGTGAAGCGCCCTGCGAACGCTGCGGGCGAAAGCGTCTGGGATGTGTATTACATGGAAGGCGGAAAGGCCCTGAATCCGGAGAAAGCCACCCTGACTTTTAACGGTTCGGGCATGATGACCAGCCCTAATCCGGCCACCATCAATGTGACTTTGGCCAACCCCGGTGGAACTGCCTCCCCAGCCGATGATCTGGTGTTTGATATGCGCTACACCGGTACTACCCAGTTCGGCGGCGAGTTTGCCAAGGGCAACCCCTATCAAGACGGTTACGCCACGGGTGAATACGCCAATATGGAAGTGGGCCGTGATGGCACGATTGTGGCTGCCTACACCAACGGCGTAACCCAGCGCATGGGCTCCTTGGTGCTGGCTGACTTCAGCAACCTGCAAGGCTTGAGCCCAGTGGGTGGTAACTCCTGGGCAGAGACCGGAGAGTCGGGTCAGCCTATTTTGGGCCGTCCTGGCGAGAACGGTCTGGCCATGATCAAGGGTCAGGCGGTGGAAGACTCCAACGTGGATATGGGTCAGGAACTGGTCAATATGATTATTGCCCAGCGTACTTATCAGGCGAACGCACAGACCATCAAGACTCAGGATCAGGTCCTGCAGACTCTGGTTAACCTGCGCTAAGAGTTGTCATGGATCGCCTGATTTATACCGCTATGAATGGCGCCCAGCGTACGCTGGAGCAGCAGGACGTCATTACCAACAACCTGGCCAACGTGAATACCTCCGGTTTTCGCGAACAGCTCGCGTATTACCGCTCGGTGCCTGTCACCAGCGAGGTGGGTTCGCAGACCCGGGTAGGCACCGCAACCGTGACTCCGGGCAGCCGCTTTCAAGCGGGCTCCATGAGCGAGACGGGCAACGCGCTGGACGTGGCCATCTCGGGCGAGGGCTGGTTTGCCGTGCGCGCACTGGATGGCCAGGAAGCCTATACGCGGGCAGGCGATCTGGGCGTGAACGCGCAAAATCAGTTAGTCACTCAAACTGGCTTGCCAGTCCTGAGCGCTGATGGTGTGCCTATCGAAATTCCTGATCGCGGCACGATTACATTTTCCAGCGATGGCCAGCTGACCGCTTTGGGTGCTGGCGACAACCCCCGAGACATTCAGGTGATGGGCCAGTTGAAACTGGTCAATCCACCTAGCGTTGACCTGCAGCGCGGCCAAGATGGCTTGTTCCGCCTGCAGGGTGGGGCGCCCGCTCAGGCGGACCCCAGTGTGCGCATGGTGGCGGGCTTTGTTGAGAAAAGCAACGTGAATCCGGCTGAAGCGATGGTGGCCATGATTGCCAATACCCGCCGCTTTGAGACCCAGATGAAGATCATCCAGGATGCTGGTGCGCGCGAAGATCGTGCCAACTCTCTACTCTCATTTAATGGCTAAGTCGCGCTAGTGTCGCGGCTATAGCAGCAAGGATTACACACATGATTCGCTCTCTGTGGATTGCCAAGACCGGTCTGGAAGCCCAGCAGACCAATATGGATGTTATTTCCAATAACTTGGCTAACGTGAACACGGTTGGCTTTAAGCGCACCCGTGCCGTATTTGAAGATTTGATGTACCAGACCATACGCCAGCCCGGAGCCCAGGTAGGTGCGGCCAATCAGCTGCCTTCCGGCTTGCAGTTGGGTACCGGTGTGCGCACCGTGGCAACCGAACGCATTCACTCGCAAGGCGAGATGAAGCATACCGGCCACACCATGGATATCGCCATTCAGGGCAACGGTTTTCTGCAAGTGGAAATGCCGGACGGCACCTTTGCCTACACCCGCGATGGCAGCTTGCAGCGCGACCAGAACGGTCAGTTGACCACAGCAGGCGGCTACCCCATCCAGCCCCCGATCAATATCCCTGATAACGCCCTGGAACTGACCATTGGCCGTGATGGCACGGTATCAGTGACCCAGCCAGGTGCCGCCGGTGCCAGCGTTGAAGTGGGCCAACTGCAACTGAGCACTTTTATTAATCCGGGTGGTTTGCAAAGCATGGGCGAGAACCTGTACATCGAAACTGATGCATCCGGTGCCGCCAACTTCCTGCAGCCTGGTATGGATGGCGCTGGCCTTGTCATGCACAAGTACAACGAGACCTCCAACGTGAACGTGGCCGAGGAACTGGTCAATATGATCAGCACCCAGCGTGCCTACGAAATCAATAGCAAAGCTGTCTCCACGTCTGACCAGATGCTGGCTCGCCTGACACAGCTGTAAAGGTAAAAAAGAGATCGTGACAATGCGCAAAGCTCTGATGAGCCGTCTTGCCCTGTGTACGGTGCTGGCCCTGTCCGGTTGCGCGCTGGTGCCCCCGGAAGATGTGGTGACCGGGCCGCTGACGGCGGCTCCGCCGCCCGCGATTCCCGCGGCAGTGGTGGCCAATGGTTCTATCTATCAGCCTTCTGCTTATGGCAGTTACCCGCTGTTTGAGGACCGACGTCCCCGTAACGTGGGTGACATCGTCACCATCATGATTCAGGAACGCACCAATGCGGCCAAGAACGTGTCCACCAATACGGACCGTGGCGGCAGTGCAGGGCTGGATTTTGAAGGTGTACCCGCATTCTTGCCCAATGAAGTGGGCAGCAAGCAGAACTTTTCGGTTACCGGCTCCAACAAGGCGCAGGGCAAAGGTTCCAGCCGTGCTGACAATACTTTCAGCGGCACTTTGACCACGACAGTGGTGGGTGTCTTGCCTAACGGCAACTTGCAAGTGGCGGGTGACAAGCAGATCGCCATCAACCGGGGCAGCGAGCATATCCGCTTCTCGGGGGTGATTGATCCGCGCTCGATTACCGGCAGCAATACGGTCTCTTCTACCCAAGTGGCGGATGCCCGCATCGAGTTTCGTAGCAAAGGTGTCATGGACGAAGTCCAGACCATGGGCTGGTTGCAGCGTTTTTTCCTGAATATTTCTCCGTTCTGAGCCTTTTGCTAGTTATGGCCTCCTCCATGAGTCGTACTCGTTTTTTCTCTTATCGCCATGCGCTGCGCGCTGCCATGCTGGCGGCCGGCTTGTTGCTGGCCCCGGCTAGCCACGCCGAGCGCATCAAAGATCTGGCCTCGATTCAAGGGGTGCGTGACAACCCCCTGATCGGTTATGGCCTGGTGGTGGGTCTGGATGGCAGTGGCGACCAAGTACGTCAGGCGCCCTTTACCCAGCAAAGTTTGACCAATATGTTGTCTCAGCTGGGGGTAACGATTCCCCAGGGCAGCAATATGCAGCTCAAGAACGTGGCCGCGGTCATGGTTACTGCGCGCCTCCCCGCTTTTGCCCGTCCGGGGCAGGGGGTGGATGTGGTGGTGTCTTCCATGGGTAATGCGAAAAGCTTGCGCGGTGGCACCTTGTTGATGACGCCGCTGAAAGGCGCCAACGGTCAGGTCTACGCGATTGCTCAAGGCAACTTGCTGGTAGGCGGTGCAGGGGCGGAGGCGGGTGGCTCCAGTGTGCAGGTGAACCAGCTTAATGGCGGAACCATTCCTGGCGGTGCCACGGTTGAACAAAGTGTGCCGACCACCTACGCCCGCGATGGCGTGATCAATCTGGAAATGAATTCTTCGGACTTTGGCACGGCCCAGAACGTGGTGGCGGCCTTGAACAAACAGTTCGGTCCTTCTACAGCAACAGCATTGGATGGCCGTCTGATTCAGGTACGCGGTCCTTTGGACCCGCAGGCCCAGACTGCCTTCATCTCGCATGTGGAAAATCTGCAAGTGAATCTGCCACCGGCACGCGCTCGTGTGGTCATCAATGCGCGTACTGGCTCGGTAGTTATGAACCGTACTGTGACCATCGACGAAGCCGCCATTGCCTATGGCAATTTGTCGGTGGTGATCAGTCGCCAGCCGCAGGTCAGCCAGCCAGACACGCCATTTGGCGGTGGTCAAACAGTGGTGGCGGACAGCACGCAGATTGAAATGCGTAGCGAGAGCGGTTCCTTGCAGCGCGTTAAAACCAGTGCCAATCTGGCTGATGTTGTCCGTGCGCTGAATGCCTTGGGTGCCACACCACAAGATCTGTTGTCGATTTTGCAAAATCTGAAAAGCGCGGGTGCCTTACGCGCTGATTTGGAGATTATCTAATGTCGGTGCAGTACTATCCGCGTCCCGGTATGGGTTCTCAGGTCTCGATCTTTGACCCTCAGCAGTTGGCTCAGCTGCGCCGGCAGGCCGGCCAGGACGGTCAGAACCAAGGCACCCAGATGGAGGTTGCCCGCCAGTTCGAGTCTCTGTTTATTCAGAACATCTTGAAGCAGGCTCGGGCGGCCACTCCGGAAGGCGGTTTGTTTGATTCGCAGGCTGTGCGCATGGCGCAAAGCCTGGGGGATGAGCAACTGGCCATGCAGTTGGCCGATCCAGGCATAGGCTTGGCTCAGGCCTTGCAGGCCCAGATGAGCGGCCAGACCAGCGAACCTATGCGCGCGGCGTCCTATGACCCGGAAGCCTCTGGTTCGCGTCGTCCGGACCTGCGTTCGCGCATGCCCAACGACCGCTCGATTGACGCGGCCTCGATTGCGGAATTGATTGAAAAGCTCAATAGCAACAGTACGGTGCAGCGCGTGTACTCCTCCATCAAGGGTGCACCCAACCATATTCGTCAGTTTGTGGATCGCATGAACACGGCGGCCAAAGTGGCGGCGGATGACAGTGGTGTTCCGGCCCAACTGATTCTGAGCCAAGCAGCCCTGGAGTCCGGCTGGGGCAAGCGTGAAATCATGCATGCCGATGGCAGCACCAGCCACAACTTGTTTGGCATCAAGGCCACGCCTGCCTGGAAGGGAAAAACCGTGGATGTGATGACCACGGAATATCAAAACGGCGTGGCGCGCAAGATGACTCAAACCTTCCGTGCTTATGACTCCTATGCCGAGTCTTTTGCCGATTACGCCCGTCTTATTGGCACTAATAAACGCTATGAAGGCGTGAAACAAGCCGCATCGCCTCAAGAGGCTGCACAACGTATTCAGGAAGCGGGCTACGCCACCGACCCGTCCTACGCCAAAAAGCTGATCTCCATCATGGCTTATTTCGACGGCGGTACGCGTTAATTATTCCTGCAGGTCTAAATATTGCACCAAGGTGGTCGTTAAAAAGCAGCATGTTCATTTTACGCCTTGGGCATTACAGGCCGGGCAGGACAGAAAGGATCTGATATGAATCTCGCCAACCTTGGTATCTCGGGCTTGTATGCCGCTCAAAAGCGCATGCAGGTAACCGGCCACAATATTAATAATATCGACACGGCCGGGTACAACCGTCAATCGGTGCTGGTGCAGACAGCGGGCTCGGTCGGGTCCAGCGATGGCTTCTACGGCCGTGGCGTGCAGGTTGTCACGGTACAGCGCTCTTACGATAACTTCCTGTATCAGCAACTGACACGCGCACAGACGGCCGGTGCAGCACTGGTCAGCTACGGTACGGAAATTGCCCAGCTGGACAATCTGTTTTCGGATCGTACGGTGGGCATCAGTCCTGCCTTGCAAAGTTTCTTTGATGGTCTGGAGGCGGTGGCTTCCCAGCCTGCGGATTCCTCGGCACGCCAGGAATTGCTGGGCCGTTCTGAAAGTCTGGCTACCCAGATTCGTGATGCGACCTCGTATATGAATCGCGTCAACGAAAACATCAACAGTCAGATTGGCACCACGGTCACACAGATCAATAGTTATCTGGAACGAATTGACAACGTCAACAAGCAGATCGTGGCGGCCAAGGGTACTGCGCCCGGCCATGAGCCTAACGATTTGCTGGATCAGCGCGAACAACTGGTGTCCGAATTGGGCATGCTGGTTGAAGTGAGCACGGTGGAGCAAGACGGCACCTTGAGCGTGACAACGGCCGGTGGCCAGATGCTTTTGGGCGGTGGTCAGGTTTACCCCTTGCATGCAGTGCGCTCGGCTGAAAACCCCGAGCGTATTGTGGTGGGCTTTACCTCTGCATTGAATGTGGATGGCAAAGACGTTGTGAGCGAGTTCCGCGAGGGCACCATTAAAGGTGGCACGCTGGGCGGCTTGCTGCAGTTCCGCAAGGAAAGCTTGGAACCGGCCATCAACAGCCTGGGCCGCTTGGCTGTAGGCCTGGCGCATGCGGTGAATGATATTCACCGTCAGGGCGTGGACTTAAAGGGCGAGGCTGGCAAGGATTGGTTCAGCGTTAGCGGCCCTAAAGTGCGCGCTAATGGCAATAACCCTTTAAGCAGCGGTATGCCCGGTGTGTCTTTCTATAAAGACCCCGTGGATCCTGCCGACCCGAGCAAAGGCTACACCCAGTCCGTCGATAAATTAACGGGCGAAAACTACCGTATCGAACGAGTGGATGGCCGTTTTCAGCTGCGTAATCTAACCAGCAACGACGTGACGCCTTTGAATGGCCCTGACAAAAATGGCGGGGTGACGCGTGTTGATGGCCTGGAAATTGATGTCTCCAGCCTGAAGGCGAAGTCGGAAGACGGCGATTCCTGGTTGATTCAGCCCACGGTTGATGCGGGCTCCAGCCTGAACGTGGAAATCAAGCGTCCCCAAGATATTGCGGCTGCCAGCAAAGATACCGGTTCAGCGAACGGTGGGGTTGCCCAACAACTGGCCGATTTGCGTAATACCAAAGTGCTGGCGGATGGCTCGCTCAGCCTGAATGACTCGTTTGGCCAGATTGTGAACCGTATTGCGGTACAGACTCAGCAAAATGGCACTGCGGCCAAAGCACAGGTCAAGCTGATCGAGCAGAACTTTGCTGCTCAGCAAGCGGTATCCGGCGTCAATAAAGACGAGGAGTACATCATGCTTCAGCGTTTTCAGGAGCAATATCAGGCGGCTGCCCGTCTGATTGATGTCAGCTCGCAAATGTTTGACACCTTGTTGGGCCTTCGTAGTTGAGTACGGCTCTTTAGTCTTGAATTTGGAACCTTGCTATGCGTATTAGTTCTACTCTTTTCTTTCAGACCGGCCTGAACTCGATCAACAAGCAGCAGTCCGATCTGATGCGTATTTTTCAGCAGATGAGCACGCAAAAACGCATGATCACGCCATCTGATGATCCCTTGGCGGCGGCCCAGACCATTAACCTGGCCCAGGCGCAGGCTATGGACAAGCGTTATGGCGAAAACCGTGAAGTGGCCATGCGTTCGCTGGGTGAAGAAGAAAACATTCTGAACTCTGTCAATTTGCAGCTTCAGGGCATTCAGACTCGTCTGGTGGAAGCTTCCACCGGCACCATGTCGGATGCGGACCGCAGTACCTTGGCAACCGTCATGGAAAGCGCCCTGGATACCTTGTTTGGCTTTGCCAATACCAAGGACGGTTCGGGCCAGTATCTGTTCTCCGGTTCTAAAGGTACAACCCAGGCTTTCGAGCGCACGGGCAATACCTTCTCGTACAAAGGGGACACCCACGGTCGTGATATCCAGGTCGAGCAGACCCGCCAAATGGATTCCGGGGACCACGGCCGTTCAGTCTTTGAGCGTGCGAATCCCGGTTCGACTTCGTATTTCACCCAGGCCCACAACAACACCGGTTCGGCTGTTGTGAGCGCGCCTAACGGTAACTCGAGTTTGCCTGGGGCTGAAGCTGGTTACACCATTCGCTTTACCTCGGAAACCGAGTACGACATCGAAGTGAACGGACAGGTCGTACAGCAAGGCACGCTGGATGACAACGAGCGTCAGCGCATCAGCATGCCTGGCGGGGTCAGCGTACAAATTGAAGGCACACCCAAGGTGGGTGACAGTTTTACGGTCAGCTCTGTGGACAGCACTTCATCGGATGAGATGAATATGTTCAACACTTTGCAAACCGTAGTTGACGCCTTGCGCAAGCCCGTCAGTGGCGATCCGGCTGCTCAAGCGGAGTTTCGCAACACGATGAACGCGGCCATGCAGCGTATTGGCGAAAACTTCGACAACGTGCAGACAGTGATTTCCTCGGTCGGTACGCGCATGAACGAGATTGATGCCTTGAAAGCCAACGGCGCCGCTCGGGCCATTAACTACAGCAATGAACTCTCTCGCCTTGAAGACCTGAATATTTTTGAGGCCCCCACCCAGCTGGAATTGCGCAAAGCGGCCCTGGAAATGTCAGCCTTGGCATTCCAGACGATTCAGAGCATGAGTTTGTTCAATATGAATCGCTAGGACCGAGTTCCTTTTTTGAGTGGTTTTTTCTCAACCGGCAGTCAAGCACCACGTGCGGGAATCTTCTATGCTTTTTAAGAATTTGAGTCTGAAGGTCGGCATGACCTTTTGTATTGCTACTCTGATGGCATTGACAGTAGCAATGGCAGGCTGGGCCTTGTATTACTTTCAGGGCCTGCTCGCTTTAGGGTCGGGCGACAAGGTGCTGCGCACCTTGCAAGAGCAGCAAAGCACATTCAACATCGTGTTGATCGTCGTGCTGGTTCTGGCCGTGCTTTTGGGTCTGGCAGCCATCAGCTACTTTTTCCGTCGTGTGGTGCGTCCTTTGGGCGACTTCGCGTCGTACTTTGATGCCATTGCCAAAGGCGATCTGACCCAGCGCATCCGTGTGCTGACAGTCAACGAGATCGGAGAACTGTTCGAGTCCTTGGGCCGCATGCAAGAGTCCTTGGTCAAGACCACGACCACCGTGCGTTTGGGTCTGGAAGAGATTCACGCGGGTGCTCAGGAAATTGCCCAGGGCAATACCAATATCAGCAGCCGTACTGAAGAACAGGCCGCATCTTTGCAGCAGACCGCTGCCAGCATGGAGCAATTGGCGGGCACAGTGCGCCAGAATGCTGACAATGCTCAACAAGCGAATCAGTTGGCCGCAACGGCCTCTGATGTGGCTCATCGTGGCGGCAGTGCCGTGAACGAAGTGGTTGCCACCATGCAGGGTATTTCTGCCAGTTCCAACAAGATTTCTGACATTGTTGGCGTTATTGACAGCATCGCGTTCCAGACCAACATTCTGGCTTTGAACGCTGCGGTGGAAGCCGCAAGGGCAGGGGAGCAGGGTAAAGGTTTCGCCGTGGTGGCCGCTGAAGTGCGTGCCCTGGCGCAGCGCAGTGCCCAGGCTGCTCGTGAAATTACCGCCCTGATTGAAGACTCGGTGCGTAAAGTGACAGAAGGTTCGTCCCAGGTAGAGCGCGCAGGTGCCACCATGCAGGAAATCGTGGATTCTGTACGCCGCGTCACTGACATCATGGGTGAGATCACCGCTGCCACGATTGAGCAGTCCTCCGGGATTGATCAGGTGAACCGCGCAGTCTCCCAAATGGACGAAACCACGCAGTACAACGCCCGCCTGGTGGAACAGGCCGCTTTGGCCTCCTCGGGTTTGAGCGAACAAGTCACCAAGGTCAATCAGGCCATTGCTTTCTTCCGCTCTCCCGGTACGGAAGTAATTGATGTCAGCGCTCGCCGCGTGGCCAACCGCCGCAGTGTGGCAGCCGCTTCTAGCGAAACCGAACATCGTCGTAGCCCTGCTTTGAATGCACGGACATCGGCCGCGAAAACAAACGGCGCCGCAAAAGGGTTGTCGGCTCCCGCCAAAGCAGCACCGGCTCATAAAGCGGCAAGTGCTCAAGAGGACAGCCAGCGTTTGCTGCGTCCGGACCTGAGTGGCAAAAAGACGAATCATTCATCCTCGGATGATGATTGGGAGGAGTTTTGATGTCTTACACCCGACTGAGTACCTGGGTCGGGCTGGGACGTAAGACGCTGATTGGTTTGTGCTTGCTGACCCTGGCTGCGTGTGCCACCCAGGGTTCTTCTTTCCAGGCATCGGGCTTGAACCAGCTAGTGCTGGGTCAAAGCACCCGCGCTGATGCCGAGCAGTCGTTACACGGTCGCCCTCACCAGGTCTACCGACAGCTAGATGGCAGTGAATTGGCTGTGTGGTTCCAGGGCTCCACCCTGGCCACGGACGCGGTTTATTTCCGCCAGGAACTGTGGCTTCAATTCGATGCCCAGGGGCGTTTCCAGGAAGTGGTCAAACGCAGTCATATTCCTGCCACCTATCGAGAACAAGCGCGCAGCGCTGCCGCCGCCCCCACTGGCTCGGTCACTATTGAGCACCCTGGCACGGACATGATCACCATCTTGCCGGTCAGCCACTAGAGTTTTATTTGGATTTAGCAAATGCTGGGTATTGAAAGCACTCTTCCGTCCGCGTCCCGCGCTTCTAAACGTCGTTCCTCCAAAGCTTTTCGCCCCAATCTGAAAGCCGCCTCCGGTCTGAAAATCAGCACTTTGCTGATGATCTGCATGGGCTTGTTCATGGTTCTGATTGTGGCAGTAGGTGGCCTGGCCGCTTACTACTTGCAGCAAAGCGGTGATTCCTTACGCACCATCAGCCGTCAAAACGACCGTGCCGTTCAGATCCTGCAACTTAATAACAATATGATGGAAGCTCGGGTGAGCCTGATGAGTGCTGCCCGTTTTTATCAGGAAGCGGGTATCGACAATGACCCGAACCTGATGCAAAGCGCCGAGAACTCGGTGATTCTGGCGACTCAGAAACTGGATCAGGTGCGTCAGGCCTTTGGCGATATCCGCGCCAATATGCCAACCGAGCCTGATCTGCGCCGCTTGGCCATGGGCTTGGTGGCTTCCTATCAGGCTTATCTGGACGATGGCATCGAGCCTATGGTCCAAGCCCTGGAAACACGCGACTACAGCACCTTTTATTTTGTCAGCGAAGGCTTTGGCGTGCTGCGTGCCGCCACGTTCCAGTTCCGTATCGAAGAGCTGAGCAAGTTCTACGACAATTTGACAGACCAGTTGCTGGCGCAAGCCGAGCTGCAAACTCGCGTTGCCAATATTGCCATCGCTCTGGGTCTGTTGATCGGACTGATCATTATTATTGCCCTGCGTGTGGTGTTGGGACGTACAGCACTGACGCCTTTGCGTGAAGCCGGTGTGCATTTTGACCATATTGCCAGTGGCGATTTGACCAAGAAAATCACCTACCGTTCGGCCAATGAAGTAGGTGTGCTGTATGACGCCATGCGCGGCATGCAACAAAGCCTGCAAGGCATTGTGCTGACGGTACGCCAAGGGGTGGATGAGATCGCCTCGGGCTCCGGGCAGATTTTTGCCGGCAACACGGATTTGAGCTCCCGCACGGAGCAGCAGGCTGCTGCCTTGCAGGAAACCGCAGCCAGTCTGGAAGAGTTGGCCAGCACGGTGCGTCAGAATGCTGACAACGCCCATCAGGCTGATCAATTGGCCAACAATGCGGCCAAGGTGGCCCGTCAGGGTGGCGAGTCCGTCGGCGCTGTGGTGAACACCATGAACCAGATCTCGGCGCGTTCGGGACAGGTGGCCGATATCGTTAATGTGATTGACGGCATCGCCTTCCAGACCAATATTCTGGCTTTGAATGCCGCAGTTGAGGCCGCTCGTGCCGGGGAACAAGGCAAGGGTTTTGCTGTAGTGGCGGGTGAAGTGCGTAGCCTGGCCCAGCGCAGTGCCCAAGCGGCCAAGGAAATCAAAGGCCTGATCGAAGCCTCGCAAAATGAAGTGAAAACCGGTACGCAGCAAGTGGCTAGTGCTGGCGACATTATTCAAGAAGTCGTGCGCGCGGTGAATAGCGTGACTACCTTGATGAGCGAGATCTCCTCGGCTTCCCAAGAGCAAACTGCCGGTATCGAGCAAATCAATACCGCTGTGGCTCAAATGGATGCTGTGGTGCAGCAAAATGCCTCGCTGGTTGAAGAGGCGGCGGCCGCTGCTGGCTCCTTGCAATCGCAATCTGAAACCTTGGCCGATGCTGTGGCTCGCTTCAAAGTTCAGGAAGGCGATGTCATTGATATGCCTGAAGACGACTACGAACGTTTGCGTTAAGTCATAAGAGCGTTAAAAAGGCCCATGCCTATAGCTGTAATCCCCTAGAAAAAGGGGCTCGGCCTGGGCCATGCTGCATGGCACAATAATTCTTTGCTTATAGCCAGCAGAGACGCTCATGTCCTTCGCGATTCCCGGTGAATCCGTGGCCAAGACGGCGGTACGCCAAAAGGCGCCCGGCATCTTGGCCTGGTTGATTGCTTACCCGCCTTTTGATCAGATGCAGACTTCGCACTGCGACTATTTGATCGAACATAGCGAGCTTCGTTTTTTTTCAGCCGGCCAATTGCTGCTGGAAGCAGGGGCGCGGGTTGATCAGCTCTATATCATCCGCCAAGGCTTGGTTTCCAGCCAAGAGCAGGTCGAAACTCATGAGTATGTAGAAGGAGACCTCCTGCCCGTGAGCGAGCTGGTGTCCGGCCAAGCCTTGGGTAGCGCCTACGAAGTCCAGGAAGATTGCTTCACCTTATGCGTCGCCGGTGAAGCAGTGGCCCACCTGCTGACAAATAGCGAGCCCTTCCGGGATTATTGTTTGCGTGGCACCAGCAGCTTGCTGGCCTCGGTCTGGCGCAGTGCTCAGAAAAGCGCCAGTGCGGATTTGGGTGCCAGCTACACCCTGGATATGAGCCTGCAATCCCTGACCGAACGCGGGCTGGTGAGTTGCTTGGCTGACTGTTCTGTAGAGCAGGCAGTAAAAGACATGCACGAACGTCAGGTCAGCAGCATGGTGGTTGTGAATACCGACGCCCATTTGCTGGGTATCTTCACCTTGCGTGATCTGCGACGGTTGGTGGCCGGAGGGCAATACGATCCCGCCCAGGCCATGTCCCAAGTGATGACGCCCGACCCAGTGTGGCTCAGTCCGCAAGCCTCCGCTTTTGATTCGGCCTTGTTAATGGTTGAGCATCAGATTGGTCATATCTGCCTGGTCCAGGACCACAAAGTGGTGGGCATGGTGTCCGAGCGCGATGTATTTTCTTTGCAGCGCGTGGATCTGGTGCATTTGTCGCGGGCCTTGCGCTGTGCTCAGGATGTGTCTGCCCTTGTACGCTTGCAGGCTGATATTGGTCGTCTAGTGGATGCCATGCTGGCCCACGGGGCTCGATCCGAGCAACTGACAGCGGTGATTACTCGCTTAAACGATCACACTGTTCAACGCACCATTGAACTGACGATGCCCGGTGCCGGGTTGGATGGCATTGAGTTTTGCTGGCTGGCCTTTGGCAGCCAAGCCCGCGGGGAGCAAACCCGTCATACCGATCAAGACAATGGCATTTTGTTTCTGGCAAATACAGCGGAGCAGACCAAGGCATATCGTGCTTTGCTCCTGCCCTTTGCCCGTCGGGTAAATGAAGCGCTAGATCGCTGTGGCATGGCCTGGTGTACGGGCAACATTATGGCCAGCAACCCGGAGCTATGCCTGTCGGAGTCGGAGTGGTTGCATCGCTTTCAGATCATGATTGAGCGGCCGGCCCCGGAACAGTTGTTGGAATCCACCATTTATTTTGATTGCCGGGCTCTGTGGGGCCAGAGCAGCCTGCTGCAACGCATGCAGCGGCGGGTGCTGGGTATGGTGAACGACAACCCCGTATTTCAGCGCATGCTAGCCCAAAGCACCTGCCAGACCCGTATTCCTAGCGGCAAGCGCCGCAGCCGCCTGGAAGCCCTGATGGGGCAGGGCGACGACAAGGTGGACATCAAGAAACAAGCGCTGGCACCGATGGTGGATGTGCTGCGTGTGCTGGCCTTGGCCCATGGCTGCGAGTTGCCATCCTCTTTGGACAGGCTGGCTTTCCTGACGCAGCGTGGCGTTTTTGAAATCAGCGAATCTGAAGGCTTGCGTGAAGCCTATCGTTATTTGCAGTTGCTACGTTTGCAGCACCATCAAACTCAACTACAGCAAGGGCAAGAGCCTGACAATCTGGTGCGCTTGAGCAGTCTGGGTGCGCTGGATGCTCGCGTGTTGCGCGAGGCCCTGTCACAAGTGCGTCGTGCTCAACGTATCCTGGCTTTCCGGTATCGCTTATGAAACTGCTCTCCTGGCTTCCCTGGCGTCGAAGTTCTTTTGCAGCTCGCAGCGCAGCCTTGTCCTGGAGTGGCGTGGACGAGCTTGCTTTGGACGAAGCGGCTTTCACCGTGCTGGATTTAGAGACCAGTGGACTGGAACCCAAGCGCCATCACATTGTGCAGATGGGCGCGGTACGGCTGGAACAGGGCTCCATTGCCCTGGGCAATATCTGGTGCGGGCTGGTGCGTAACCAGGGCGAGCGCAGCGCTGAGAGCTTGTTGATCCACGAGATCAGCCCCCAGCAGCAAGAAGGTGGAGAGCCTTTGCCTGTGCTCATGCGAGACTTCGCCCGCTATTCGGAGAATACGGTGTGGGTGGCTTGGGATGCAGATTTCGATCTGGCGTTTCTAGATCGTGCCTGGCCGCAGTGCGGCATAGAGCAATCTCGCCCACTGGCCTTGGATTTGGCAGATCTGGCGGCTAGCGTGCTACCTGAATGGCGTGGCCGTCGATTAGGCCTGGACGATTGCTTGAAGTATTGCGGCTTGCCGGTCAGCGATCGCCACGATGCCCTGGGAGATGCCTTGGTCAGCGCACAATTGCTGCAGTTGCTGATTGGGCGTGCCAAGCAAAAAGGAGTGTTGACGATAGGGCAGGCGCGTCGCTTGATGCAGTCACACAAGCAACGCCAGGCTCACGCCTTCTAAGAGCCGGCAAATCCCCAGGCGACCCGCATCATGGCCTCGTAGCCGGAGTTGAAAAGCTGCGTCAAGAAAGGCGTGGTTTGCGGAATGACCACGGTCAGCAAGGTCAGGCCCACGGTCAGGGTGATCGGAAAGCCCACAGCAAAAATGGTCAGTTGCTGCGCCGTGCGGTTCAGGATACCGAAGGCCAGGTTGATGGTCAGCAGCACAATAATTAGCGGCAGCGCCAGCAACATGCCCGATACCCACAATTCACTGCTCCAATCCAGCAAGGCTCCCCAGCCATTAACGCTGAGATCCGTACCGATGGGCAGAACATGGAAGGTGCGCACCAACACGCCTAGCAAGAGCAGGTGGCCATTCAGTGCCAGAAAGGTCAGTACGGCGATCACGTTCAGCAGACGCGACAGTACGGCGGTGTTGGCGCCAGTGGCTGGGTCAAAAAAGGAGGCGAAGGACAAGCCCATTTGCAGGCCGATAAATTCCCCCGCCGTTTGCACTGCCGCGAACACAATACGCATGGTCAGCCCCAGCGCGACGCCAATCAGCACTTGCTGGGCAGCAATCAGCAACGCATCGTAGGACGCGGTGGGCAGATCGGGTAAGGGGGGCAGGGAAGGAGCCACCACCAGCGTCAGCACAAAACCCAGGCCAAGCTTGGCGCGTTTGGGGATGGCGGATTCGCTGAAAAATGGAACGGTGGCCAAGGTGGCCAAGATACGGATGAAAGGCCACAAAAACGCGTTGAGCCAGGCGTAGAGCTGGGCGGAGTTCAGGTCGAGCACGGATGGCCTTTCGTCTTAAGCGGTGCTAGTTCACCAGACCCGGAATGCCCCGTAGCAAGCCTTGCATGTAATCGACCATATTATTGATCAGCCAGGGACCCAGCAGCACCACGGTAATGCCCATGGCCAGCAGCTTGGGGATGAACGAGAGCGTCATCTCGTTGATCTGGGTGGCGGCTTGAAAAATACTGATGCCCAGACCGACCACCAGCACCACGATCAGCATGGGACCGGCCATGGACAGGGCCAGTTTCAGTGCGGTATAGGTCATGGACATGACGGTTTCGGGAGTCATGGCGGTCCTTTATTGGTAGAAGCTGCGCGCCAAAGAGCCCAGCAACAGATGCCAGCCATCAGCCAGCACAAAGAGCATGAGCTTGAAGGGCAGCGAGATCGTCACGGGCGGAACCATCATCATCCCCAGTGACATCAAGACACTGGCAATTACCAGGTCGATGATCAAAAAGGGAATGAAAATCGTAAACCCGATCTGAAAGGCGGTTTTCAGCTCGCTGGTCACAAAGGCAGGCACCAGGACGCGCAAGGGTACATCTTCGGGCGTTTCCAGTTCAGCTACGCCCGCCATATCACCAAACAGCTTCAAGTCGGCTTCGCGGGTCTGGTGGAGCATAAAGGTTTTCAGGGGCTGGGCGCCTTGCTCCAGCGCGGTCTCAAAGCTGATTTTGTTTTCCGACAAGGGCTTGTAGGCATCCTGATACACCTGATCAAAGACCGGCGACATCACAAAAAAAGTCAGGAACAGGGCCAGACCGACCAGCACGGTATTGGGGGGAGCGCTACCGGTGCCCATGGCGTTGCGCAGCAGGCCCAGCACAATAATGACGCGGGTAAAGCCGGTCATCATCAGCAGTGCCGCTGGCAAAAAGGACATCATGGTCAGCATGGCCAGCGTCTGGATGCTGAGCGACCAGGTTTGCGAACCGTTAGGGCCGGCGGTGCTGGTGATGGCCGGAACAGCCTGGGCCCAGGTATCGGCAGGCAGCAGCAGGCTTAACAAGGCCAGAAGCAGCAAGGTGCCAATGCGCAGGGCAGGGGAAAAAGGTGCGGTCATGAGACGGTCAGCGAGGCGCGCGGTGCTGATCCAGATGTGCCTGGAAGTCAGGTTCTGGTGCAGCGGGCGTTTTGGTGTGGAGCAGGCTGATTTGCTGAGCGGTGATGCCAATCAGAACTTCGCGGTCGTCAATCTGGATCAAGGCCACGCTACTGCGTGGCCCCAAGCGTTGGCTGTCCAGAATTTTGATACGTTGCTGGTTTTTATGCTTTAGCAGCCCGCCTCGGCGAGCTGCCCAGGCGCCTGCCAGAATCAAGCCTACGACCAGCAGCAGGCTGAGCATGATTCTGACGAGCTGAGCCTGTTCCATGGTTTAGCGGCGGCCGTTCAGACGTTGGATGCGGTCCGATGGGGTCACAATGTCGGTGACACGAATACCGTATTTATCATCGACCACCACCACTTCGCCCTGGGCGATCAGGTAGCCGTTGACGTAGATATCCAGCGGCTCGCCAGCCAGACCGTCCAGTTCTACTACCGAGCCTTGGCCCAGTTGCAAAATATTCTTGATGGTCAGGCGCGTGCGGCCCAGTTCTACCGACAGCTGGACGGGGATGTCCATAATCATGTCGATATCGGTGCCTGTGGCTTCCTGAGCCTGTTCTAGTGCGGGAAACAGATTGCTGGCGGGCGTAGGCTCGTGCACAGGGGCGGCTGCGCTTTGCTCGGCCAGGGCTGAAGCCCAGTCATCGTCCAGGGGCTGTTCCAGTCCTTGGGCTTGAGTGCTGCTTTGGCCAGCTTGTTGCTCAGCCATGGCGGCTGCCCAGTCGTCCTCGGGTGCAGACCGGTCGTTAGGGTTGTGAGGGTCGCTCATAGGGACTTACCTTTAGTCAAATCGCTGTCGTTGGTGGCCAAGATGTTCTGTACCCGCAAGGAGTAACGGCCAGCGGAGGTGCCGTACTGGCACTCCAGAACGGGCACGCCATCCACGTGGGCTTCAATGAGGTTGGGGATTTCAATCGGCAGCACGTCATTGACCTTTAACTTAGTCAGTTGGGCAATGGTCATGTCGATGCTGACGAAGTTGGCAATCAGTTCGACCTCGGCGCTGCGCACCTGGCGCGAGAGCTGGTGCGTCCAGCGCTGGTCAATGGCATTGGTGCCGCGGTCTTGCAAAGGGCGGGTCAGCAGGTCACGCACCGGCTCGATCATGGAGTAGGGCAGGCAGATGTTCAGATTGCCGCCCTGGGCACCAAATTCAATGTTGAATGAGGTCACCACCACAATGTCGTTGCTGCTGCTGATGCTGGCAAATTTGGTGTGCATCTCCGAGCGCATGTACTCCGCTTCCAGCGGGTAAATGGATTCCCAGGCTCCGCAATAG
>SMEN01000174.1_pt1 | contig 21343 bp, 23 predicted proteins | sample 2456271 | NCBI WGS metagenome assembly SMEN01 (sample SAMN10132593, study PRJNA489261) | soil metagenome | isolation source: day1 control-loamy sand soil ammended with raw manure from dairy cow... | place: USA | collected 2015-04-01 | reverse complement strand
CATCCTGACGATGGAACTGGACGGTAAAGCTGAAAAAGTGCTGTTGCGCTCGGTTCAGTGGCACCCGTACAAGCAGCAAGTTCTGCACGTTGATTTCCAGCGCGTTCTGGCTTCCCAGGCTATCACCACCAAAGTTCCTTTGAACTTTGAAAACGGTGATGTGTCGCCTGCCGTGAAACTGAGCAGCCAGGTTATCAGCCACATCTTGACCGATCTGGAAATTACTTGCTTGCCAGGCAACCTGCCAGCATCCATCACTGTGGATCTGGGCGGTATGACTGCCAACGCTAACCTGCATCTGGAAAGCATCAAGCTGCCACTGGGCGTTACTTACGCTGGCAACGATACCAACCCTCTGCTGGCTGCTGCTTTGCCAGTTGGCGGTGGTGCAGCTGCTTCGGAAGAAACAGAAGAAAGCGCCGAGTAATCAAGATTGTCGGCTGGCTTTGGCCAGCTGCTAGCTTGGCGAATCAACCCCTGTCAGCGTATGCTGGCGGGGGTTTGTTATTTGTGCCTACGCCTTTGCCTGCGTAGCAGCTTTCTGCGAAAACATTCATGTCTGAGCCTATACGTTTGATTGTTGGTCTGGGTAATCCGGGCCCCGAGTATGAAACCACTCGCCACAATGCTGGCTTTTGGTTGGCCGATCAGTTGGCCGATGATTTGCATGCCAGCTTTAACCTGGAGAAAGCATTTTTTTCCTGGGTGGCCAAGGCACGCTTTGAAGGCGAGAACGTCATCATCGCCAAGCCGATTACCTTCATGAATAAATCCGGGCAGGCGGCTGGCGCCTTGATGCGCTTTTACAAACTCAAGCCCGAACAGGTTCTGGTCTTGCATGACGAGCTGGATTTGTTGCCCGGGCAGGTCAAGATGAAAAAAGGGGGTGGGCACGCTGGGCATAATGGCCTGCGCGACATCCAGTCCGCTTTTGGTACGCCTGATTTCTGGCGCTTGCGCCTGGGGATCGGACACCCACGCAGCTTGGGGCTGGCCCAGCAGGTCGTCAACTTTGTCCTGCATACCCCTCGTAATGAAGAGCTACGCGACATTGAGGACGGTATGAACCGTTGTCGCGTCATGATGCCCGCCTTGCTGCGTGGTGACTTCGAGCAGGCTACCCGCCAGCTCTACGCACCGCAGAAGGCGTAAGGCATGAAGCCAGGGCTGGGCGGCCAACTACGCTTTCGGGACGAACTTAAAGACTTCTTCCATTTCCTGCGCAACCCTCGCAGCGCCCGGCGTTTGCCCGGCAGACCGCTAGGAGACGGCTGGTATCTGGATTGGTTCGCTCCTTTGCCGTGGAAGCGATTGTTGCAATGGGCCTTGTTGCTCTGGCTGATTAACGCTTTGGTGCTGGGGCCTATCGCGGTGTCAGTTGCGGGTGCGGGTGGTGCTCAACACCGCTTGGACCCCACGCGTATCCCTTGGGTACAGGCCATCATCTGGGCGCCCATTGTTGAGGAATTGGTTTTTCGTTTTGTACTGCGACGCCCCTCGCAATGGCTGACTGTAGTTCCCTTGGCAGTATTTTGCATGTTCCAGGGACCTGGCTGGGCCATACAAGCCTTGTTGGTTCTATGTTTGGCTGTATGGATCAGCCGTTATACCGGCATGCCGCGCACCGCTTTACAAGCAGGTAGCAGCGTGTGGCGTCGCTTGCTGGCTACCCTTCAAGGGCGTGCCTGGCGCTTTGGGTCCATGCGACGTTATTGGCGTTGCTTTCCCTGGGTGTTTTACGGAGCCACGCTGGCTTTTGGTGCACTGCATTTGTATAACTTCCAGCTCAATAGCATGAGCTGGTATTTGCTGCCCATGCTGGTGTTGCCTCAGTGCATGACGGGTCTGGTCCTGGCCTGGCTGCGTGTCCGTCGCGGCATTGGGGCATCCATCGTGCTGCACGCCATCTTCAATGGTGGGCCCGTCTTGCTCATTATGGGTTTGCTCAAGCTCATGGGCGGTATGCCCGACTAAAGCACACCCGTTTTTCAGTGCGCTATCCTGTGTCCCCGGTACGACTGTTCGGGGCTGCCCACAGCTCTGTAGCCCCAAGGGCGCTACAATAGCGCATCATTTTATAACTCTTTGATTTTCAGGATACTCATGGCACTGCAATGCGGCATCGTTGGCTTGCCCAACGTTGGTAAATCCACTCTGTTCAACGCTCTGACCAAAGCCGGCATTGCGGCTGAAAACTACCCCTTCTGCACCATCGAACCTAACGTCGGTGTGGTTGAAGTTCCTGATCAGCGTTTGCAAGATCTGGCCCAGATCGTGAACCCGGAGCGCGTTCTGCCTGCCGTGGTGGAATTTGTGGACATCGCCGGTCTGGTAGCAGGTGCCTCCAAGGGCGAAGGCCTGGGTAACCAGTTCCTGGCCAACATCCGTGAAACCGATGCCACCGTGCACGTGGTGCGCTGCTTTGCTGACGACAACGTGATTCACGTGGCCGGTAAGGTTGACCCCTTGGCCGACATTGAAATCATCAACACCGAGCTGGCTCTGGCTGACTTGGGTATCGTGGAAAAAGCGGTACACCGCAACCAGAAGCTGGCCCGCTCCGGCGACAAAGACGCGACCAAACTGGTGGCCTTGCTGGAGCGTATTGAGACAGCCTTGGGCCAAGGCAAGTCTGTGCGTTCGCTGAAACTGGACGAAGACGAACTGTTGCAGATCAAGTCCTACGGGTTCATCACGGCCAAGCCCACTATGTATGTGGCTAACGTGAAAGAAGACGGTTTCACCAACAACCCGCATCTGGAAGCTGTGCAGAACTACGCGGCTGCCGATGGCGCTCCTGTGGTGGCTGTATGTGCCGCCGTGGAGGCAGAAATTGCTGAACTGGACGATGCCGACAAGATCGAGTTCCTGTCTGATCTGGGCATGGAAGAGCCCGGTCTGAATCGCGTCATCCGTGCTGCCTACAGCTTGCTGGGCCTGCAGACTTACTTCACCGCTGGTGTGAAAGAAGTTCGCGCCTGGACCATCCGCGTGGGCGACACCGCCCCTCAAGCCGCTGGCGTGATCCACACCGACTTTGAGCGCGGCTTCATCCGTGCCCAAACCATCGCGTTTGACGACTTCGTAGCCTGCAAGGGCGAGCAAGGCGCCAAGGAAGCCGGCAAGATGCGCGCGGAAGGCAAGGAATATGTAGTGAAAGATGGCGACGTGTTGAACTTCTTGTTTAACGTCTAAGTTTCTAGCTATGGCAGGACAAGTGGCAGGTTTCTGGAGATAGAAACCTGCCATTTTTCTGCCACTATGCATCACGTTGGGTGCTGTATACCCAAATCAAATCTGTGATGAGAGCTTCCAATAGTTCTAGGTTCGGGCCTTAAGTCCGCCGGTAATGGATTCCTGAACGAGCTTTCTGTACCTCACCACTGAGCCAACCGTGTTTGTATTTTGCTTCCCTAAAAAAGATTGCTGCCATAGCAATACGGATTAGAACTTCGCATAAAAAAATCGGCTGAGCCCATCTCGCGTCTGAGAGCAATGGTGGAGAAAACACTCCGGTGCGCCCCTACTTTCGCTTCAACGCCTTTTTTTAAAAGCATTGATTTGATGCCAGATACAGACAATCACAGCGAACAGACTCAAGCTATTTTGGCTCTTGCGCCAGCCATTTTGGGATCGAACTTATTGGCCGTATATCTGCACGGCTCGGCAGTAGCCGGTGGGCTTCAGCCACAAAGCGATCTGGATTTTCTGGCGGTGGTCGATGCACCAATGACAGATGCACAGCGTCAGTCTTTGATTGCGGCTTTGCTGCCGGTTTCTGCTCCTCATCCTGCCGTGCCTGGCGGTGCGCGTTGTATTGAGCTGGTGGTATGGCGTCTGTCGGATCTTCAAGGCGATGCGTACCCTGCGAGGGTGGAATTCATTTACGGGGAATGGCTGCGCGACGCCTTTACTGCTGGGGATTTGTCCGAGGCAGGCTCGGACCCCGAGTACACCTTGCTTCTGGCACAGGCCCGTCAGCAGGCCCATTTGTTGTGGGGGCAGGATGTGTGGGCATCGGTCCCAGCTACTTCCATAGAGCATATCCGACAAGCGATGCGGGATGGCTTGGTGCCTTTGCTGGGCGGATTGCAAGGGGATGAGCGCAATGTCCTGCTGACGCTTGCGCGGATGTGGCGTACTGCGGTGAAAGGCGATTTCGTGAGCAAGGAGCAAGCTGCGGATTGGGCGATTCCTCAGCTATCGCCTGTACAGGCGGATACCTTGGACTATGCTCGTCGAGCCTACCTGGGAGAGCTTACCGATACGTGGACGGAGCGCTCCGAGCAAGTGGAGCAGTTGGCTCAAGGCTTGCTGGGTCGCATCAGACAAGCCTTGTAAGTGGTGGTTTTAGTCTTGCTGCCCAGCGCCTTACCTACTTACCAAGGGCTCAATGTCCAACCCCCATTTTTATAGTCCAGCCTTTCTGTTAGTCCCAGATTGTTCATAAAAGCATCGTCATGCGACACCACCATCAGTGCGCCTTGGTAGCTGCTGAGCATCGTTTCCAAGGCTAAGGTGGAGGGCAAGTCCAGATGGTTACTGGGTTCGTCCAGCAGCAATAGCTGTGGTGGCGGGTCCGCGTACAGGACGCAAGCTAGGGCGGCCTTCAAGCGCTCGCCACCACTTAATGCGCCGCTAGGGCCGGTGACTTTCTGGGCATCAAGGCCCAGCTGGGCCAAACGCATGCGCAGATCGGCCTCGCTGCTTTTACGGTTGAGCTCTTGTATCTGCTCCAGCACCGTTTTCTTGGGGTCCAAGTCCGCCAAACCCTGATCCAGATAGACGTTTTGCGCCACTACTTTGCGGCTGCCAGCCACAGGCTCGACTTGTTCCGCGATGAGCTTGAGAAGCGTGGATTTACCGCAGCCGTTCGGACCTATCACGCCCACCCGTTGCTGGCCGCTTAAAAGCAGATTGATGGGGGTTTGGCTGTTTGTGATGAAAGGTAGCACCACGTCGTTCAACTCTACGACACGTTGCCGTGTCAGAGGCATCAAGGGAAGGGCGTGTAGATTGATGGCCAAGTCTTTATCAATTTGCTCGGCGGCTTCCTGGACCCGCTGTGCAAGCTGTTTTTGTGCCGTGGCATGCTGCTGCCGCAACTTGCCCGTAGTGGCTTCACTGCGACCTTTCTGCCTGTCCAGCAAAATCTTGGCTTGATTGGCTTGCTTGCCGTGTTGATTGCCCCGCGCCTGCCGGCGTTCTTGTCGCTGGCGTTGTTCCTGCATGGCACTTTCTGCGCGCTGTCGCTCCAGCTTGTGGTGGTCCAGTTGATCGATCGCGTTTTGTTGTTCCAGCGCTTTTTGCTGGGCATAGTGGCTGTAATTGCCCCCGTAGCTGCGCAGCCCCAGGGTGGATAGCTCAACAATCCGCTCCATGGTGTCCAGCAGTTGCCGGTCATGACTGATCACCAGCAAACCATAAGGCCAGCTCCGTAGCTGTTCGATCAGGGCAAGGCGGTTGTCACGGTCCAGATGATTGCTGGGTTCGTCCAGGATGAGAAAGTCAGCCTGGGATAGCAGTGCATTAATCAGGGACACCCGCATGACCTGGCCACCGCTGAGTGTGTCGGCGGGTGTCTCGGCGTCCAGATGTCCCAGGCCGTTGCGCTCCAGCGCCTCTTGCAATTGTTGCCGAATATCCCAGCGGTCTTCGATCAGGTTGAAGTCTTCCACGGCACTGCTGCCTGCTTCGATACGGCTGAGAGCATCCAAACTGGGGCCTACCCCCGCCAGATCGGCCACGCGTAAGCCACTGACAGAGGCCACTTGCTGCGCCAGATAATGCACTTTGCCTGAACGCAGGCAGCGCCCGCTGCTGGGCTGAGTTTGCCCGGCAAGGATTTGCGCCAGAATGGTTTTGCCCACGCCATTACGCCCGACCAGGCCCGTACGCCGCGAGTCGAATGTTTCGTTCAGTTGGGAAAACAGAGTCTTGCCCTGGGGCAAGGTATAGGACACGCCTTCCAGCGTGAGATAAGGATTCGTCATAGATGATCCGATTAATGCCAAGAACTCCCCTGCGTAGTGGGGGCGGGTGGAGACTGGCCGTCAAAGAGACGGCGGCATTAATGGCGCATGGGACGAATACCTCTCGGGAAATGAATCGAAGCAATACTATAAAAGTATTTCGCCTGTTAGGTAAAGAGGGCCCTGGCGGATCGTGCCGCGTTAGCCAGGAAAGTGTTATTTCCCAGCGCTGGGTGCGGGACTGTAAATGCAGTTTATTTCTGGGCTCTTATTCAATACAGTGGAGTCATTCGCTTCCCGCCTAGGTTTTGTGTCATACCGCGCAACCAGGCCCTTTCTACCGGGGGGAGCCCACACCATCTTGAAGGAATGTAATGGATACGTTCAATCTACCCACCCGTTCGATTGTGTATGTGCAGGATGTGTATTGTGGTTGGTGCTGGGGCTTTGCAAGCCGTATCGTTGAATTTGAGGCCGCCAACAAGCACCGAGTGCCTTTCACCGCTGTGTCAGGAGGGCTATTCGTGGGTGAGCGGGCGGCTCCCATGTCCCAATACCCGTATATCCCGGAGGCCAATAAGCGTATTGCTCAAATGACAGGAGCAACTTTTGGCCAGCCGTATCAAGCCCTGTTTGAAGACGGTACGGCGGTGATGGATTCGCTTGATGCTGCTATCGCTGTCGCTGTCTTGCGCGACCAAGACCCGACTCGCGCCATTCACTGGGTACACGAGTTGCAAAAGGCGTTTTATCTGAATGGTCGTAGCCTGTCTGATCAGAAAACCTGCCTGGACATTGCGGCTGCTAATGGATTGGACCTTGAGGCGGCGCGGCGTGATCTGACAGACGGGTCTGGCAAGCAGCAAGCCCTGGCGGACTTTGCTCTGGCTCGCGCCTTGGGGGTGCAGTCCTATCCAACTTTATTGTTTGTGGATGGCAAAAACGTAACGCCACTGCCAGCGGTAGGATCTTCTCTGGATAGTTTGAATCAGGCCCTGGACGCCATGCTGAGATAATCTGACGTTTCGGGCATGACCCTATTTATTCTGCGGCATCCGCGCCCAGCACGGATGCCGCAATTGCTTTGAATCAGCCAGTGCTTAGAAGCGATAAGCCGTATTCAGGTACAGGGCAGTCTGAGCACTGGTGGCCTTGCTCACTTGCGTGCTGATACCGGCTCCCAGTGACCATTTGCTGCTCAGCTGGCCCACGGCACCCAGTTCAAGCAGGCCGGTGTCACGCACCCGTTCCTGGCCTGTGGGCAGGTAAAAGTGGCGATTGTTGTAGACGCCATCTTGCAGATGGGCTCCCAGTTGTTCAGCAGGCTTCTTGAACTCGTGCAGCCACTCAGCAGAAGCATAGACGGACCACTGACTACTGACGGCCACATTGATCTGGTAGCCCAGGCTGCTTTGAACAGAGGTCTGATCCTGGGCATCGAAACCCATGGAGGTGGACTGACCCTGACCATCTTCAGACAAGGCTTTGATCTTGGACTTTTGCATGCTCAGGCTCAAGAGCGGACCGTGTGTGACGGCGCCGCTTTGCCAGTCGTAGCCCGTGGCAATCTTGCCGCCAAACTGATGACCACCTGCTTTTGCCTGATGCTCGCGCGTGGCCGAACCTAGACGCAGATGGCGGCGGGTCTTGTTATCCAGATCGGTGTAAAAAAGCTGTGTGTTGAACCACAGATTGTCTGCCTGCCAGCGTCCGTACAGGCCGGCTGACTGACGTTTCTGGGTATACGTGCCGTCTTCTTCTGTGTCCCCATCCAGATTCTCGTAGGACAGATAGGCACCCACCGTCCATGCGTCCAAGCGCTGATCCAGGCCGAGCTTCCAAGAGCCCTGTGTCCCATCCAGGCTGGCATTTTTACTGCTGCTATTACCATTGACGGCCTCCCCCTGAGCCCAGACAGACAGGCCCTGCTCTTGTGTAGCGCTGACCGTTTGCAAGCGGCGGTCAATATGCTGCATTTGCATCTGCCCGGCGGTATTGGCGGCAGAAGCCAGCATGGCCACCTGGCTGGGAGCGCTCACTACCGCGTAGGCATAGTCCGCAATAACGCCATGACCACCGGAAGTGGGGTGTACGCCGTCGGCGAACATATGGCTTTGGTCTGCATCGGGGGCAACCAGATCCGCTGGTGTACACAGGCGAGAAGACATACCGCCGCAAGCGGGCGTATTGACGTTGTTAAACCCGTAGGCTTGTGGGTCGGCGGCCACTTCATGCAAGAGCGCCGAGACATTCAAGGGAATGATGTTGGCGGAATTGCTATTTAGCTGTTGAGTGAAGGCCTGGTTGTAGCTGTCACTGAGCAAGGTAGCCAGTCCGGCGCTGATGGGCGAACCCGAGAATTCTGGGGTCATGCCCAGGTCTGGGATGTTGGGGACCAGAATGTAGCGTGCACCCGCTTGCGACAGGCTGCTGATCAGCGCTGATTGATTGCCTACGGACTCTGCCACGATTTGGGACATGTTGAACGGGTCCTGCACGGCAGCAAACAGATCATTCGCGCCTCCCCATACGGTGTATAGCGCTTGTCCGTCCAAGCGTCCGTTATGAGCGGCCAGCAACTGGGCTGTTTGATTCGTCATGGCAGGAAGAACGGGGTTGCTAGGGCTAACCGGACTAGAGGGGTCAAGCCGCTCATCGACCGCCACACGCGCACCACCTACTGCGTAGTTGCTACCACCCTGATTGCTGGGGGCGGCATCCGTGCCCAGCTTTTGGGCCAGTAGCTGAGACCAGACCTGACCTGGGTTGGTGGTGAAGCGCGAGCCGAACTGACCGCTGTCGCTCAGGCTATCGCCAATAAAGTAGGTATTGGAAAAAGCCTGGGCCTGTGTCCCGGCATGCAGGGCCATTAAGGCCAGGGCAAGACAAGTTTTTTTCATGGGGCAGCCATTAAAGAGAACGTCTCCGAGTGACAGGTTCTGAGAAGCCCTGTGCTCTTTGTATCGTGGCGCTCTGCGTGGAAGCGTCGCTCGGATCAAGTGGGGGGTAAAAGAAGGGTGAAATCGCTCCCTATCATAGAGAGGGGGCGTTTATTCTGGCTGGGGAAGAATCAACGCTGAAGGTGCAGGCTGCCGAATGCAGACAGGCTGGGCTTACGGCAATAAAAAACGCCATGCAAGAGCATGGCGTTTTTTATTGTGGGGATTTTCTGTGGTTTAACAGCGCACCAGAGGCGCCACACACACATTGGGGTTCTCGGCCAAGGGGATGAACTTCATGGAGCCACCGTCATAGGCGTCGATAGTGCCCGACTCAATGTCATAAACCCAACCGTGCAAGGTCAAGCGGCCTTCGGACATGGCCAGACGCACGGAAGGGTGGGTCTGGATATTGGCCAGCTGGGCCACGACGTTCTCGCGCACCATGGAGGAGATGCGCTCTTGCTCGTTGGCGTGGGTACGTGACTCATTGACCAGACGGGCCGAGTCCGCGTAGCGCAGCCAGTGGTCCACCGCCGGCATGTGATCCAGGCACTGACAGGTGGCAATGGCCGTCATGGCACCACAGTCAGAGTGACCACAAATCACGATATCGGATACCCGCAGGGCGGAGACTGCGTATTCCACCGAGGCCGTTACACCACCAGGCTCAGGGCCGTAGGAGGGAACGATATTACCCGCGTTGCGAATGACGAACAGATCGCCCGGTTCGCGCTGTGTGACCAGCTCGGGGACCAAACGGCTATCGGAGCAAGAAATAAATAAAGCGCGGGGGTTTTGATGGGTGGCCAGATTTTTAAACAGCTTGGCGCGCTTGGGATAGGCTTCCCGTTGGAACTTCAGAAAACCGTCGATAATGTCTTTCATCCTTGTCCTCGTTATTCGGCTTAGGCTGAAGATTACCGCGTCAAGGTCATAAGGTAAAATACCGATTTCTGATGCTTTCAATTGGGTTTACTTATACAAAGGCCCCTTATGCTTTTGCGCCATCTTAATTATTTTCTGGCGGTTGCTCAGTATCAAAGCTTTACCCGCGCTGCGCGCGCCTTGCATGTGTCGCAGCCCGCTCTGTCACAACAGGTGCGCCAGTTAGAAGAACACTTAGGGGCCCAATTGTTTGATCGCACCGGGCGTCTGGTGCGCCTGACCGACGCCGGTGAAGTCTATGTGCGCTATGCGCGTCAGGCTTTGCAGGATCTGGAGGAAGGGCGACGTGCGCTGCATGATGTCAGCGACTTGAGCCGGGGCTCTTTGCGGGTAGCGGTTGCGCCTACCTTTACCTCGTATTTGATTGGCCCTTTGGTGGAGGCCTTCCACCGCCGTTATCCCAATGTGCGTCTGGTCTTGCAAGAGATGTTGCAAGAGCGTGTTGAAACCCAATTGGTTGAGGACGAATTGGATATCGGCATTGCGTTCGAGAAACCAACATCGGCCGCCGTGGAGTTCCAGCCTTTATTGGTAGAGACGCTGGCTTTGGTCTTGAGTCGTACCCATACTCTGGCCGAGCGTCGCAGCATTGATAGGGAAGCGTTGATGCGCGAATCCCTGGTCTTGTTGACTCCTGAGTTTGCGACTCGTGGGCAGATCGAGCGCCACTGCCGTCAGCATGATCTGGATTTGAATGTGCTGATGGAATCCAATTCGCTCAATGCCGTGATCGAAGTGGTGCGGCGTACCGGATTGGCCACCTTATTACCGGCCGCTATTGCGAACAATAGCGAGTATCTGGTGGCCGTCAGCCTGGACCCGGCCCCGCCTCAGCGGCGGGCCATTCTTATGCAGCGCAAGGGGGCGTATCAGTCTGCGGCGATGCGTGCTTTTATCGAGCTGGCCCTGAAATACGGCGCAGCATCGACGTTTTAATTCAGGTGTCTGGCAGAGCGAGGCCCGCGCTCTGCTTCAGGCCCCTTACAGCGTCACTACGACACTTTGTTCCAGAGGACGCAACTCGCTTTCCACAGCGGTTTTGCCGTCGTTCAGATGGGCAACCAGATCTACCGTGGTAGAAATACGCGTCAACATCAAACAGGCAACTTCGCCACCCGCCACACGGCTGCTGTGCCAGCAACCAGGGCGCATGCAGACCCCTTGGCCTTGCGGGATCACAAAGGCTTTCAAGGTGCTCAGGTCTGGGCCACCTTCTGGCTTGCTATCGGCAACAATGTGAATGACTTCGCCCGTCAGCGGGATCAGTGCCTGCTGTGTCAGCAGGTGGTTTTCCAGGGCCGTGATATTGGGGTCCTGAATCCGGTAATTCACCCACAGCACTTCAGTTTGGCCATTTGGGCCTGTGTCAAAAGTGTGTTCGTGCCAGAAGTCAGTGGCCGCATTGCTGAAAGCGGCACTGGCCGGGGCGGTGTCCAGACCTTTGCCCAGCATCCAGCCATAGGGAGCAAAGGCGTCAGGGCTAAGGGCTTGGGGAGTCAGCGTGATAGGGGCGTTCATGATCAATAACAAAAGAAATTCGTAACGGCAGCATCTTAGCAAGAATGTCGGCAGCCGCCTGGAACTGTCCTAGATCAATAAGCTTGGGATTTGTCCGGGTTTTGCGGAACTAAGTCTGTGATCCCCTGTCTTGAAGGAGGCTCGGCTTTACTTCGCGAGCTAATTCAAGCCGCCTGTTCGTTGGGCGGCTTCGCTCTATCTGCTTTCTTGAAGAGGGGTTGCCGTGCTCCAAGCTGTTTCGCTGACCTGTAGACGGGGACAGCGCCGTGTGTTTTCTGATCTGAGCCTAAGGCTGGAGGCAGGCCAATGCTGTTTGGTCAGCGGCCCCAATGGCAGCGGTAAAACCAGCTTGTTGCGCATCCTGGCCAATATCGCCCAAGCGGATGCCGGCCAGTTGATCTGGCGTGATCGCGTGGTGCAGCGTAATGACAGCGAATATCGGCAGCAGCTTGTGTATGGCGGGCATGCGCCTGGTTTGAATGGCAGCCTGTCGGTTCAGGAGAACCTGGATAGCCTGCTTTTGCAGGATCGCGTGTCTTTAGAACCCGAGGCCTGTGATCAGGCTTTGTTGGCAGGTGGTTTGCTGGCATACCGCCGTGTTCCCGTGCGGCAGTTGTCCGCCGGGCAACGTCGACGGGTTTTTTTGGTACGGCTGTCCTTGAGCAAGCGTCCCTTGTGGATTCTGGACGAGCAGCTGACGGCTTTGGATAGTGCAGGCCAGAAGTTTCTAGGCGACTTGATTTCTCAGCATCTGCAAAACGCGGGGGCCGTCATTCTGACCAGTCACCAGACCCTGCCCTGGGCCCTGGACGTGCAGCAACTGGATCTGGGGGCGGCATGCTAAGCCTGTTTTTGGCCTTGATGAAGCGCGAGTGGCGGCTGGCAATGCGCCGCCCTGGCGATGTGCTCATTCCCCTGGTTTTCTTCCTGGTGGTGTGCAGCTTGTTTCCCTTGGGCGTGGGGGCTGATGCCGCTCTGCTGTCCAAAATGGCACCGGGTGTGCTGTGGGTTTCGGCGCTCTTGGCCACCTTGCTTTCGCTTAGCCGCTTATTCGAGCAAGACGAGCAAGACGGCGCGTTGGAGCAAGTCCTGTTTTCTCATTTGCCCCTGAGCCTTTGGGTCTTGGGCAAGGTGTTGGCCCATACTTTTCTGACAGGTGTGCCCTTGTTGTTGCTGGCTCCCATTTTGGGCCTGCAATTTAGCTTGCCCACGGCCAGTCTGGGCGTGTTGATGTTGTCGCTGGCCCTGGGCTTGCCCGTGCTGACCTTGTTAGGGGCTATTGGTGCTGCGTTGGTATTGGGTTTGCGTTCGGCCGGGGTATTGCTGGCTTTGTTGATTTTGCCCTTTTACGTTCCCGTGCTGGTTTTTGGGGCGGGGGCGGTGCAGGCGGTTCAGGCCGGTCTGGGTGCGCAGGCGCATCTGTCCGTTTTGGCTGCTTTTTTACTGTTGGCTTTGTTCTTTGCGCCGCTGGCAACTGCTGCGGCGCTGCGCCTTGCTCTTGAGTAAATTTCATGAACTTTTTGTATCGCTACGCCGCTCCTCAAAACTTCTATGTCCTGGCCGGACGCATTGTGCCTTGGGCTGCCATCCTGGCCTTTCTGCTGTTTCTGGTCGGCGCCTACGTGGGGTTTTTTCTAGCCCCCACGGATGCTCAGCAGGGCGAGGGCTATCGCATCATTTTTCTGCACGTTCCAGTCTCCTGGATGTCCATGCTGATCTATCTGGCCATGGGTTTCTGGTCCTTGCTCTGTCTGGTGTTTAACAGCCGCACTGCCGCCATGATGGCCGCTGCCCTGGCACCGACCGGCGCCATTTGCACAGTTTTGTCGCTCGTTACAGGTGCCTTGTGGGGCAAGCCCATGTGGGGGGCCTGGTGGGTGTGGGACGCCCGGCTGACTTCCGAATTGTTGCTGCTGTTTTTGTATATGGGCTTTATGGGTTTGCGCGGCGCAATTGATGATCCACGCCGCGCTGATAAAGCCGCTTCCATTCTGGCCTTGGTCGGGGTGGTGAATGTGCCGGTGATTTATTTCTCGGTGCAGTGGTGGAACACCTTGCACCAGGGGGCCTCGGTATCGCTGACCAGCTCGCCGTCCATGGCTACGGTCATGCTGACGGGCATGTTGCTGATGAGTCTGGCCATGTGGTGCTACAGCATTGCCATCGCACTGTACCGGGTACGCAATTTGATTCTTGAACGCGAGGCGCATACCGCCTGGGTTCGCAACTTGACGGAGGGCTGATGATGCATTGGTCGAGTGTGGGCGACTTTTTCGCCATGGGCGGTTACGCCGTATATGTGTGGGGCTCGGTTCTGGCCTGTACCGTGTTGATGCTGGGCGAAGTGCTCAGCGTCCGGGCAGGCCGTGCACGTGCCTGGCAACGGGTACGCGATGAGCGTGCCTTGGGGGATAGCCGTCATGACTAAGCGACAGAATCGCCTGGTGCTGATCCTGGGAGCCTTGATCGTGCTGGGTGCTGCTACGGCCCTGATTCTGAATGCCTTTCAAAGCAGTCTGGTGTTCTTTTTCACTCCTACCGAAGTCAGCGAAGGTAAGAGCCCGGAAAACCGGACGTTTCGGGTGGGTGGCATTGTGCAAATGGAAAGCATCCGCCGGGGTGGCAATCAAGGTATGGCCGTGAACTTTGTGATTACCGATGGCGCGGCTCTGGTGCCCGTAAGCTATACCGGCATCTTGCCCGACCTGTTTCAGGAAGGTAAAGGCGTTGTGGCTCAAGGCCGTCTGAATGAACAGGGCCATTTTGTGGCAGAAGAAGTGCTGGCTAAACACGACGAGAACTACATGCCGCCCGAGGCCATGCACGCCATGGAGCAAGCCGAGCGTGCCAAACAAGGAGCCCAGCCATGATTCCGGAACTTGGGCATTTTGCTCTGATTCTGACCTTTGTGCTGGCGCTGGCCCAAGGTGTGGTGTCTTTGTATGGCTCTTGGCGCGGCAATTTGGCCTGGATGGCATTTGCCCGTCCAGCCGCGCGCTGGCAGTTTGGTCTGGTAGCGTTCAGCTTGCTGTGTTTGGCCTGGTCTTTCGTCAGCTTTGATTTTTCGGTGGCTTACGTTGCTCAGAACTCAAGCACCAAGCTTCCTTTGTTCTATCGCATTGCTGCAGTCTGGGGCGGACATGAAGGTTCGCTCTTGTTGTGGATGTTCATGCAAACGGGTTGGGCTTTTGCCGTCAGCGTGTATTCGCGCTCTTTGCCTGAGGCCATGCTGGCTCGCGTGCTGGGTGTGCTGGGCTTGATTACGGCAGGCTTTTTGCTGTTTGTATTGATCAGCTCCAACCCTTTTGAGCGCATGTTCCCGGTTCCGGCTGAAGGTCTGGATCTGAACACGCTGTTGCAAGACATTGGCCTGATTGTTCACCCGCCGCTGCTGTACATGGGTTACGTGGGCTTTTCCGTGGCTTTTGCCTTTGCGATTGCCGCCTTGCTGGCAGGCCGTCTGGATGCCAGCTGGGCGCGCTGGTCGCGTCCTTGGACAACCTCCGCCTGGTTGTTCCTGACGCTGGGCATTGCCGTGGGCAGCTGGTGGGCCTATTACGAATTGGGCTGGGGTGGCTGGTGGTTCTGGGACCCGGTAGAGAACTCCTCCTTTGTGCCCTGGTTGGCAGGAACCGCTTTGATTCACTCGCTGGCTGTCACTGAAAAACGGGGCAGTTTCAAAAACTGGACGGTCTTGCTGGCAATCAGCACCTTCTCCCTGTCCATCTTGGGTGCTTTCCTGGTGCGTTCGGGTGTGCTGACATCGGTACACGCTTTTGCTACCGACCCCGCCCGTGGCGTGTTCATCCTGGCCTTGTTTGCCGTGATTGTAGGCAGCTCCCTGATTCTGTTTGCCTGGCGTGCGCCTCGTGTGGGCGCGGGTGGTCAGTTTGCGGTGGTATCGCGTGAATCCCTGCTGCTGGTAAACAACGTCTTGCTGGTAGTGGTGACAGGCACGGTCTTGTTGGGCACCTTATATCCCTTGATTATGGATGCCTTGGGCCTGGGCAAAATTTCGGTGGGGCCTCCGTACTTCAACAAGGTTTTTGTGCCTTTGATGATTCCGGCCTTGGTGCTGATTGTGTTTGGCGTCATGGCGAACTGGAAGCGGGCCAGCTTCATGGATATGCTGCGTCAGCTGTCTTTGGTCATTGTGTTCAGCGTCGTGCTGGGCGCGGCCATTCCGCTGTTCTACGGTCATTGGCAGGGCACAGCTGCTTTGGGCGCGGGTTTGGCGGTGTGGATCGTTTTAGGCAGCTTGTTTGATGTGGTCAAGCGTGTGCGTGCCACCCGTTCCGGCGTGTTCTCGCAGCCACGTAGTTGGCTGGGGCAGCATCTGGCGCATATGGGGGTGGCCGTGTTTGTCTTGGGGGTAACCATGGTCAGCCATTACGAGACCGAAACGGATGTTTTGCTGCAACCGGGGCAAACCGCTCAGGTGGGCGCTTATGACGCTCGCTTCCAAGGGGTTCGCATTGTGCCCGGCCCGAACTATTCGGCGGAACGCGGCACGGTGGAGCTGTTGCAGGACGGCAAAGTTGTCGCCACCTTGCATCCGGAAAAACGCACCTATCTGTCCTCGGCCTTGCCCATGACAGAGTCGGCAATCAATGCCAACGGCCTGCGCCATATTTATGTAGCACTGGGCGACAACTTTGAGCAGGGCGGCTGGAGCGTACGTTTGTACTACAAGCCCTTGGTGGACTTCATCTGGCTGGGTTGTCTGTTGATGGCTTTTGGCGGTGGTCTGGCAATCAGCGATCGACGCTATCGCGCTAAACAAACTCGCAGCGCTGCGCAGAGCAAACCCATCAATAAGCAGGTGCAGGCATGAACCGTTTTATCGTCCCCTTGATCGGCTTTGTGCTCTTGCTGGTCTTTCTGGGAATAGGCCTGACCTTGCGGCCTAGCGAGGTGCCATCGCCTTTGGTGGACAAACCGGCGCCTTCCTTTAGCCTGCCTCAACTGCACAATCCGGAAGCCAGTTTTTCGGGTGAGCAAATGAAAGGCCGTGTGTGGCTGCTGAATGTGTGGGCGTCCTGGTGCTATCCGTGTTTGACGGAGCATCCTTTCATCAAGGAATTGTCCACCCAGCACAAGGTGCCGGTTGTAGGTTTGAACTACAAGGATGTGCCTGAAGAAAGCCGCGAGTGGTTGCTGCGCAATGGCAATTCTTACGAAGTGTCGGTGATGGACAGAGATGGCCGTGTGGGTATCGATTTTGGTGTCTACGGCGTGCCGGAAACCTTTGTGATCGACAAGCAGGGCATTGTGCGTTTCAAGCATATTGGCCCTGTGTCGCGCGAATCGATGGAGGAAACCTTGTTGCCTTTAATTCGTCGTTTGGAGCAGCAGCCATGATGATGCGTCAATGGATGGCGGCACTGGCAGCCAGCTTGTGGCTGTTCGTGCCCTCTGCTCATGCCCAGTCGGCTGCGCCGCAGGGTGCTCAGGAATCCGTCATGCTGGAGATTGCTGCCGAGCTGCGTTGCCTGGTCTGCCAGAACGAATCGATTGCAGCCTCTCGTGCGGAGCTGGCTGTGGATTTGCGTCAGCAGATCATGGAGCAGTTGGGGCAGGGGCGCAGCCCGGATCAAATTCGTGGCTATATGGTGGACCGTTATGGCGACTTCATTTTGTATCGCCCGCCGTTCAAGTCCAGCACTTTCTTCCTGTGGCTTGGGCCTGCCTTTTTGCTGCTGGCAGGCTTTCTGGTTTATGCCTTTACCTTGCGTCGTCGCCGCCGTGCCGGTGATGACACGGCCCTGACCGAGCAACAACGCCGTCAAGCCGATGCCCTGTTGCAGGGATCTTCTCGGGATGAACAATCGTGACTATTGTTTTTTATGTTTTGGCCGCCGTCCTGGTGCTGGCCTGTGCGGGTTTTCTGATGCTCAGCGTCAAGCGCAAACCGGCCATGCAGCGTGTGGTGGAACACAAGCAGGCCAATCTGGCCATTTTGCGAGAACAGCTCAAGGAAATTGAACGGGACAAGCAGGCTGGTGTGCTGTCAGAGCAGGATTTTGAGCAGGCCCAGATGGATTTGCGCCAGCGTGTGCTGGAGGAAAATGAGGGCCTGAAAACCGAGCCAGCCATGCAAAATGGTGCCCCCAAACTTGCCTGGGCCTTGATGCTCAGCATTCCGGTCGCCGCTGTCGCTTTGTACTTTTATCTGGGTAATCCGCTCATGCTGGACCCGGCTGCGGTACAGCAGCAGGCCAATGCGCAACCGGTGGATATTGAGGCCATGGTGGCTCGCCTGGAGCAGCGTCTGAAAGAGAATCCGGATGATCCTGGCGCCTGGTTGATGATGGCGCGTTCGCACCGCTATTACGGCCGTCATAAGGAAGCGGCAGAGGCCTATGCCAAGGCCATGCCGGTCGTGGACGGTGATCCGACAGCGCTGTCTGAATACGCGGAGTCCATGCTCTTGGCAGGGATGGATACGCTGGACGGTTTGCCGGGCCGTTTGGTCAAACGCTCGCTGGATTTGTACCCGGAAGAGCCATTGGGCCTGATGTTGGCCGGTGCCGCTGCCTTGCATAAGGAAAATTACCCTGCTGCGATCGACTATTGGGAGCGTTTGCTGGCGCAGTTCCCGGCGGACTCTGAAACAGCCAAGGTTGTGACTCAAGGCTTGCAACTGGCGCGCGAACGCATGCGTCTGCCAGCCGCAGCTGCTCCTTCCCCAGCCCCAGCGGCCCCTTGATATGGAAATGGTGTCTTTGGATTTGGGCTTGATCGCCCTGATAACTGCATTTTTAGCGGGGATGGCGTCGTTTCTGTCCCCTTGCGTCTTGCCGCTGGTGCCCGGCTATTTGTCCTATTTAGCCGGGGACGGGCAGGCCTATAAAGAGGTCAAACGCAGTCAGTTATTAGGACGCAGTGTTTGCTTTGTCGCGGGCTTTTCGCTGGTGTTTATTGCTCTGGGGGCCAGTCTGTCCTATCTGGGGCAGATGCTGATGGCGTATCGCTATGAGCTCAATATTGCGGCCGGGGTGATGGTGGCGCTGGCAGGGTTCAGTGTTATGGGTTTGCTGCGCATGCCCATGAGCCTGCAGCGCTATTACCGTTTCGAGTCAGGCAAGGCGGCTGGGCCAGGCGGGGCAACCGTGATGGGTTTGGCGTTCGGTTTTGGGTGGACGCCGTGCATCGGCCCCATTCTGGCCGGGATTCTCATGATGGGGGCCAGTACCGCCAGTGCGGGCAAGGCGAGCATTTTGCTGTCTGTCTATGCTCTGGGCTTGGGCGTACCGTTCATGCTCGCTGCCTGCTTTTTGACCCCGTTCCTGCAACGCATGACGCAAATTCGCAAAATTGGCCGTTATGTACGTTGGGGTGCCGGTCTGGTACTGATTCTGATGGGCTGGGCCATGGCAACGGGCGAACTGGCGCGTTTTGCCATCTGGGTGCTGAAAACCTTCCCGGTTTTGGGCCAGTTGGGTTAAGTCCGAAAATCTACGCAGCAATAAAAAAGGCCGGTATTAACCGGCCTTTTTTGTCACTGTATGGCTGGCACCTTCAAGGTGCGTGGCATTTACAGTGCGCTGGGGGTGTAACCCGCTTCTTCGATGACTTTCAGGGCTTGTGCACCATCCAGACCTTCAACAGTAACCTGGTGCTTATCCAGATCAGTGCTGACGGTGGCTTGAGGGGCGACGGCCTGAATGGCCTCGGTGATGCTGCGTACGCAATGACCGCAGGTCATGTCTGGAACGGAGAAGGTGGACATAGCTGACTCCTGTTGATGAAAACGATGGAGCCAGCTTAAGCCTTCCCACGGGGGCAAGGTCAAGCGCTGTTTATTTAGAACAGCGCAGGGCCCATCAAACGCAGCTGATCAAGCTCGGGGTCTCCCAACCATTGAATCTGGCTGCTGGCCGTGCCCTTGTCGGACGCCTTGTTTTCTATGAAGGCACCGTAGCTCATTGTCTGCTTTTGTGTATCCAGCAAGACGACATAGCTTGCGCTGGTGCAGTCATGAGGTTTGCAGCCCTGGAACAGTTGATAGTCGCGGCCATCCAGCGACACCGTTTGGGCGGGTGAGGCAGTACCGAATTCTTTGACCCAGGCGGCACGTTTGGAGACGTCTTGCATCAGGCTTTGATATTGCTGATTCACCTGCTTGTTAGACGATGCCAGATCGGCCAGATAAACGGATTCCGATGACTGTGCGCTGCTCAAAACCGGAACGAGCAGGGCGCTACATGCTACTAGGCGGCATAGAGAGTGGGAGATACGCATGGGAGCTCCAAAAATAAGGCGAATATTCAGTGTAGCAGCGCCCCAGCCGGCCCTAAGTAACAAAATCAAGGAAAACGTGCATAAACGGCTATCTCTACAGTCGTTATAGTGCTTAACCGTCTCTGGGATTGGCAGGCAAGCCCATTTTTCTGCTGAATTAACAGGGCGTTTACGAGGTGTAGGTAAAAACCACAGCTTGCCAGCAAAATTGTTTCATAACTAAACTATTTATAAATGAATGGTTGGCATAGTTGAATTTGTAGCTCGATCTGCTGTGCATCTTAAATAAAGACAGCCTATAAGCGCGGTGGCGCAAGGAGATAACATGAAACGTATTGCATTGACCGTAGCGTTAGCTGCGGCTTTTGGTGGCTCTGTAGCCCATGCCGATACCATCAAGGTCGGTATGGCAATGGACACGTCTGGCCCTTTTGCCGCCGTCGGTGGTGAAGTTCGGGATGGCTTTAATCTGGCCATCAAACAACTGGACGGCAAGCTGGGTGGTTTCCCGGCCGAGTTCATTCAGCAAGATATGGCCGGTAACCCCGACCAGGCCCGCCAATTAGTCAATCGCTTCGTGCAGCGCGAGAAGATCGACTTTTTTACCGGCCCAGTCGGTTCTAACGTCGCCCTGGCAGTGGCACCCGCCCTGTTCTCGGCCAAAGTGCCTTACCTGACCAGCAATCCAGGTCCCAGCCAGTTGGCCGGTGCCGGTTGTAATCCCTACTTCTTTGGCGTGTCCTACCAGAACGACGCCTTTGACGAAGCCGCCGGTAAAGTGGCTGCGGATCGCAACTACGAAAAAATGTTCATCATTGCTCCTGACTATCCAGCGGGCAAAGATCACCTGACCGGCTTTAAGCGCGGTTACGGCAAACCCGTGGGCGATGAGCTCTACACCAAGCTGGGCCAGATCGATTACTCGGCTGAATTGGCTCAGATCCGTGCTGCCAAGCCCCAGGCTGTGTTTTTCTTCTTGCCCGGCGCCATGGGCATCAACTTCATCAAACAGTTCGTGGCTGCTGGTCTGAACAAAGATGTGGTTTTGCTGGGCCCTGCGTTCTCCGGTGACGAGGACATCATCCCTGCGGTGGGCGAGCCTATCCTGGGTATGTTGAACACCGCGCAGTGGTCGCCTGACCTGGATGTCCCTGCCAACAAAACCTTTGTTGACGCATTCCGTAAAGCCTACGACGGCCGTTACCCCTCGGTCTACGCCGCTCAGGCTTATGACGTCATCCTGGCGATTGATGCTGCCGTCAAACAGGTAGACGGCAAGGTATCGGACCGTGAAGCCGTCTTGGCGGCCTTGAAAGCAGCGGACTACAACTCGGTGCGCGGTTCTTTCACCTATGGCAATAACAACTTCCCCATCCAGGCTTACTACCTGCGTGAGGTGGTCAAGGATCAGGACGGTCGTCTTGTAAACCGTATGGTTAGCAAAGTGTTTGACTCCTACCAGGACGTCTACGCGAAAGAGTGCAAACTTAAATAAGATTCACAGGTGGTAAAAGCATGTCGCTCATTCTGATTAGCGAGCAATTGCTGAATGGTTTGCAATTTGGTTTGATGTTGTTCCTGATTGCCGCAGGCCTGACTTTGGTCTTCGGCATCATGGACATTATGAACCTGGCCCACGGCTCCCTCTATATGGCGGGAGCCTATGTGGCCGCGGAAACCATGCAGCGCACAGGGTCTTTTACCGCCGCCATTGTGGTGGCG
>SMEN01000242.1_pt1 | contig 21359 bp, 18 predicted proteins | sample 2456271 | NCBI WGS metagenome assembly SMEN01 (sample SAMN10132593, study PRJNA489261) | soil metagenome | isolation source: day1 control-loamy sand soil ammended with raw manure from dairy cow... | place: USA | collected 2015-04-01 | reverse complement strand
CGTATGGCGGCAACCTGTGCTACAAGTGCGTATTGTTTTGTTCATGCCCGTGCTTTGCGTTGGCCTGCGGTGTTTTCAAGGACCGGGGCCCTGGCACGATGTGCTGCAGTAAGTACATTTCATTTGAATGGCACAAACGCTTTGGCCTGTGGCCAAAGCAGGTTTTGTTTGCGAGCTGATTTTATGCATTCCCGTATTGCTGTTCTACCTCAGTATCTGTTACCTAAACAGGCACTGACCGAATTTTTAGGGGGCTTGGCCTCCAAACCCATGGGGTCGCGCACGACCTGGATGATCAAGCGCTTTATTGGCCGTTATCAGGTCGATATGAGCGAGGCTGAACATTCTGACCCGGCCAGCTATGCGACCTTCAACGAGTTCTTTGGCCGGGCTTTGCGCCCCGGAGCCCGACCCGTTGCCGATACAGCGCTGGTGAGCCCTGTAGACGGTGCTATCAGCCAGTTGGGACCCATTCAAGGGGGCGAGGTCTTCCAGGCGAAGGGCCATAGCTACTCCACCACCGCTTTGCTGGGTGGCGATGCCCAGGAGGCTGCCCGCTATCAGGATGGGCAGTTTGCGACCCTGTACTTGAGCCCTAAAGACTATCACCGCGTGCACATGCCTTGCAGTGGCATGTTAAAGCGCATGATCCATGTGCCGGGCGACTTGTTCTCCGTCAATCCCACGACTGCGCGTGGCGTGCCTGGCTTGTTTGCCCGCAACGAACGTGTCGTGTGCTTGTTTGACTCCGAGCAAGGGCCGTTTGTCCTGGTGTTGGTGGGGGCGACTGTAGTGGGCAGCATGGCGACGGTTTGGCATGGCGTCGTGAATGCGTCGCGTGACGGCAAGATCCATGAGTGGAATTACGAAGACCAGAACATTGAATTGGCTAAAGGCCAGGAAATGGGGCGTTTTCTGTTGGGGTCTACGGTTGTGCTGCTGTTCCCCAAAGAGAGTGGCTACCGCTTTGATTCGGGCTGGCAGCCGCAAGGTCTGATTCGCCAAGGTCAGGCCATGGGCCATCAGGGCTAAACCTGCTTTCTAATGGATAAAACCTGTGTTCAAGTGGGCACAGGTTTTTTTTTGACTGTTCATACGGTCAAATGCAATTTATATCCTTGATGTACGTGGAGTGAGTATGAAAAGGTGGTGGGCAATGGTGATCAAGATTCTGGTCATGTTATTGGTCCTGGCCGTGGCGGCTTGGGGAGTTTTGGCCATACAGTTCCAGTGGCAAACAGGCCTTGGACGCTGGCTGATATTGGCTGGCTGGGTCGCTGTGGCCGTGTTGAGCCTGTATGCCTTAAGCAAAGGCAAAAACTGGCTTTTGCTGCCGCAAATTCTATGCTTTCTGGGCTTGCTAGGCTGGTGGAGCACCATCACACCCAGCAATGACCGAGAGTGGGCGCCCGATGTGGCCAGAATGAGCTATGGCGAGGTTCAGGGATCGCTTGTGACTTTGCACAATGTGCGGGACTTTAACTGGCGCAGTGAGACGGACTTTGACGAGCGCTGGATCACACAAGATTACGACCTGCAAACCCTGAAATCTGTGGATATGTTCCTGTCCTATTGGATGGGGCCGGTCATCGCGCATACGCTGGTGTCATTCGGTTTCGAGGATGGCCGCCATATTGTGTTTTCGGTGGAAATCCGCAAGGAAAAGCACGAAGCATTCTCTGCGACAGGCGGCTTTTTCAAAGAATTTGAATTAAGTCTGATTGCCGCTACGGAGCAAGATATTGTGCGCACCCGCAGCAATGCGCGCGGTGAAGATGTGTACATGTACAGCGTGGAGCTAGCAAAACCGGCGATGCAAGCCTTGTTCCTGTCGTATGTGGAGCAAGGGCGGCAATTGCAGACCACTCCCCGCTTCTACAACACATTGACGGCTAACTGCACCACGATTGTGTATGACATGGTGTCCAGCATTGTGGATGGCATCCCCTGGGACTGGCGAGTCTTGGCTTCGGGCTACTTGGCAGAATATGTTTATGGCTTGGATGCCTTGGCACCGGGTTACAGCTTCCAGGAGCTGAACCAGCTTGGCTACATCAACCCCCGCGCCTTGTCGCAGCAGCCGAATCAGGATTTCTCCACGGTAATTCGCCAAGGTTTACCCCTGGTTAAGCCTCAATAAGGCTGTTTTTAAGCTGTTTTACACGCATTTTGTTCCACGTGAAACATACGTTTTATTATTATTGTTCTTAAATTTATAGCTGAAATTAGATAATCGAAATAAATAAAACCCCATCATATGAGAAACATGTGATGGGGTTTTTATTTCCTCAAACTATCGGTCTTTTAAGCTTGATAGTGAATGCACTTTGAAAAATTAAACGCTGCGGCTCAAGGGCTTGCTCGCCATTGCACAAGCTGTTCCAGCGTCATAGTGGTGCCGCCGCAGACAACAACCAGAATGGTTTGGTAAGGTGCCAGAGCTTCGTGATCCAGGTAAAGGGTCGACAACGCCGCGCCACATGCGGGCTCTACCAGTACGCGGTGATCTGTCAGAAAGCGCAAGCATGCGCTGACTGCCTGGGCGTCGCTTACTTGCACGCAGCTCATAGGGCGCGATTGGCTAAGAGCATAAGCCTGGTCACAGACACGGGGGGCGGCCAGCGAGGTAGCCACGCCGCTGACCTCGTCCAGACTGATGTGCTGGCGTTGACGTACCGACTCCCCCAACGAGGCCGTGCCTTGGGTTTCCACCGCAATAATGGGGGTTTTGTCCCAGCCTTGCTCTTGCATTCCCTGGGCCACACCACTGAGCAAACCCCCGCCGCCGACCGCTAGCAGGACAGCGTCTGGCTGTATTCCCAGCTGCCCTACTTCCCTGATCAAGCTGGCATGGCCCTGCCAGAGCAAAGGGTCATCAAAGGGATGAATCAGGGCATCGTCCTCTTGCACCAAGGTCAGCGCATATTCATGGGCTTCCTGCCAGTTTCGGCCGATGACAAGCAGCTCGGCTTTTTCGCGTTGAATCAAGCGTCTGGCATGCTCGCTGGTGCTCTCAGGCACAACAACCAGAGTAGGCATATTCAGGCGTCGTCCGGCGTAGGCTACGGCGATGCCCGCATTGCCGCCTGAGGAGATGATGAAGCGTTTCTTGCCTTGTTGGGCATGGTGCTGACACAAATGGCCAATACCGCGAATTTTGAATGAACCGCTGGGTTGCAGCGCGTCCATTTTCAACCAGATCTGCTTGCCAAGTTGATCGCTTAGCGAATGTGAATAGATGAGTGGCGTCTCAAGGTGAAGAATCATTTCTTATCGTTCCAGATTTTATAGTGATCTGAAGGGGCGCATGGGGCGCTCAGGACCCTGTCCACCTTATTTTATAGGTCTGAAACAGGGCTGGCTAAAGATCATGGACCGCATTTTGTGACTGCCGGAGCAAGCGGGCGTAAAGCAAGGGGAAAGGACGCTTATATCATTGGATCGGTATTTTGTAACTATCCTTGTGCCGGTATTTAAGTCATTCTGTCAGCGTTTAATGTGAGGCGCCTGACTATCTGCTCTGCCGTCTGCACCTTCTTACAATTTCCCCTCCCCGGGGGCGCAGTGTTCAAGCTAAATCAAGGGCTTATCTGATAAAATCCCAAGCAAATCGCCCGACTCAGGACCTTGTATCAGATGGATTTCAGGCTTGGCTTTAAGCGTTTAATTTTATGTGCATGATAAGCACAAAAACTCATTCCGATCTAAAGGAATAAAGATTTTGTTATGAAAACTGCCACCAGACCTGCTGATATTTATATGCGTTTTTTGCAGCTCGCCGATTCGCTGCATACCTTGCCCTGCCTGCCGTGCCTGGACCCTCTTGAAGAGCGTATCTTGGTGTTGGTTGCCAAGGCGTCCAAAGACTGCCTGCGTTTGTCAGTGCGTGATGTCATGGCCGTAGAACGGCTGGGATCGCCCGCAACCATACATACGCGCTTGAAGTCCATGCGTGAGAAAGGCTGGATCGTATTGAGCGATACGGAGGACACACGCCGCAAGCAGGTTGATCTCAGTCAGGCTGCCCTGCTGCATTTTGACCGCCTTTCGGCTTGTCTTTTAGAAGCAGCCAATGCTTGACCATCCTAATTGCGGATGACTGAATCACGGCAATTGGGAAGTCCCAAAAAATAAGCATTCGCATTGCGGCGATAAGTTTGGCACGTCTGGCCCGGGGGGCTGAAACGGAATCATCCTGAGTGCTGAAAGCGGCGGCTTGCCGGGCGATTAAAAAAGTCCGGAAGGCTGGTCACCATTAAAAAAAAGCCCTTATTGTGCGCGCAATTACCCGCCTTCCAAGAGCCTGCTTTCTTATACTGAGCACTCCCGTTCAATCCCATGCCTGGAGGCGAAATGCGATTACCTATTTATCAGGTTGATGCCTTTACCGACACCTTGTTTGCCGGCAACCCGGCTGCAGTGGTCTTGTTGTCCGAGTTTTTGGATGATGCGGTGCTGCAGTCGATTGCCATGGAAAACAATCTGGCTGAAACCGCTTTCTTAGTTCCGCATGGCCAGGATTTCCGTCTGCGCTGGTTTACTCCCTCTGTTGAGGTGCCTCTGTGCGGCCACGCAACCTTGGCCAGTGCCGCAGTTGTACTGCAGTACGTGCGCCCTCAAGACACGCAGGTGGTGTTTCACACCTTAAGCGGTGCTTTGACGGTGCGACGCGATGGGGCCGCTTACGTGATGGATTTTCCTGCCCGGCCTGTGACCCGTGTGGATGATAGTCCGGCGCTGGAGCAAGCCTTGGGAGCCAAGATTGTGCAACTGTGGCGCAATTCGTTCACGCATATGGCGGTACTGGAGTCCGAGGAGCAAGTGCGTCAGGCGCCGGTTGATACGGCGGCCATGATGGCCTGTGGGTTTGAGGGTTGCATTGTGACTGCGCGGGGAACGGGACAGTTTGATATTGTCAGCCGCTTTTTTGCACCCGGCCACGGTATTGAGGAAGATCCCGTTACTGGATCGGCTCATTGTGCTTTGTTGCCTTACTGGGCCCCTATTTTGGGTAAGAACCAATTACTGGCCTATCAGGCCTCCGCTCGTGGCGGTGTGCTGGACTGTACCTTAAGCGGTGACCGGGTCTTTTTGAAAGGCCAGGCAGTGATGTATATGGAAGGTCAGATTACGGTGGCTTAAGGCCCTGCGGTGCTCCAGGCACAGGTGCAGTCTGTCTGCGCTGCACTTGTGTTGTGGGTCTATAGCGCGTAACACTTTGCTGCCCGGTATCGGTGCCTTGATCAGTAAGATGAGCCGGCTGCTTTTTGCAGCTTTCTTTTATTACGGCTTTTTATCGTTTCTGAACGCTTATGATCCCTGTCGCCCCGATTTCTTTGACGTTTTTATTGATTATTACGCTGGGGCCGCTGGCGCTGATTATTTTGGTGGTCTGGGCAGTTTTGCTTTTTTCCCAGCCACGGCGTCGTGCAAATTTTAAGAACAATCCGTGGCCCCGGATACTGCTTTTGATTCCCTTACTCGTTTTAGGGGTTTACTACGCCGGATTTCAATGGGCTGTCTATCAGTTTGATAAAGAGTTCGAGCAAGAGCTTGCCAGCCGCCAACATGTTTTAAAAGAACCAGGCCGATTTGCTGGGGTGGATATGCCGGCCGGCACCGAGTTGGAGCTGGCGGTCCTAGGCGATCCAGACAGCGTGTCCTGGGCGCGTTTCCCTGCAGCCGTCATGGTGGGGGGGGCTCCTGTCTTGGCGCTGAAGCGCCCCCGCCCTGATCTGGCTGATTCCAACTGGCAGTTGACGATGGCAGGGGACGCTGAGCTGGAAGGCTGGCAGTGCGATGGTCGTCAAATGCTTGAAATGAAAGCAGATCCATCGGCAGAAAGCGGGTTCCAGTTTGTCAGCTGTTTTTTGGCCAAGGGTAATCAGATTACGGGCTGGAGTCCTTATGCAGCGGCTACCAATGTGAACGAAGCCCCTGCTTTTGTTCTGGATTTACCTGCTGGGACCTTGGTGCAGGCCAGGCCCGCCGGCACCTTATATATCGATGGACAGCGTGATCAGGACCGTTGGGCTATCCGTGTTGAGGATAGTGGATTACAGCTGCGTGCCTGGGGCTTGTCTTTGGAGCGAGCTTATTTCTCAGTCGATAAAAATAAAGCGTTGCTTTATTTATCACAGGGACGATTGGTTCAAGACATTCAATTAGGTGGATTCAGCTATCCGGCGGGTACGCGGGTATCTACTCCTAATTACCGATTTTTCCCGCAATGGCCGCTGCTATTGAGAATGCAGTTGATTGCTGATGACGATTCGGCTCAAGCAAAAGAGCGCCTGCATGACCTTAATAGCGGTCAGATTTGGGAGGAAGTTAAGTAGTTCTGCGCCTAACACTTCCGCTTTGACCGGTAATCTGCATTTTTTTTGTGGTGAGTGTAATTAAATAAGGCGAATTTGTTTTGATTGGGTCAATTTGAGTTAATGTAAGCATTTGAAGCGATTGTATAAAATAAAAACGTATCGTTTTCAAAGGTAGAGGGCTGGAGGGCTGGTCGCTACGGGTTTTAAGTCCTAGGTTTTGGTGCTGATCGGTGTGTTCTACGCTTGGCTGAAACCGTCCTACTGCTGGCTTAACTGAACAAGGTTAGATGCCGCTATGACTACATATCAAGGTGAGCTGCTGGAGCACACGCAAGCTCATGCGCAGGCCGCTTATTGGTTTACTCGCCTGAACTCCGGCGAGGCCACGGCTGCAGAGCTACGCGAATTCGAGGATTGGCGTCGTGACAATCCAGAGAACGAACGCTCGTACCGATATATTTGCTATTTTTGTGATGCCAGCCTGGATGCCCCCGAGCACGAGATTCGTCGTCTATTGACGGGCCCGGATGGAAAAACCGCATTGTCCAAGCCATATTACCGAGGTGTGCTGGCTGGCCTGGTGGTCTTTGTTTTGTGCTTAGTTGTGTTTTTCTCCTGGCCAGAACGAGTGCTGCGAGAAGAGCATCTGGTGGCCGGCGCGCAGACGCTGGAACAACGTCTGGTAGATGGTTCTGTCCTCTTGTTAGGACCGGACTCCGTCCTTGAGATTCGAGAGTACGAAGACAGGCTGAATTTGCAGCTGATGCGGGGTCAGGTATTTTTGCAACTGGCCGATCCCACTGAAAAGAGCGTGACGGTCTTTACCAACTTTGCTCAGGCACGTGCTAACCGAGGGCAATTCTCTGCTTTTCTGGATAGCAACCATATGAAGTTCGCGGTGGATACCGGCTCGGTCGAGGTGTCCAGTGGTACGTGGTGGCGCAAGCAAATTCGGGTGCTGATTCCCGGCCAGCGTCTTGATGTTGATCGGTGGTCAGGAATGAAACGGGTTCAACCCGCTCCTGTATCTCCGAATGAGGCCGACTAATAGTCGGCCTCTTACATTTCAGGGCTATTTAGAACAGCCAATTCAGGAATAGTTTGCCGTTTATATCGGCGCGGCTGTCACCGAGCAAACGGGTGTTGGCAGCCAGGCCTAAACGTAGATGCTCAGATTGCTGCAAGCTGATGCTGGCCCCCAGCGCCAAGGCGTGGCGATCCACTCGTGCATAGCGCCCATCAAAGTTCACGGATTGTGCATTGGCAAACGCGGCATGTTGGGTCTGATTACGACGCAGTAAAGCCTGCTCCCAAGCTACGGATAAAGAAGTCTGCAGTTGACGATCCTGGCTCAATGCCCAGTTCTGACGTAGGGCCAGACCTACTGACGCTTGCAAGGCATTTTGCCGACTGGAGTCTAATTGCAGACGGCTAGCGGCATCCCCGCTTTCTTCCAGACCGGGGCGACGGTAATGGATGTAATCCAAGGTCACCATCGGGCCAATACTGCCGTTCTCGCCCAGTGCCCAGTTATAGCCAGTCTGCACACCCAGCGAGAATGTTTTGCCTGTCCAATCAGAGGCGGGCCGTGCCTGATAGCCAGCAAAGCTGATGTCACGATTCATCTTGCCCTGCTCTATCCCTACGCGCAGTTGTGCCAGACCATTCCAGCCTTCATGGCTGTAGCCGCGATAGCGGGCATGCAGGCCCAAACCCAGACCGGTCAATTTGCTCTTGGCCTGGAAGGGAGCGTCAATGTTTACGCGTTGCTCATTGGCATTGCCGTGCACACCCAGGCTCCAGTCGCTGCCTTCGGCGCGATGCTCAGCACCCAGCAAGATGCCGTAGGTGTCACTACGGTGATCCACATCATTGCTGCCCAGTTGCCAGTGGTAGCGCCCCCCATAGGTCTGGATGAAGCTTTGCCAGCCGCTCTTGTCCAGCCCGGCAGTCTGACGCAGTTGTTCGGACACCAGCTGTTCACGGCGCAAACTGGCGGCTGTCTGAGCGGCATAGGAGCCAGCGCTTAATTGGTCCAACGCCAGGCCGATATCGCTACCATCGGCACGCGAGAAGTCCATGGCCTGATACACGGACGCTAAAGACTGATTCCCGGAGGAGGCTTGCGCCAGGCTTTGGCCGACTGCGGCAGCATTGGGCGATGCCGCATATTGGGCATAAGCGTCCTGTTGTCGGCTGACGGTCCAGCCATTGCCATTGCTGTGCACATTCAAGCTGGGCGACGCCAGCGTGGCACTGTATAAGGCAAACTGCCCTTGTGTCTGGCTGGCGGTGAACACCTTGTCCTGATCCAGTGTCCAGCCGTTTTGATACCAGTCTGGCTGCAGGTCCAGATGCAGCTCACCATCCAGTTGGGCCAAGCCTTGCACGTCAATGTGATCATTCTGCGTGGTGGATGCTTCCACCAGCATTCGTCCATCAGGGCCCTGGATAAAGTTGCCCTTGATCGTCATGCTCCCGTAGGAGTTGCCAGGACTGAGTGTGCCGTTATTGGTGAAGTTGTATTCGGGATTAATGGTGAACTGGCTATTCCCGTATAAGGTGGCGCCTTGATCGACACGCGCGCCGAATAGCTCATGTTCCCCGTTCAAGGACGTTGCGCCCCCGGCAATGACCAGCGCCAGATTGTTTTGGCCTTTGATATTGCCGTCATAGCGCATCTGGAAGTCCGCATCGGCCACCGTCGTCGCCCGCCCTTGTTCATTGGCCTTCAGACCGAAAGTGACGCGGGTCAGCAGCAGTTCCTGGTCAGTGTCGCGACGGTTGTAATCAGAGCGAATGTCACCCGTAATCTGTGCGCCTTGCAGGATATTGATGTTCTGTACCCAGGCATTGTCCGAGATATGAATGGCCGCCGTAGAGCCTGACAAGGTGCCCGACAAGTCGTAGTTGGAGATCAGGGCGCCTTTCAGAATTTCGGGCATGGGTGTCGGACGATTGCTCAAATACAGCCAGGAGCCGTGATACTCATCGTTGCTACCCATGGCGTTCTGACCAAAATCAAACAAGGCTCCGACGCCATCAGGGCCATCCGCCCGGACCTCACCTTGCTGGACAATATTGTGATGGCGGCCATAGCTGAACTGCAGACCGCGACCATACCAGCCCTGAGCATGAATACGCGTCGCTTCAGGAATAAGGAGTGTGTTTTCGCTGCCGTCCACACGCACTCCTATGCCTCCTGGGCCGGCTGTCAGCAGATCAGCTGTTTGGGTAATGGTGTTGCGCTCGCCATAAATGTGCAGGCCCAAACCTTGTGTGGCCATGTTGTACTGACCGGGCAGGTAGGCCGTGCCGTCTTCATTGCGAGCAAAGTAGCCATTGGTATTGTTCAGGGTCACGTCGTCACCGTAAACCGAGTACCCAAAGAAGTTGCGTCTATCAATTGACAGCCCAATGTCTTGCAGGGCAGCCACTTCCACTTCCATCAGGTTCACGTAGTTCCGATAGCTCTGATGACTCATCAAGCTGTTGCGCAGCTCGGTGTGGCTCATGTAGTTCGTATCTACTCCATATTGGGGAGCATCGTGAAAATACAGAATGCTGACAGGGATACCCGGCATCGCACCATTCAGGACTTTCTGCACATGGTCCCCTGTGAAGTAGCCATTGTCCTCACGCAGGTCAAAGGCGTTGGGATCATAAGGCGTATCGCAGGCGGCGCACATGATCTTTTGTCCTGGCGCGGCGGCGCGTCCTTGGTCGTCACGCAAACCCAAGGCCCAGGGGCTTAAATCATTCAGAAAATAGGGAGTCGGCTTGTCAGAGCTGTTCGCGAGTGGATTGCTTACGACCTGGTTGTTAATGCCCAAAGCGTGGGCCAACTCGTGGAAAATCACCGCGTTGTAGTCAACCTTGCCCGTTAAAGGCAATTGGCTGGGGGTGACGGGGGCTGTATCCATATCCAGCTCTCCGACGCCGACAATGGCATCCGGGCTATTCGGGTTACCCGGGAATAGTCCCTGCAATCGTGCCTGCAATGCCGATATGGTGAAGTTCGGGTGCTCTGGGTTGGAGATGTATTCGCCATAGGCATTGGCATTTTGGCCATTCATGGTGCCCAAGTTGATAACAGCGGGTGTGTAATCAGCGGGCAAGGTAATGATTTCGGCCCAGCGCTCCAGCGCGGCACGAATTTTCAATCGGCCATTTTCGTCAACCTCCCTGGGGGAAATGCGCTGTTCTGATTGGCCAGTCGCGTCGTAGCTCCCATCGCTGGGGCCGTAAACCCGCAGCTCAAAGGCCTTTTGACCCTGCTTGTTCAGAATGATTTCTGTCTCGTAGGCGTGGGCGCTGCCGGCCCAGCTCAGGGCCAGCAAGGTGTGGCCTAGTAGTGCTTTGATTTTGAAGTCCATAGGGGTCAGAGAGGTGGAGGGCAAGGGTTAAAAGGCACTTTTTGTGTAAAAGTAAATAAAAGTGTCTTTTTGGGCTACTTATTTCTGAACGTGCCTGGGCTGCTGAGTACACGGCACAACAGTCTTTCGGGCCTAAAAGGGTAAAGACCTGGGGACTGGTAGCCGTAACCTGTATGGGATGACTTGTCCAAGAGGAATAATTATGACGATAGAGATCAGCGGCCAGGGTTTAACGCACGCTCAAAATCTCCCGGTAGTAGAACCTTTACACGCTGCTGCGGTGACACCCCCTGTGGTGCCAGAACAAGATGGCGGGGGCAGTATTGATGCATCAGGCCGTATCAAGGTGACTCTGTCCCCACTTGGGAAAGAGCTGTCTTTGACCAGTCAGCAAGCTAATCAGAAAGCGCGCGACAAGGACATTGATGACAGCTCCTTGCCCGATGGCGTCAAAGACTTACTGAAACGCATCCGCGACCTGAAAGAACAGATCCAGCAAAAGCTGCTGGAGTTGCAGCGTATCCAGGCCAGCAATACAGGCAGCGAAGCAGAAAAAAAGCAGGAGCTTGAGCGTGTGCAGTCTGAACTGAACAGTTTGAACGGTGCACTGACCAGTGCCCATTCCATGCTGAACAAGGTCATGGACGACATTGAATTGGGTGGTGAGTCCCGCGTGGAAGTAGCGAATTTATTGATGAAGTAAAAAGCCGTTCGACTGGCTTTGGACTCCTTGGGGCGCAGGTGGCTTAGGTGGGTGTGGTTTGCCCCTTGAACCCGCTTACTGCGCCCTTTTTTTGTGCGGCAGATTATGTGCTTGAAATAGCCGCTGGCTACAGGTCTTAGGGTTGCGTTGCTACCGTCAGAGCACGGGTGATTTTGTGGTTCAGCTGATGGGGGGACATCAAATCCGCGCTGACCTGAGCCTTGGTCTGGATGATGTAGGCCGTAGAGGGGTTCAGGCCAATGCAATAGACCACTAGCGAACCGCCCCCCAGCGGCGCAGAACCCATGTACACCCCTAATTGACCGTTGCCGGTGTCCGTTTCATTGCTTTGTTGATAGCCTTCCCCCGCCGCAGTTTGCTTGACTGTTTCCAGGCACTGGGCGACGTTTAAGCGGGAAATAGAACGCTGTTCGGCTTCCAGTTCCAAAGGCTCCAGCTCCTGAGCCTGCACCGCGAAAGCGGCGTGGATCAAAGCGGCCATCAAAACCCATTTTCGTAGTTTGCGCATGACGCCCTCCCGCAGGAGACGATGGAAAACCCAGCATAGACCTGAACGGCCAGGGCAGGCTTTGATGCTGCGTAATTCAGGACTAAGTTTCGGGTTTGTACTGAGGTGCAGTGAGGGCTTTAGCCCTACTGTTTTGGGACTGGAAGCTTTCCAGTTTGTTTCAGCAATTTCTTCTCTTCAGTTTTTACGCGACGCTCCAGTTTTTTAATGTCTTCTTCAGCGGGGAGTTGTTCAGGCTGGATGCCGCGCTGGCCGAGCATATCTCGCACACTGCGGTTGTTCTGTTCGTGTTCGCGGGTGATTAAGGTTTCGCCATGTAGCTGCTCTTGCGTGACGTTGTGGTTTGTCATCTCAGTGGCAAGATTCTTGGCAGCAATGGTTAGCGTAGGCAGAAAGTCAGCCAAAGGGCGTGTCTGGGTAATGCCGTAGTGGTCTTCAATCAGCTCCTGTTTGCAGGTTTGGATAGCAAAGTAGCTTTGCGCAAACGCGATAGCTGGCTTTCGTGGGTCGCCGTTCTGGGCGATGAGATAGCAGGCATAGCGGGTGAGCATGATGTCTTCTATTGAACGATCTGCTCCGCTACCAATCTGGACCATTTTCGTGACGCCACGAAAATGGTCTCCTTCTTCGTAACCAGTGGTTTTACAAGACTCTACAGCCCGATCTATCGCAGTCTTGAAGTTTTCCCAGCGCACATAGCCCAAAGGCTCCATCAGGTCGCGGGCAAACCAGAACTCCACGCCCTCTTCAGGGATGGTGTGGCTCAAGTCATCGAATTGGTTTGTCAGTTGCGTAATGTCCTGGGTTTCCATTTGGTGTCTCCGGGTCGCCCGGCGCTTGTAAGGACATCCTTGGAAGCCTTGCCGGGTTCTAGGGCTAGTGTGATGAGACACCGATGGTGTTCAGGTCTGCATCACTTCCCAATACAAAAACTGGAAAAGATCTCTCCCAGCAAGTCATCACTGCTGAATTCGCCGGTGATGGAGCATAGGTCCAGATGCGCCAAGCGTAGTTCTTCGGCAAAAAGATCCAGTACTTGATCGCTGTGCGTGGCGTGTTCTGCGGCCAGGCCCAGGTGGTATTCGGCTCGTTCCAAAGCACGCAGGTGACGCTCCCGGGCCAGCCAGGGCGATTCGCTGCCCGGGTTCCAGCCTGCAATATCCAGCAAGGTGCGGCGCAGCGTATCCAAACCTTTGTCTTTGCGGGCCGAAATAGGCAGCACGGTGGCGCCGCTTTCCTGGGCAGGCAAAGCAGCTTGTTGCTCAGGTGTCAGCAAGTCTATCTTGTTATAGACCCGCAGCACGGGTACGTGGGCTGGCAGGCGGCTGGTTATGGCACTGTCCAGTTCGTCTTGTGGATTGCGGGCGTCCAACAGGTGCACGATTACATTGGCTTTAGCGATCTCGTCCCAGGTACGGGCGATACCAATGCGTTCCACCGTATCGTCGGTATCACGCAGGCCAGCAGTGTCCACGATATGCAGCGGGATGCCGTCGATGTGGATCAGTTGCATGACGCGGTCGCGGGTGGTGCCGGCGATATCGGTCACGATGGCTACGTCTTCCCCGGCTAGCGCGTTGAGCAGACTGGATTTGCCCACGTTGGGCTGGCCTGCCAGGACAACGTGCAAGCCCTCCCGCAGGATGGCCCCTTGGCGCGAGTGCTGCAAGATACGTTCCAGCTCGTCCTGTATGCCTTGCAGGGTGGCCGCAGCCTGGTATTTCTCTAGAAAGTCGATTTCTTCTTCGGGGAAATCCAAGGTGGCTTCAACCAGCATGCGCAGGTGAATGATGCGGTCGGCCAATGCGTTCACATTGTTGGAAAACACGCCGGAAAGGGAGGCCACGGCACTGCGGGCGGCGGCTTCTGAAGAGGCGTCGATCAGGTCAGCGACGGCCTCGGCCTGGGCCAAATCCAGCCTGTCATTCAGGAAGGCGCGTTGTGTGAATTCACCTGGTTCAGCCAGCCGTAATTCCATGTCTTTGCCTGCTTCCAGGCAGCGGTCCAGCAGGCGGCGTAGAACGGCCGGGCCGCCGTGGCCTTGCAGCTCCAGTACGTCTTCGCCGGTATAAGAATGCGGGCCTTTGAAAAACAGGGCAATGCCTTCGTCGATGGCCTCGCCCTGAGCATCCTTGAAGGGCAGAAAGTGTGCGTGGCGCGCTTGTAGTGTGCGACCAAACAGTGTTTGGATCAGAGCGCTAAGGTCGGTACCCGACACGCGGATGACACCAATACCACCCCGGCCGGGGGCGGTGGCAATAGCCACAATAGGGGAAGAGCTGGACATGGGCAGATCGATCAAAAAGGCGGAATAGAACCGTATTGTAATGGAGCAATGGGTTCGGCTCGGACCTAGGCAGGACGCTAGTGTCCGTCTTAAAAACGCTTGCGCTGGTGATGGGGCAAGCTACGCTCTGACAATCAAGAAATCAAACGCCAGCTCCTTGCGCCCGACAGGCTTAGTGCCCGTTTACACATACCACCAAAATCTCCACGCTCTCCCCGTGCTCGCACAGGTACAGGTGGCCCAGATTGCTTTTGAAGTAAATGCTGTCGCGGGACTGCAGGACATGGCGGCGGCCGTCCTGGAACTGCATGGTCAGTTGGCCGTCGATGACGAAAATAAATTCTTCGCCCTCGTGCTGGCTAAAGTCCGTGGCATTGCGGGGTTCGCCCGCCAGGACACGTCCGTGCATGGGTGTCATCTGTTTATTGACCCACTCGGAAGCCAGCATGCCGTATTCGTAGCGGTGCGCGTGGTAGGTCACGGTGCGTGATGCCCGGCCTACCAAAATGTCCATGCCCGATTCGTTTTGATCTCGTGGGGTCTTGAACAGGTCTGACAAATCCATTTTCAAGGCTCGGCTGACGGCCAGGAATTTCTCGTAGCTCAGGCCTATCAAACCGCGTTCTGCTTTGGACAGGGTGGACAAAGAGACATTGGATAAGCGGGCCAACATCAACAGAGTTAATCCCTGTCGTTTGCGTTCATCGCGGATGCGCGCCCCCATGGCTGTTTTGCTCAATAAATTCGGGGCGGTGTTGGCTAAGTCTTTTGTCATAACCTAAAGAAGTAAGAAACCATGTTCTTATAGATATTATTAATTTTCTTATAAGAAAACTCTGTCCTATTGTATAGAACTACACGCTTTACGTCGGGAGAAAGAAGGCATGACTGCGTTGTTTGATCCTACTGCTTATCCCTCTACCTCGGTGGAATGGATACAAAAACTGATTGCTTATGATACGACAAGCCGGGAATCTAACCTGGCCCTGATTCACGATGTTCAAGCCTATTTGCAGCAGCAAGGGGTGGAAACGGTACTGACTCATGATGCCAGTGGTCGCAAGGCCAATTTGTTTGCCACTATCCCCGCTGCCGATGGCACTAAGACGGGTGGCATTGTGCTGTCCGGCCATACGGATGTGGTGCCGGTGGACGGTCAAAACTGGACCAGCGACCCATTCAAGGCAGAGATCCGTGATGATCGCCTCTATGGCCGCGGTGCCTGCGATATGAAGGGATTTGTTGGTGTCACGCTGCAGCTGGTTCCGGAAATCCTGGCGACCAAGCTGGCCAAACCCATTCACCTGGCCTATTCCTACGACGAGGAAGTCGGTTGCGTGGGGGCGCCGGTGATGATCGATGATCTGGTGCGCCGTGGCGTCAACCCTGAAGGCTGCGTGGTGGGTGAACCCACCAGCATGCGTACCATCGTGGCGCACAAAGGCATTAATGCGTATCGCTGCCGGGTGCATGGTCATGCGGCGCATTCGTCCTTGACGCCCAAGGGAGTGAACGCGATTGAGCATGCGGCGCGCATCATTACCGCGATTCGTGATTTGGCTGATGACTACAAGAGCATGGGCCCTTACGACCATGACTTCGACGTGCCCTTCACCACACTGCAAACCAGCATGATTCGTGGCGGCATTGCGCTCAATACGGTGCCGGATCTGTGCGAATTTGAGTTTGAGTACCGCAATCTGCCCGGTGTGGACCCTGAGCCCATCCTGCAAGAAATTCGTGAATTCATTGACTTGAAAGTCTTGCCTGCCATGCGTCGTGAACACCCCGATGCGCTGGTGGAGCTGGAAAAACTGGCCAGCGCCCCCGGCCTGAATCCGGAAGAGCAAGCGGCCATCACCCAGTTGGTGCGTGAACTGACTCGCGACACGACGGTTCGTAAAGTGGCTTATGGCACTGAAGCCGGTCTGTTCCAGCAAGCGGGGGTCCCGTCCATTATTTGTGGTCCCGGCAATATCGAGCAGGCTCACCGCCCCGATGAATACGTCGAACTGGCTCAGGTAGATCAGTGCGAGCAGTTCTTGCGTGCCCTGATTCGCAGCCAGTCAGTTGCTTCCTAAAAACAAATAAACAGGTTTCCAGACAAACCCATGACAACAGATAAAGTTACCCAGGAAAACGTGGTGCAGGCGCATGAGCGTCTGCGTCCCTATGTGCGCCAGACGCCGGTGTTCGATTACCAAACCCGGCGTCTGGATAGCGCAGTCAATTTCAAGTTCGAGCATTTGCAGGCTTCGGGCACCTTCAAGGCACGCGGTGCCTTCAATAACCTGCTGAGCTTGTCTGAAGAAGCGCGCCAGCAAGGGGTGACTTGCGTATCGGCAGGCAATCACGCTGTGGCCGTGGCCTACGCGGCCCACCAAATGGGCGTGAAAGCTAAAACCGTGATGATCAAGACGGCCAGCCCGGCACGAGTTGCCCTGTGCCGTGAATACGGTGCGGAGATTGTGTTTGCCGACAACGGTGAACAGGCTTTTGAGCTGGTGCGCCAGATCGAGAAAGAAGAACAGATGAGCTTTATCCATCCGTTCAGTACCTACCCGACCGTGCTGGGTACAGCCACCTTGGGCTACGAGTGGTTGCAGCAAGCGGGCAAGCTGGACGCCGTGCTGGTGCCCATTGGTGGCGGTGGCCTGGCGGCGGGTGTGTCAGCAGCCGTCAAGCTGTGGCAGCCCGATTGTGTGGTCTATGGCATTGAGCCGGTGGGAGCCAATGTGATGGCACTGAGCCGTCAGGCGGGCGAACCGCAAAAAATCGGTGCCATGCAGTCGATTGCTGACAGCTTGATGGCCCCGCATACCGATGAGTTCAGCTTCCGTGTGTGTCAGGACAATATCGATACCCTGGTTACCGTCAACGACGACCAGATCCGCGCTGGGATGCACTTCCTGTTTGAAGAATTCAAGATGGCGACGGAACCGGCGTGTGCCGTGGCGACCGCCGCTTTGATGTTCCCCTTGCGCAAGCACTTGGCCGGACAGCGGGTAGGTGTGCTGTTTTGTGGTTCCAACACGGATACCGAGACCTTTACCCGGCATATCAATACGCCATTGGCGCAAGGCTAAGCATGCAGCCCACTGTTTATGTAGCAAAAGCCCAGGAAGTGTATGACGGGCTGGATTTAGGGGCGGCCATCGATCTGATGCGCCACGGCTTTATCGCCCTGCAACAAGGTCGTATTGATCAGCCTTTGCGCACGATTGTGCGCAGCAGCTTGTCCACGGGTTTTTTGGGCATGATGCCCGCCTGCATCGACATGCCCGAGATTTATCCCGAGCCTTTGTACGGTGCCAAGATGGGCACCTTGTTTCCAGACAATGTGCGTCTGGGTAAAGATCCGCATCAAGGTTGCGTGCTGTTGATGAGTGGCCTGACCGGTGAAACACGGGCCATTCTGGATGCCAGCAGTGTCACCGCCCTGCGCACGGCCGCGGTTAGTGGCCTGGCCACTGACATGTTGGCGCGGCCCGAGGCCAGTGTGCTGACCTTGTTTGGGGGTGGGCATCAGGCCCTGTGGCAGTTGCGGGCAGTAGCGCAGGTGCGCCGCCTGAGCAAAGTCTTTGTGATTACGCGCTCGGCACAATCGGCTCAGCATTTTATTGAAGAGGCTCAGGCCTATCTGGATTGCCCCTTGATTGCCGGTGCCACACCACAAGAAGCGGTGGCTCAGTCCGATATGGTGCTGACGGCAACAAGTTCGGCCACGCCGGTCTTGCAGCGTGAATGGCTGCGCCCGGGTACGCACATTACTGCGATGGGTTCTAGCACACCGGCCAGCAGCGAACTGGACGGGCCCACCATGACGGCGGGCCGCTTGTTTGTGGACAGGGCGCAATCCACACGTAATGAATCGGGCGAATTTTTGAATGCGTGCAAGCAGGGCTACTTGTCTGCGGACACTGAGCTAAACGAGCTGGGCGCCGTTTTGGAGGGGCAAGCTGCGGGCCGCCTGAATGCGGAAGAAATCACAATTTTTAAATCCTTGGGACTGGCATTTGAAGATGTACTGACGGCGGCCGCTTTGCTAAGCCGTCATGCCCAACAAGGAAGTGGACGAGTAGTAGAACTTTAATAGCGTCATCAAGAGGCAGGAGAGGAGCAATGAAAAAGAAATGGGCGCAGGTTTTGCTGGGAACGGCATTAGCCTTGGCAATGGGTGTATCGGTGGCCAGTAAATTGCCAGACACGGTACGCCTGGTAGTGGGGTATCCAGCGGGCGGCACTGCCGATGCCGTGGCACGGGTCTATGCCGAGCAACTGCGTGACAAGCTGGGTGTGAACGTGGTGGTGGACAACCGTGCGGGAGCAGGCGGACAGGTAGCCGCGCAAGGGTTTTTGCGCTCCCCCACCGATGGGTCTGTGCTGTTGGTAGCCAATAACCACATGATGACGACCTTGCCTCTAACGGTGAAAACGGTCACTTACGATCCCATGAAGGATTTTGCGCCGGTCGCGGTGATTGCCAAGTTCGAGCATATCTTTGTTGTGGGTAAAACCACGCCGGCGAACACATTGGCGGAGTACGTAGAACTGGTGCGCAAAGAGCCGGAAAAATACGGTCATTACGGCATCCCCGCCCCTGGCAGTGCACCCCAGTTCATGGGCTACAGCATTGCCAAGAAAAACGATATCCAAATGTCCCCCGTGCCGTACAAAGGGGGTGCACCGTTGATCAACGACTTGCTGGGTGACCATATCCCTGCAGGGGTGGATGCCGTGGGCATGATTACCGAACACGTCGCCGCCGGTTCAGTGCGTGTGCTGGGTATTACCGGGGCCGAACGCCTGCCTATCTTGAAGGACGTACCTACTTTTGCAGAGATGGGCTATGGCGATCTGAAGGCCTCGGGCTGGATGGGGATTTTTGCGCCATTGGGCATGGAACCCGAGATGGTTAAGCAGTTCCAGGACGCCTTTAACGAAGTGGCCAAGTTGCCCAAGATTGAAAGCGCCATCACGCCTATCGGTTTCCGACCAGAATCGGGCGACGCGCAGGAGCTGTCCCGTATTGTTCAGGACGATCTGGATACCTGGGGTCCCATCATTAAGGAGTCGGGGTACTTGCAGCAGTAAGGCTAAGGGCGTCTGTGCGGACGCCTTGTTGTACTCGTTTTGAAGCAAATATATGCGGGCCTGATACCCAATCAGGCCCGCTGCTTGTAGCAATTTCAATAATAGAATAAGCGCCCCCCGTACCAAGCTGCGTACTCAGTCTAGGCCCGGCTGATTGGTAGATCACAGTGCGAAAAAACAGGCCTTTTCCCCCGAAAGGGAAGACGGTGATCTATGCCCTAGCTCGGCAAAATTCAGTTGATTTATCAGCCTTGAGCACAGGTAAAACTGCCGGTCTGAGACTGGGAAACAGCATCAAATTTTCTCCTTTGCCTGCGCCATTTTTCTGAACTTCCCGGAGCGAAGCCATCTTAACGATCGCGCTTAAGCTCAATAAGTGGCTGATATATATAGAAGAATAATTGTTTTAGGTTTCTAGGGAATTCCCTATGTTTTATTTATTGGCTAGCCAGTTAATATATTTCAAACTCGAATTAACGAAGCAGGTCATTAGAAAACCACGGAAGGAGAGACAGGTGCGTAAAACGATATTGACGATGGGGTTGCTCGTGACGCTGGGGGCTGTGGGGGCCGTACAAGCACAGACCATCAAAATCGGTGTGATTCAGCCTTTAACCGGTTCGGTGGCATACAACGGCGAGGCCGATGTGAATGGTTCCAAGCTGGCTGTCAAAGAACGGAACGCTCGTGGCGGTGTTCTGGGGCAGCAAGTGGAACTGGCTATTGAGGATGGGGAGTGTCAGCCCTCTAAAACCGTGAACGCGGCTGAAAAACTGATCCAGAAAGACAAGGTGCCGATTATTTCGGGCGCCTTTTGCAGTTCAGCCACGATTGCGGCCATGAGCGTGGCACAAAAATACAAAGTTCCTTTGCTATCGGGCGTGTCCTCCAAAAGCGATTTAACGGATCGCGGCAATGAATGGTTTTTCCGGACGGCGGAAACGGATGGTTTGCTGGCACATGCCTTCGCCACCATCTTGGTCGAGCAGCTCAAGCTGAAAAAAATTGCCTACATCGCGGTCAACGATGATTGGGGCCGCGGGGGGATGGAGGAGTTCTCCAGCCAGATCGAAGCGCTGGGCGGTGAAACCGTACAGAAACTGTATTTTGACCATGGCACGACTGACTTCTACACGCTGCTGACGCGTGTACGGGCTGCTAAGCCGGATGGCGTCTTTGTGGCTGCAGAAACCCAGGATGGCTCGATTCTGGTCAAACAGATGAAGGAAGTGGGCCTGCAAAGTTTGATCTTTGGCGTGGGTAGCTGGGCCACGGCCGATTTCGTTAATTTGGCTGGCTCTGCATCGGAAGGCATTCATGCGGCTGTTCCCTACGCCCATACCTTGCAACGCCCCGAAAATCTGGAGTTCGTTCAGTCCTATCAGAAAGAGTATGGGGAACTGCCCGGCAAGTATTCGGTGGCTGGCTACAACGCACTCAACATCATCATGGATGCGATAGAGCGTGCCGGGGAAGCGGACCCGGACAAGATCCGCTTGGCACTGCCGGCGACAGACTACAACGGTCCCAATGGCAACTTCAAATTCAACGAAAAACGACAAGGCTACGGTTTTGATGCCGTGCTGGTGCAACTCAAGAACGGGCAACCGGACATTGTTGCCCAAGCGACCGTAACGGCAGATTAAGACGGCCATGGGCTGCGGGTTTCATCGTTTTTTTGGGGGACATTGTGTTTGATTTATTGCTGCAGTTCATTGCCAATGGACTGGTTAATGGGACGTTCTACGCTCTGTCAGCGCTAGGTCTGACCTTGATTTTTGGCCTGATGCGATTGGTGAACTTTGCTCATGGCGAGTTCTACATGATCGGAGGGCTACTGGGGTGGCTAGTTACCCAGCAGCTGGGGTTGAATTTCTTTGTAGGGCTGGCGCTGGTTGTGGTGATTGTGGCCTTGTTTGGCTGGTTGCTGGATCGCTTCTTGATTGCGCGTATCCGGGACAAAGGCCCGGAACCGGGCATTTTGCTGACGATTGGGCTGTCGATTTTTCTGACGAATACGGCCTTGATGATAGTGGGGACGGCACCGCTC
>SMEN01000171.1_pt1 | contig 21480 bp, 15 predicted proteins | sample 2456271 | NCBI WGS metagenome assembly SMEN01 (sample SAMN10132593, study PRJNA489261) | soil metagenome | isolation source: day1 control-loamy sand soil ammended with raw manure from dairy cow... | place: USA | collected 2015-04-01 | reverse complement strand
GGAGGTTGATATTTACGGTAACGTCAACTCAACGCATGTTGGTGGTACACACATGATGAACGGTATTGGTGGCTCAGGCGACTTCGCACGTAATGCGCGTATCACTATTTTCGTGACTCAATCAACTGCTAAAGATGGCAAGATCTCAGCAATCGTGCCATTTGTGACACACGTTGACCACACTAACCACGATGTTGATGTGATCATCACTGAGCAAGGGTATGCAGATATTCGTGGCTTGGCACCAACTCAGGCGGCAGAGCGTATCATTGAAAACTGCATGCATCCTGATTATAAGCATCAAGCACGAGAGTACTTAAAAGAAGCTAAAACACGTGGCGGCCAAACTCCGCATAACTTGCAGAAAGCATTCTCATGGCACCAAAATTATACTGAAAACGGCACCATGTTGTTGAAGTAATCTCATTTAACAAAAGCATCTGCTGTGCAGGTGCTTTTATTTCAGTGAGTCAGAAAGGCAGATGTTTTTAAGCATTTGCCTTTTTTTATGCACGCTGTATATCTAAGCTGGAGTCCAGCCAGGCTGAGCCAACAAAGTCGGGTTGCGTACTGTTGATGATGTGAAAGACTAAGGCGAAGTCACGCCACTCATAGTTGGTATCAATGTGTGAATCGAGACGCGATAAAGATAAAGCAATTGAGTAATGGCCTTTACCAATATTGGCTGGAAAAGCATAGCGATAAACAACTGTATCGCCCGCACTTAAATCGATGATCTCACGCTTGAGTCGATGGGTATTGATACCGTAAATCGCTTGTCCCATACGATCTTTGATCATGAATCCGAGAACCAGTCTTGGGATATCTTGTTTAATATCAACATGCACTTCTAAGGTGACTGGGCTGCCAACTTCAATGACTTCAGTGGCTTTGCCGTGCTTATCAAGTAAAGCCACAGAGCGAATCGATGCTTCACCTGTGCCTGAAATCGTGCGGACTTTGCCATTATCCAAACGTTCTTGGCGAATGGTGTGCTGTTCTTTTTCAGCCATCATCGCACCGTAGTAATCCATGACTTCTTCAGGTAACCCCTCCATTACCAACTTGCCTTTATTCAGCAAAATAGCTCGGTCACAGACTGACTGAATAGCCTGGCGGTCATGCGAGACAATCAGTAAGGTAGTGCCTTGTTGCCTAAACTGACGGATACGATCAAAGCTTTTATGCTGAAAATAAGAGTCTCCTACAGAAAGCGCCTCATCAACAATTAAGATGTCGGGACGCCGTGCTGTGGCGACGCTAAAAGCCAAGCGCATTTGCATACCGCTTGAGTACGTGCGCAATGGCTGATCCATATACTCACCAATTTCTGCGAAGGCTTCAATTGAGGGAATTAACGCGTGTAAGTCCTCCATGCTTAAGCCGAGTAATTGACCTGCCATATAGATATTTTGTCTGCCGGTAAACTCCGGATGAAAGCCCATTCCTAACTCGAGTAAAGCGGCAACACGGCCGCTGGCGACTAGGTGACCTGATGTGGCCTGCGTAGTGCCGGTCAGGATTTTCAATAAAGTACTTTTGCCAGCGCCGTTCATCCCGACCACGCCCAGAGCTTCACCTGGCTTAATGTGGAAGCTGATATCTTGTAACACCCATTTGAGGGTGTGTCTGGGTTTGCTATTTGGAATGAGCCACTCAGCGAGACGGGCCCACTGCGATGGATATGTTTTATAGGCTTTACTCAGCTTAACAACCTGAACTTCACTCATTACAGTTCATCCACGATTTCGCCGGCACGCTTACGGAATAAGCGTAAAGCTAAGATAAATAAAATTAAGGCAATGGCGCATGTTGGCCATAAACTGTGCCAGTTTGGCCACTCGCCGTAGACAAAAATACCTTGGTAAGCTTGTGCGACCGCAGTCATCGGATTGAGCTCAATCCACTTCTGCGCTGCTTTTGGTGCGATATTCAGCGGATAGATAATGGGCGTAAACCAAAACCAAAACTGCAAGACCACGCTCATGAACTGGCCGACATCGCGAAAGAAGACGTTCAGCACACCTAAAATAATGCCGAGGCTCATCGCAAAGACGATTTGTAGCAGGATCAATGGGAAAATGGCGAGCATACTGAGGTTTGGCGCGTTACCGGTGACCAGCAAAAAGCCAATGAACAAAGCAAAAATGATTGAGAAGTTCACTAAGCTGCTAAGTACGGAAATAATGGGCAATGTTATGCGCGGAAAGCTGAGCTTTTTTAACATGTTGCCATTATCAAGAAACACACTTTGACCGCGAGCGATCATTTCTTGGAAAAACCCCCAGGTTAATAAGCCAGCGCAGAGGTAGATACCATAGGCAAGGTTGTTGTCCACGCCCGTTAAGCGCGCGCGCATCAGTTGTGAAAAAATTACGGTATAGACAATAATCATTGCTAAAGGGTTGATGATGTTCCACAACGCCCCGAGCAAGGAGTTACGGTAGCGCGACTGAAACTCGCGCTTAACACTGCCGTAAATAAATCCTCGATAACCCCACGCTGCCTTTAATAGGTCAGCGCTCATTGTGCGACCCTGCCGTATTGATCAGCAAAACGGACGATATCATCCTCACCTAAGTATTCACCGCTCTGTACTTCAATCAGTACCAAGTCAATGACGCCTGGGTTTTCTAAGCGATGCTGATGGCCAGCGGGGATAAATGTCGATTCGTTAGTGTTAATTAAGCGCTCAGAAACACCGTTGATGACTTTCGCCATGCCTTGTACCACGATCCAGTGCTCACTGCGGTGGTGATGCATCTGTAACGATAAAGCTGCTCCAGGCTTAACTTCTAAACGTTTGATTTTAAAACGTGAGCCTTCCTCTAAGATGGTATAGCCACCCCAAGGACGAAACACTGTTTTATGTAAGCGATACGCATCGTGCTTTCTCTTTTTCAGCTGTTTAACCACTTCTCTAACCTGTTGCGCCTGATCGGCGTGAGCAACCAGTAAAGCGTCAGGGGTATCGATAATGATAAGGTTGTCGATGCCTACCGTAGCGATTAGACGCTGAGAGCTTTGTGCGTAAGTGTTTGTAGTGTTGATAAATAAACTGTCGCCCAGCGCTCGATTGTTATCAACGTCTGGATTGGTCAGTTTGCTAAAAGCCACCCAATTGCCGATGTCGTTCCAGTCAAATTGTGCAGGAATCACTGCGACCTGTGCCGAAACCTCGATTAATGCATAGTCAATTGAGATGTCATCAACTTTATTAAACGTTATACAGTCGAGTTCAACTTGAGTGATTTTACCTTGCGTATTGCTTTTGCTAGTTTCGATGCATTTTTTGGTTTGCATCAGCAACTCATCAGCATGCTGTTGTACTTCAGCGAGTAGGGTGCCGATCGAGAAACAGAAAATTCCAGAGTTCCAAACGAATTTATCACTGGCTAAATATTGCTCTGCGGTAGCGAGATCAGGTTTTTCTACGAAGCGTGCCACTGTGTGTGCTCCCTGTGCATCAAGAGGCTGTCCGTATTCGATATAACCAAACCCTGTTTCAGGTGAAGTAGGTTGAATACCGTATGTTACTAAATAGCCTTGCTTGGCTAAGCTGGCGGCATGCTTGGTGGCTTTGATAAAACCCGCTTGATCTTCAATCAGATGGTCTGCTGGCATCACCATCATAATTGCTTCATCACCGTACTGTTCGCGCAAAGAAAGCGCCGCTGCAATGATAGCCGGTGCGGTGTTACGACCGACCGGCTCGAGGATGTAGCGTGCGTTATATTCATGTAACTCGGCGGCGTTAAAGTGATCGCGGCTTTCGAAAAAATGTTCGCGATTGGTGACTGTAACAATTTCCGCTGCACCATCACAAATCGCGGCGGCGCGCGCGTAAGTTTTACTGAGTAAAGACTCGCCATCGGGCATTATCATGAATGGTTTTGGGTGGCCTTCTCGCGAAACTGGCCACAGGCGTGTACCCGAGCCGCCAGAGATAATAACTGGAATAATCATGGTTAATTACTCCTTAGTGACGCGACGTAAGTCTGCGTCGACCATCATTGTGATGAGTTCTTTAAGGCTGGTTTTAGGCTGCCAATTGAGAACGCGCTGTGCTTTCGCTGGGTTGCCTAACAAAATATCAACTTCGGCTGGACGGAAGAACTTAGGGTCAACTACAACATGGTCTTCATGGTGGAGACCGACATGTTCAAAGGCTAATTTGCACATATCGCGCACTGTGGTGGTGACCCCCGTCGCGATCACATAATCATCGGCTTGCTCTTGTTGCAGCATCAGCCACATCGCTTCAACATAATCACCTGCAAAACCCCAGTCGCGTTTTGCGTCAATATTACCTAAATGAAGTTTTTGCTGTTTTCCTAGCTTGATCCGAGCGACTGCGTCAGTCACTTTGCGGGTTACAAACTCAATGCCGCGTAGCGGTGATTCGTGATTAAATAAAATTCCGCTGGAAGCATGCATGGCAAAGCTCTCACGGTAGTTGATAGTAATCCAGTGACCATACACTTTGGCTACGCCGTAAGGACTGCGCGGATAGAACGGTGTGTTTTCATCTTGATGAGCTGCTTGGATTAGACCAAACATTTCACTGGTCGATGCTTGATAAAAACGTGTATGCGGTGAGAACTGACGCAGGGCTTCTAGCAAATGCGTGACCGCGATGCCGTCAACAATTCCTGTGGTTACCGGCTGGTCCCAAGATGAGCCAACAAAACTTTGGGCGCCCAGGTTATAGAGCTCATCAGGCTTACTGGTGATGACTGCGCGCTGTACTGAACAAGCGTCTGCAAGATCACCATCGAGATAAATGATGTCGTTTTCGATACCCAATTCACGCAAACGCCAACGAGTGTCACTGCTGCGTCGTGCCACAAAGCCATAGACTGTGTAACCTTTATCAAGTAGAAACTTTGCTAAATAGGCACCGTCCTGACCTGTAACGCCAGTGATTAATGCGCGCTTAGTCATTTTTTTCTCCTGCGATTGATTAAAGCGTTACAGACTGTTATTTGAGTTTTCTGTAGTGCTTTGTTTTTATTATTAGGTGTATTGCTGCTTATTTTTTTATAATTTATAACAGATTTTTATAAATCTCCGTGTACGCACGTCCCATATTTTGCGCGGTAAATAGATTTAAATAGCGTTGTCTTGCCGCCATTCCGTATTGTGCAGCGAGTGCTGGGTTATCCCACAGTTGTTGCAGTGCATTTTTCAGAGCATTGCTGTCTGCAGGAGGGACCACCAGCCCTGTCACGTGGTGTTGATTGACATAGCTTGTGCCGGTGCCTATTTCGCTACACACCATGGGCTTGGCAAACATCGCACCTTCAAGCAGGCTGATGCCAAAGGCTTCAGAGCGTAAGTGTGATGGGAAGACCATCGCATAGCAGGCCGCTAAAAGATCGGCTTTGCTTTGATCATCGGTTTGCCCAATAAAGTGAATGTTGCTTAGATTTAAGCGTAGCGCTTGTTGTTTTAGCTCGTGCTCAACCGGTCCTGCGCCAACGATTACAAGTGGCCAAGGTGAATGTACGCAGGCATCCAGTAAATACTGTAAGCCTTTGTAATAGCGCAAAACGCCTACGAATAAAAAGAAGCGTGCTCCAAAACGTTGTTGTAAAGCGCAGACTGCTTCAGGGTTTGCTTTTGGATAAAGGGTTTCTTCCAAGCCAATCGCAATTGCTTGTGTTTTATGCAGATGACGTTGCAAAACAGGCGAGCTAGTAACGTAGTTAGGACTGGTTGCCGCAATCACATCGACACTGTCCAGAAAGCGATGCATCAGCGGCTGGTAAATACGCAGTAAGTTTTTTTGCCTGACAATGTCTGAATGATAGGTCACTACGCTAGGTTTTCCGGTGCGGGTGATAAAATGCACGACATCCATAAACGGCCATGGAAAATGATAGTGAACTAAGTCTGCTTGGGCTGCTAGCTTAGCAAAGGTTGAAAACACTGATAGAGAAAAACTTGTCGAGGCAATGCTGAGGTTTTCTTTCGCTTGGACATGGCGATAATGCGCAGTCTGCAGAGGAGGGTCGGGGCATGTCGAGAGCGACAGGACTGTATTCACACAGCCTAACTGTGTAGTGGCGTGAGTTAAGTGACGAATAAAACTTTCGCCACCACCGAATTGGTTCTCTGAGAACGTTTTATAAAAGTGTAAGACTTTCAAGTCAACCCCTGAGCACTGATCCGTATGCTTTGCGTAATTTTTATATTTTTATATTTTTATTGTTTATTGAAGCTTTTGATATACCGCTAAGGTTTGCTTAGCACAAGTTTGCCAAGTAAAGCTCTGTGCATGCTTGGTTGCAAAGTTGCCAGTTGATGGACATGCAATCCGCCTTTCTAGTTCCCTTTGTAGAACATTTGCGAGCTCATCGCAACTGCTGGAGTCGTTTAAGCACGCGCCTTCTAACGCAAATTCTGCCATCGCTGAGTGGCGTGCACAGATAACCTTGACTCCGCTTGCCATGGCTTCTAATACAGGTAAGCCAAAGCCTTCATACACAGAAGGGTACGCAAATAGTGCGGCACCGGCATACAGTAAAGGTAAATTACTGGCATCAACGAACTTTAATAAACGTAGACTACCTTCGCTTTGCATCAATGCGATACGCTTCAGCAGTGTCTCATTACACCAGCCTGGGGCACCAGCTAACACTAGGGTGAAGCTGCTGCGCAGGTGGTGTGGCTGTTGCTGCCAAGCGTCGAGCAATACATCAATGCCTTTGCGTGGTTCTAGGGTGCCAACAAACAAAACATAACGACCATGCTGTAAACCCAGACTGTTCAAAAAGTCTGCTGTTTGTATTGGCGTATAAGGTTTAAAGCGAGAGTCCACGCCTAAATGTACGCGGGTGACTTTTTGCTCATCAAGGTTATAGCGCCCGAGCAGTTCGTCGCGAATAAAATCAGAGTCAGTAATCACCGCGTCGGCACGCGCTAATGTTTTGGGCAGCTCTTTACTCAGCCAACTGACTCGTTCGGCGGGATGATATTGAGGGTAGTGAATAAACGAGAGGTCATGAACCGTGGTAACACAGGGGCCTGAGTATTTTTTTAAAATAAAATTAGGCTCATGATAAATTGTGTATTGCCCTTGTTTGGCCTGTTGCTCGAATTGATAGTCAAGCCAAGCTGAGCGAAGCTGGTAGGCAAAAGGTAAAGTGCGGATGGATTCGCGTAGTTGTTGTTGCCATGCTCGCCCTTGACCTCTTGAGGTGTTCTCTCCAGCATGCTGCTGCAATAGCGTACTTAACGAGTGGATCTGCCGTCCGTTAAAACAGTCGATTTGTGTTACTTCTGGCTGTTGTTGCAGAGCTTGTAATAAATGTAGGGTGTAGTTGCCGATTCCCGTCAGAGGCGGACGCAATGATTCACTATTGATTAAAATTTTCATTGCTCAGCCGCCAGTTTTTCACGCCAGTCGTCGAGTAGGCGTTGTAAGGCTGTACCTATTGTATGTTGTGGTTGCCAATCTGTAGTGGTACATAAGCACCGGTTGTTGCCAACAGCGAAAGGGATGTCAGAGGGGCGCAAGCGCTGTGGATCGAGGGCTACATGTACCGGTGTGCGACTCAAGGACACTAAGGTATTGAGAATATCCTGAATCGAACATGCAACACCGGAGGCAATATTGAAGATGCGCTGTTCAAATAGCGTGTTGCGTAATTCAATCAGGGCTAAGTACGCGGCGCAAACATCGCGCACATCGAGAAAATCACGAGAAGCACTCAAATTACCTACGTGTAAAGTCGGTGCTTGCAAACCTTGTTCAATCGCCGCAATTTGTTTAGCAAAGGCCGCGGTAACGAACGCTTCAGATTGACCTGGGCCAATATGATTAAAGGGGCGGGCGATAACCCCTTGCAAACCTTGTTTGAAATACTGCTGGCAGGCCAGTTCTGCTGCAAGTTTGCTAGCGGCATAAGGGTTCATTGGTTGGCAAGGACTGTCTTCTGCTAGTGGCTGATTACTTTTAAACGCCTCACCGTAGACTTCTGATGAGCTGACAAACAGTAAAAACGCTTGCGGTGCATATTTGTGTAGGGCCTCCAGTATATTGACAGTGCCTAGTACATTGGTCTGCCAAGTTAAGAGCGGTTGACTAAAACTGGTCGGCACATGGGATATAGCAGCTAAATGAATGACCACATCTGGCTGCACCCTCTGGATTACCGTCATCACTGCCTGCTCGTTACGTATGTCCAAGCTGACGATTTGATCAGCCTTTGCTGTGTTGATGAGTGAAGAGTTAGGGCTAATAGCGTGGGTTACCGCATAGCGCTGTCGATCAATTAGCTTAGATAGCGTTTGACCAACAAAACCGTTGGCGCCAGTGAGTAATATTTTTATCATGGTTGAATGAGGCATCCTATGAACGGCAACAGAACAACTGTTTGTGTCGATGCAGACAAGGGCTGTATCAACTAAACTAGTATTCAGTGTTCAACTTAGTCGATATCAATCTGCAGCTCAAGAGGCGTCACATACTGGTTTTCAAACCAAGCAACGCCTTCTTGCAATAGGGTAACTTGTAAAATATAACGGCCAGGCTGTGCTGGGGCTGCAACCTGCAAATGAACTGTTTGCTCGCCACCAGGAACGACAATGCCAGCAAGAGAGGTGCGTTGCCCCTCAAAAATAAGCATGTTTTTCTTTAGGTCAAGCCAGTGATAAGACAAACGTATCGCTTGCTCTGCGGTCTCTGAGGACCAAGCGCTGGCACTGACATTCTTCACCTTGACTGGCAAGGTGAACGTCGTGCCTTGAGGCGCACGCCATTGTTTATTGCTAGCAAAATATTGCGCAGCAAACACTTCTTTATTGGTGGCAAAACCATGTTTTGGGGAAGGGTTCATGTAGTCCACACCGTTGGACTCAGAGCATCCATACATGAATGACAAAGATAAAATAATAAAAATAAATCGTATAGAAGTGATCATTAAAATAGTCGCCTGTTAGTTTTTTTAACATCGATATTTAATTAATATCCGTGTTTTAGGTTAGAATGCTAACACTTAATGCCAATATTTTAGCCGTTGCTTTTTATGATAACAGTTGTCTATGTATGGCAAAATGCCTTATGCGATTGTATAGTTTTGAATTTTTATTGATTATTTTATTAAGTGCTTTCTTCAAAAATGGAGTGTTCAGAATTAATTTAAAAAATAATTTAAGTATGCTTCTAGCCGTTTTTTTGAAGATCTTAAGTGTGTATTTAACTGAGCGCTGAACTTGGCGTGCGAATAAACGCATTGGATAGGTTATGCGCCAAGATGTGCTTTTTTTAATTTTAATTATTTTATCTTTTATATTTTTATTTTCTAATGATAATTGTTCAATTTGTTCTTGATATTTATTTAGTAGCTCTTGGTTGTTAAGCTCTTTTGGCTTTTGTGCTGAATTGTATTTTTTATTTTTATGAATAAAGTTTTCTTTCGAAGAAATTATCTCTTTAATTGATTGGGCGCTTTGATGCCAGGTTAACCATGCGTCTTTATAAATATTCTTATCTAGTTTATTATTGTCTGAGATTAACCAAGTTGCTAGGCATTTGACTAAAGTGATGGCTGTGTTATCGCTAAAGTAGAGTGCTTTCTTGCCGATTATTTCATTAAAAACAGGTATGTCACGAGCGATAATTGGCAAATTATGTTTCATGGCTTCAATAATAGGTAGTCCAAAACCTTCCCCTTCTGACACGGCTAGCAAGCATGAACTATTGGCGTAAAGTTGCTCTAAAAACTCATCACTTATTGAGTCAAGCCAAAAAAGATTTTCATTTAACTTTGGATGATTTTTAATACGCGTAATCAAGTCATCAACTTGCCAACCTTGTTGACCAACTAATATAAGATTAGCTGTGACACCTTGTTGCCATAATAATTCGAAAGCGCTCAATGCTTGTGCTTGACCTTTACGTGGCTCTAATGTGCCAACGCAAAGAAATGAAGGTTGAGATTTAATCTGTGACAAAATAGTTTCAGCGTGTTCAGGCAGTCCTGAGGAAGGTATTGAATTTTCAATATCGGCGCCTAGATGAAACCAGCTAACTTTTGCAGGCGGTAAAGTGATATGAGTTTGGCCGTGCAGCCAGTCAGACAGCTCATTAGCAACAGCATTAGAAATACATAAAAGATGGTCCATCTCTGCAAGAATGCTTAGCCACTGCTTATGTATGTCTTCAACACCTGCTGGAAAGTTATGTGGCATGATAATTGGTAGTAGATCGTAGACAACAAAGTTGACATAAACACCATCGTCACGCATTTTGCGCAGTAAGTTTTGTTGTGCGATAACAGCGTGGTGTTGTAAGTCTAAACCTAAAAAAATATCGCCTCTTTTATACTTTATAAGAGAATCTTTTTTATTGTATTTTTCGAAATTAGCAAGTTTGTTTTTATAAACATAGCTATTTGCATAGTAGTAACCCGAACCATCAGATGTCGCATAAACAGGCTGCGAGTGAAAATTTTCTAGAGGGTTTTTTAATAGCTCTAAAAGTAGGCTGCGAGTAACTCGCTGAATCCCCGTTGCTGCATCTTTTTGGAAAAGTTCTGAGATGTCGATAAAAAATTTTTTAATCTCTGGCGGATAATTAATTAAATCAACAATATTTCTAATATCGATGCGCTCCTGTGCCGTCGTATCCTCACTATAGATTTTATCTAATCGAGTTAACACTTCACTGCGTATTTGTTTTGAAGATTTATAGGCTGTTACAGGATAAGCTGCCTGCATATCCTCCAGTGATTTTATTGTGTTTCTCGCCACTGTATCCCAAGAGAACTTGTGTGCTTGCCTTATGCTGTTCTTTTTCAGCTTGGTTCTGTAGTTGATGTCAGTCAAAGCCAAGCGAATTTTATTGCTCATATCTGTGAGTGAGAACGGGCAAAAGAGCGCCTCATCAATACCAATTACTTCAGGTAGGCTCGATGTATTGGCTGCAATAACGGGAGCTCCGCAAGCCATAGCTTCGAGCACCGGTAAACCAAAGCCTTCGTGCCAAGAAGGGAAAACGAAAAGCTCGCACAAATTATATAGCTCAACCAGTTCGCTATCACTGACGTAGCCGGTGAAATGTAATTCACCGTCCGTCAGTCCTGCTTGTTCAGCGATCAAACGCAATTCTGTGATGTTGCCTTCGGGTATGCGTCCTGCAAACACTAGCATGTGCTGATCGCGCAATGACACAGGCAATGCTGTGTAAGCTTTGATTAGAGCTGGAAGATTTTTTCGGGAGTCTGCACCACCGGTATAGAGTACAAAAGGTTTACTGATGCCAAGCGATAAGCGTCTTAGACCGTATTCATCTGCACAAATATTGAGCGGTACAAAAAAAGGCTCAATTGCAATCGATTGATGGACTACATCATCTGTGTTGAAGGGCAGCATCTCTAATGCTTCTTGGCGCGCAGATTCAGAGATAGCAAATAGTTTTTTAGCGGATTTTAATTGCTCAATTTTTTGTAAATAATGTTTTTTATACAGTGGGTTAGGAGCTAAATACTGTTCTTGATTAAGCAGTGGGATTAGGTCAAGCATGCTCACGCTGACAGGTGTGCAAGAATCATACAAACCAATACTTGTCACGCCATTATCAATATACCCCTCAAACAAGCTTGGTATATGTACGACATCAGGCGCGAGGCTTTGAATAAACGCTTCTCTCAATAACTGCGCGCTTTCACGACGCCATGTGTTGTTTGCATCGCTCTCATTAACAGGACCTATAGCATGCCATTCATGAATGTTCTCATTCGGCAATAGGTCTGCAAATTCTGAGCGAATGTAAGGAATACTTTCTGGTAGCAAGCCATTTAGAACTAACAGTACTTCATGGTTGCCACGGTTACGAATAATGGCTTTAGCTAAAGAAAGCGTATAGCGTCCAATACCACGGTAGCGACTTTCTGTTTGCGCGCCCTGTAAATCAATAACAATCCGCATAGTTATATTTATTATCCGATTGAGTTAAGTAAAATTTTATAAGGGCTTACGAGCAATGATTACTTGGCTCTTTGGCATGCTTTTATCCAATGCTTTTTTAATCCGTGGTCCATCAGGCAAAGCCAATAAAGTGTTCCAAGTATTTGTCCATTGTTCTAACAGAGGATGCCAGGGCGGTGATAAATCTTGCTTGCACGCCCAAAAGAAGAACCACCAAACTGACCAATAAAAGCCATAGGACGATTGCTGTTCAATCACTAAGCCGGCATTTGTTACAAGCTGAGTAAACTCATCGCGTTCAATAATACGAATATGATTGGGGTGTTCAAAATAGACCGGTGGTGCAATATCCAGTTGCACTTTCTCGCCAACCGGGTCTGGTACTGTCAGTAAAAACTGTGCGCCAGGTTTGGCGACGCGCACCAGTTCACGAAGAAATTGCGTTGGATCTTCAACATGCTCCAGCACTTCCATGGCAATGATTTTATTAACCCGATTTTCAGGCAGCGGAATGGGATTAGCGTCAGTGACGAGTGGGATTAAGACACGCGCAGCTGAGTGTTTAAGGGTTTCCTCAGCGGCTGCCACAACATCAGGGTTGATATCAGCAAAGATGATTTCTGCTCCTTGGCTGGCGCAAAAGTTAGTAAAGCCTGCAGCGCCACAGCCAATATCTAGCACACTGTCTTCTGCGCTGATTTTAAAACCGGTAAATAACTCACCGGTTTGCGCTGAGAACCAACCACTGAGTAAGTTGTCTTGTAGGGCTGGATCAACTTGTTCTTCAGTTTTCATAGGTTCTGGATCTGACGTTGTGGCAGCCGGCTCTAGGGTGTCAACCACAGACCCTGAATGTATCGCCTGTTCAGCAACTATTGGGTGTGCGTGTCGTTCGGGCTCGACAGGAGTCATTCTCGCTGTTTTTTTGCGAGAAAAAATGTTTAACCATTGCATAGTCTAATTTCCTTTAATTGTTGTTCTGAGTAGCGCCTGCCGTAACGGCGTAAAGGGTTTTCAACAAGTGCGTAACTGCCAATTACTGCGGCAGGTAACAGCACGCAGAGCAAGACTAGAGCCAGCCAATTGCTATTAATTGTTGTCGGTAAAAGATTTTTTTCAGCCAAACGAAAGAGGATTTCTCGAATAGCGAAATAAACAGGGATGTGAGCCAGGTAAATCGAGTAAGCATGCTGGCCTAACCAAAGTAGTATTTTTTTAAGCGGGAGATAAGGAATAAAGGTGTTGCTATTAAGTGTTGCAATTAAGACTAAGTAGGCGCTGATTAAGGCCAGCCAGCTGTATTTATAAGTAACAGCCAAGGCTTCACCAGATAGAGCGGCCAGTAGTGCTATGGCACAAAAAAGTGTTAGCTGGTTAAACCATTGGGGTAGTTGTAGTAATTTATCGCGTAGCACAGGCCAGTAGTTGCTGTGGTGCAAATAAGCGATCAATACCCCGAGAATGACACCGTCGGTACGCAGTGTAATCAATGATAAGCTATAAATTCGTGGTGTTAGTAGTTGTGCTATAGCTAGTGCAACTAAAAATACCGGTGCGTAGCGTCTAAAGATCAGCAGCAAGAGTGGCAATAAAAAGTAGCACTGCTCTTCTAAAGATAAACTCCAGAATACAAAACTGGCACCGTATTCAGTTTGCATAAAAGTATAGGCAAAACGAAAATTCGCATAGTGGAAAAAGCCTGCTAGAGTCGCGTCCAAGTTGGCTTGTAAGGTGCCGAATGCTCCACTGTGGTTGAAGCTTGTTACACAGAGCAAAATAATCGCCAGCCAAAGCCAAGCCGCTGGCCATAATCGCCAAGCGCGGCGCAGCCAAAACGCTTTTAGCAGCTGTTTCTGTTGATCAAAATTACGATGCTGATCAAGCTGCGCAAGCAACGAATAAGCGACTAAGTATCCTGAAATCGCCAGAAACATATCGACTCCAAATCCCCCTGCAAACTGCTGCTTAAAAAGCAACAAATCTGGTGGTAAGTTGGGGAGCAAGTTGTCTAGATGCTGCAATAAAACGGCCATAATTGAATAGCCGCGCAGAATCTCAATGTCCTCAATCTTGCCTGACATGACTAGCTTTCCGTGCAACAATGATTTGGCTTTTCGGTAGGGCGTTATCAAGCTGACGTTTGGTGATTTCAGATCCTGGCAACTGCATCATTTGATCCCATAGCTCAGCCCATTGATTAGTCAGGGGGAAGTAGGGCGGCTGTACAGCATCGTGCGCGACCTGGTCAGCTTCTTCTCCACCAGCGCGCAGACTTGTCCAGTGCAGCATCATCCAAAACATCCAGAAGAACCCATAGCTGTCATGCTTAATGATCTGTAAACCTGCTTCTTCGACCAGTTCGGCAAATGCTTCGCGCTCAAAAATATGGATATGATTGGGGTGCTGGTAGTAGCTGGCTGGTGCGAGTGGTTTTTGGATGTACTCACCTAAAGCGTCCGGTACGCTAAAAAGGTACAGTGCATCGGGTTTACCAATCCGCACTAACTCTTTAAGCACCACAAGCGGGTCGGCAACGTGCTCAAGCACTTCCATGGCAATAATGCGGCTGGCAGATTCATCATCCACCGGCAGTGGCTGGCTGTCAGAGACAATGCCTTTAATTGCTCGCGCTTGGCTGTTGTGCAATTTTTTTGCGACAGCGTCGACTGTGTCAGGATTTACATCGACAAAAGTTACGGCAGCGCCTTGTTTAGCGCAGAATAAGCTTGCACCGCCTGCGCCGCAGCCAATTTCCAGCACATCATCTTCAGGGTTGATAGGGAACCCGCTAAACAGCTCACCGGTTTGGCTTTGATACCAGCCACTTTTTACGCAATCGACAAAACCTGTATTACGCGCATCAATAAAATGCGAATCACGGGAACGATCTAACCACTCTTCGGCTGACATACGTTGACTGAGTTGTTCAGTATTATAACGCGCAGATTTTATTGGGTTTATCCCGAAGAGACGGTTCAGTTGTGCTAATACACGGGCTTGTGAGCAGTGTCCTTGCATCCGCTGAATGGCATTTTCCGATAGCTGCTGATAACGCTCGGGTTCGTCTGTACAGCAGAGAAAGGCTTGTTGGTAGCACTCGACCAAGGATGACCAATCAATTTGGTGACGTTGCGTGCGGTAGGCCACGCGTGGATCGTGGGGCCAAGCGGTGTAATCGGCAAAGCTGCGCACCACAAAGCCCACTGTCTCATCCATATAATCGAGCATGGCCGAGTGGCGCGGAGCTATGGCAGGTTTACCACTGGATAAGTACTCCATCAGCGGAAGACACTGACCTTCACCGTACGATGTATTGACGATAAAGTGCGTGGCTTGAGTTAAACGCTGATAGTCCTGATCAGGCAAATGGCCGTGAATCAGTATCACCCGGCATTTTATATCGCCGAAGCGGGCTAGGGTTAGTAGAGCATTACGCATCGCGGTGCGATAACGACGATGCCCGAGCTTAAAAACTAAAGTAGCGTCGGTTCTGTCTTTAAACGCGACACAGAAAGCCGTGAGCATATCGCCCCAGTTTTTACGTCCATCATAGGGGTTAAAAACACTGGTAAAGACCACACCGCTGAGCTTGATATGGTGGGTTTTGCGCTGCCAGTGCGGGCCTTCGGTGTTGCTGTTTTTTTCTGCCGCCAACTGTTCACGCCATTGTTTAAAATGATACTTAGTCAGTTGCCAGGCACTAAGTTTTGCTGCAGCGGTAACTGGCTCATTGCCTAGGATCTTGTCCATATATGAGCGTAGAACAGTTTTATTCGGAAACCATTGGTCTTTATTGCGCGCATGAGTGTCAAAAACAATAGCATCGTCAACTTGCAACTTATAAACGGTGTTTGCAGTTCCTGTTGGTGCCAGACGTGCACTGGCATATTTATCCCACACCGGTGCTGGGATTGATAGCACTGGGAAACCATCACCCATGGCGTCACGTACGCTTTTTACAGTGAACTCTGAATGCACAATCGCCGCATTGCATTGACGTAGGCTATGTGTCCAATCGTCTTGTGGCTGGTCGGCCCACCAAGCCTCGTTGGGTAAGGTGTCAAATTCCCAAGCAAACACTGGGATGGTTGGGCATTTGAGCCCTAGACGGGTTAAGTGCGGCGGCATAAACGATAAATAATATGCCTGTTTACCTTGGCTGTAGGCCGCCTCGTATAAAACATCCACCTCGTCAGGTGAATCAACAATCACTACTTCGCCGAGTTGCTTTAATACTGGCAAAAATTCTTTTAGGACAAAGTAATAGCTGTATTCCGGTACGCCTACATTGTCAGCAATGCTGTGCTGGTTTAGCTTGGAGTAAACAAAGAAAATCATACTGTGGCCTTATCAGCTACCAGAGCCTGAGCTTGCTGCTGTTGAGTTGCTGGCAAGGTTGACGTTAAAAATGCATCGAGTTTTTCAGTAATATGCTGCAGATTACAAAAACGCTGCATGCGTGCTGTAGCGGCAAGAGACATCTGCTGATAGCGCTCAGGTTGCTGTTCAGCAATGTGCTGACTGCTTTGAAAATGTTGCATCACGGTGTGCCAGTTAATGCGATAGCGGTGTGTATTAAAATGGCCATAAGGATCAGGTGCCCATTGGCATGGCTCAGGTGTGCTATCGATCATGAAACTGAAATCTGGATTAATATAATCCAGCATCGCCGTATTATTAGGTGCAATAACTGGTTTGCCACTGGATAAAAACTCCATCAGTGGTAAACATAGGCCTTCACACATCGAGGCATTGACATAGAAGTCGGTGATTTTGATTAAGTTGTCGTATTGTTCTTTTTCTAAAAAGCCATGCACTAAAATGATACGGCAACTGAAAGGCGCCAAGCGCGAGAGCACAGTCAATAGCTCAATGCGGTAAGTTTCTAAATCGTGGTGTGTGGCCTTAACGATTAAAGTGACATTAGGCTCATCACGAAATGCCCAACAAAAACTGGTCAGAATAAAACGCCAGTTTTTACGGTTGTCCATAGGGTTTACCACTGTGGTGTAGACCGTGCCTGTTAACTCAATATGGTAGTGGTTATTGGGTGTTGCAGTTGGCGGCTCTCCGTGTGAAATTTGCGTAGTAGCGTGCTGGCTTTTATTTGCCGCGCGGCGCCAGGCTTGCCAATGCTCTTTGGTTATTTGCCAGGTGCTTTTGCGCGCCATGGGTGGTGGTGGTGGTGTGAACAACGCATAGGGCTGCGGTCGTTCCATATGCTGCACTAAACCATCGGCAGATAAGCCCAAGGTCAGGCTGTCATACATAAAACCATTAAACTCAAAGCTACGATTTGGCAGCTGAGGTAACCAGCCGTGGGCTTGGTTTAGATGTTGAAAACGGTCAAATACAGGTGCGGGTAGAGCGATTACTGGGTAGTCCTCACCCATAGCATTGCGCACTGCTTGGGCACTTTCTTCGCTACAAGCAATAACTCCCGCCATGTGTTCAAACACATAACGCCAATCGTTGCGCGGCTCGTTATCCCAGGCTTGATTTGGAATATTGTAAAATTCCCAAGCAAACAAACATACCGTCGGGCAGCGTAAACCCACAGGTGTTTGGTGCGGAGGACTGACGCTCAGAAATATAACGTCCTCACCAGCAGCTGTGTGTTGGTCATACAATGTATCGACTTCATCGAGAGAGTTGACCTGTATGAGTGTGCCGGTACGCTCGAGAGCCGGTAAAAACTCGCGCAGAAGAAAATAATAGCTGTATTCAGGTTTGCCTAAGGATTCAACAATATTGCTTTGCGAAATCTTGGAATTAACTAAGATGATCATAAAATATCCAAATAACAGCACTCATCCGCAAGGAGCGATCTGGTGCTTTTTTATTATTATTGCTTTTGGATAATCTACTAAAGTGGCAAGCGCTTGTCGCCTCTTATTTGTATTTTTAATGAGGCTTTTCGAGATATTGTTTTTTTTGTGAACAAGAGTGCGCTATTAGTCGTAAAGAGTCCGCGACCTTGTCTAGCTCGGTGCTTGGTTGTTAGAGGCTAGACCACTTCAATCAGCGGGATGCTAAGTTTTTCTATTAACAGAGCTTGCGCGTTACGAGCAGCTTTTTCCTCATGGGGGAGAATATGTTGGTAGCTACCATCGCTCTGTAAAAGCCACGCATGAGTGTTGTCGCTTAAGTAAGCTTGCAGTTCCTTTTTAACACGCAAAATCATTTTTTTGTTTTCTATCGGGAAGCACGTTTCGATACGCTTATCGAGATTACGCTCCATCCAGTCGGCGCTAGAGAGCAAGAGTTGCTCATCACCGCTGCTGTTGAGGAAGTAAAATACGCGGCTGTGTTCGAGTAGCTGACCAATAATGGAGCGCACTTGAATATTATGCGATACCCCGGCAATACCGGGACGTAGGCAGCACATACCGCGGACAATAAGGTCGATTTTTACCCCTGCTTGGCTGGCCTTATAGAGTGCTTTGATCATGCGGGCATCAGTCAGTGCATTCACTTTAATTATGATGCGAGCATCTTTGCCTTCGCTGGCATTACTGGCCTCGCGGGCAATGAAATCCAGTAAGGTTTTTCTTAGGGTAAAAGGCGCATGGAATAATTTTTTCATGCGTAAGGTTTTACCCATACCAATTAACTGGTTAAACAGCTTGGAAACATCTTCACAAAGATCTGGGTCTGCAGTAAGCAAGCTGTAGTCGGTGTACAGACGAGCGTTACCGGCATGGTAGTTACCGGTGCCGAGGTGCGCGTAACGAACAAAGTTTCCATTCTCGCGGCGCAAGATAGAGACGATTTTAGCATGAGTTTTGAAGCCAACTACGCCGTAAATCACTACCGCTCCAGCGGCTTGCAAGCGGCTAGCTAAGGCTAAGTTAGACTCTTCATCAAAGCGTGCACGCAGTTCAATGACGACGGTGACTTCTTTGCCATTACGTGCAGCATCAACTAAGGCGTCAACGATTTCAGAGTTAGCGCCGGCACGGTACAAGGTTTGTTTGATGGCCAGTACATTTGGGTCTTTAGCCGCGCGACGCAGTAAGTCTATAACAGGGGTGAAGGACTCAAACGGGTGATAAAGCAAAATATCTTGCTTGCTGATAGCTTGGAAAATATTTTCGCTATTTTGCAGCGCTTTAGGAATAGCGGGAGTAAAAGGCGGAAATTGTAAATGCGGATGGCTTTCGAGGCTTGTAACCTTAAATAAGCGGGTTAGATTGACTGGGCCATTGACTTGGTACAGTTCAGCAGGCGATAGGCCAAACTGATTGAGTAAAAAGTCGACTAGGTGCGCGGGGCAGGTGTCAGCCACTTCTAAGCGTACCGCATCGCCAAAACGGCGTGAGTAAAGTTCACCGCGCAGTGCTCGAGCTAAGTCTTCAACGTCTTCAGCATCGACGGATAAGTCAGCGTTACGAGTCAGGCGAAACTGATAGCAGCCTTTCACACTCATGCCATGAAATAAATCATCAGCATGCGCATGAATCATTGACGATAAAAAAACATAGTTAACCCCAGGGCCACCAATCTCCTCCGGCACTTGAATGATGCGTGGTAGCAAGCGCGGTGCTGGTAAAATAGCTAAGCCCGAGTCGCGACCAAAAGCATCGATACCTTCAAGCTCCACAATGAAGTTTAGGCTTTTATTGACCAGTAAGGGGAATGGGTGGGTCGGGTCGAGACCTATTGGGGTAATAATTGGGGCAATTTCTGCATCAAAGTATTCTTTGACCCAAGCTTTGATTTTGCTGGTCCATTTGCGCCTGCGAATAAAGCGTATTTCTTGCTTGGCGAGTTCAGGCAGCAAAATATCATTGAGAATTTGATATTGGCGATCGACCTGTTCGTGTACCACTTCCGCGATGCGCGCTAAAGCTTGATGTGGTTGTAAACCATCAGCGTCGGCTTGCTCGCGGGCGTAGGTGATTTGTTTTTTGAGGCCAGCAACACGGATTTCAAAAAACTCGTCAAGATTGCTAGAGAAAATCAATAGAAATTTGAGGCGTTCTAATAAGGGTGTCGACTCATCTAGAGCTTGCTCTAAAACGCGAATATTAAACTGCAGTTGTGACAGTTCGCGATGGATATACAGGCTGCTGTCGTCGAGATTTGTTATCGGCGCTATGGCAACGCAGGGCTCGTCAGCGGTCACTGTCTCGATGCTTTCCGAGACTGTGTCAGCTGATTGGTCAGCTTCCTTGGTTAGCACTACTGACTGATTTAATCCTGCGTTGCTCATAGACTCTCCGCTATAAATTAAGCGCCTTGTTTTAGTTGTTTGGCTGCATGCACTGCAAAGTAGGTCAGGATACCGTCTGCCCCAGCACGCTTAAATGCGACTAAGGATTCCATGATCACGGCTTCGTTTAACCAGCCGTTTTGAATCGCCGCCATGTGCATCGCGTATTCGCCGCTGACCTGATAGACAAAGGTTGGCGCTTTAAATTCATCTTTGACACGATGCAGAATATCTAAGTACGGCATGCCGGGCTTAACCATTACCATGTCCGCACCTTCGCTTAGGTCGGTAGCAACTTCATGTAAGGCTTCATTACTGTTGGCAGGGTCCATTTGATATGTGGATTTATTGGCTTTGCCTAAGTTGGCGGCTGAGCCGACTGCATCACGGAATGGACCGTAGTAGGCGCTAGCGTATTTTGCAGAGTAGGCCATGATGCGCACATTGGTGTGGCCAGCCATTTCTAAGGCTTCGCGAATCGCCTGGATGCGGCCATCCATCATGTCCGATGGTGCGACAATCTGCGCACCCGCCTCAGCATGAGAAAGTGCTTGGCGTACTAATGCGTCAACAGTCTCTTCATTTAATACATAATTGTTGTCGTCTAAAATACCGTCTTGACCATGCGTGGTGAAGGGGTCGAGGGCAACATCAGTAATCACACCAAGCTCTGGAAAACGCTCACGCAAAGCGCGCACGGCACGTTGGGCGATACCTTCTGGGTCCCATGCTGCGGCAGCATCTAATGATTTACTTTCTAATGGCGTCACTGGAAATAGCGCCAGTGCAGGAATCCCCAGTTCGACCCAGAGTTCTGCTTCTTTGAGCAAAAGGTCAATAGAGAGGCGCTCAACACCTGGCATCGAAGGTACTTCTTCTCTGCGGTTGCTGCCGTCTAAGACAAATACTGGGTAAATGAGATCATCAACACTCAATTGGTTTTCACGTACTAAACGACGTGAAAAATCATCACGACGGTTGCGGCGCAAACGAGTGGCGGGGAAAATTCGATTGGCAGTATTGGTGCTCACAGTAGCTCCTCATCCCGTAAAAGCGGGTCATATAACGGTTTGTAGGCTAATAGTATGACGAAAAGATTACATAAGTGCGAAAGCTGTGTGATTTAAATGATGCGGGTTAACCCTTTGTTAAAATTAATCTGTGGAAAGTGCCATGGAGTGAATCTTGAAAAATAATACTATTGCAACGCCTAGGTGCTCTGGTATTATTCACACCCTGTTTTTCGTGCGGTACTCGACAATGGTGTTGGGTGGCGGCACGGTTATGTTGAGGAAACACCATGAAAGCCGATATTCACCCAAATTATGTGC
>SMEN01000170.1_pt1 | contig 21520 bp, 19 predicted proteins | sample 2456271 | NCBI WGS metagenome assembly SMEN01 (sample SAMN10132593, study PRJNA489261) | soil metagenome | isolation source: day1 control-loamy sand soil ammended with raw manure from dairy cow... | place: USA | collected 2015-04-01 | reverse complement strand
GTCGATTGTATGATAATTGCCAAGGATGACTGATACTAGTATTTATACCCGAGTTTCTATTCTTGACAGATCAACATTTTAAGTACAAGTTTGAGCCGATTTATGACTAATGCGACCCGTTTTGAAGGCACCGACCAGTACGTTGCCACCGATGACTTGAAGCTGGCCGTCAACGCCGCTTTGACGCTACAACGCCCTTTGTTGATTAAAGGCGAACCCGGTACCGGGAAAACTCTGCTGGCTTTGGAAGTGGCCCGCGCGCTGGGACGTCCCCTGCTGCAATGGCACATCAAATCGACCACCAAAGCGCATCAAGGCCTGTATGAATATGACGCGGTCTCGCGCTTGCGCGACTCCCAGCTGGGCGATGAAAAGGTACGCGACATTGGCAACTACATCGTGCAAGGCACGCTGTGGCAAGCCTTTGAGTCCGATGAACCCACAGTTGTCCTGATCGATGAGATCGACAAAGCAGACATCGAATTTCCCAATGACTTGCTCCAGGAACTGGACCGAATGGAGTTTCATGTTTATGAGACTCGCCAGACAGTCAAAGCGCGCCACCGCCCCCTGATCATCATTACCTCCAATAATGAAAAAGATCTGCCCGACGCCTTTTTGCGACGCTGCTTTTTCCATTACATCCGCTTTCCCGAGCGCGAGACCATGGAGCAAATTGTGGCGGTGCACTACCCGGACTTGCGCAGCGACATCCTGGCCAGCGCCCTGGATACCTTCTTTGCCCTGCGTGATGTCCCCGGCCTGAAGAAAAAGCCCTCCACCTCTGAGTTCCTGGATTGGCTGCGCCTGCTCTTGGCCAACGACATCCCCGCCAGCGACCTGCACGAGCTGGATGATGGTTTGCCCCCCATGGCCGGTGCCTTGCTGAAAAACGAGCAGGATCTGTCCTTGATGCAGCGTCTGGCGGCCATGAGCCAACGCAGTCAACGCCGGAGCTGATATGCAAGCAAGCGCTTTCACCCAGCCTCTTGCCCCCCTGACTCTGGAGGGTTGGGGTGTACGACTGGAGCCCTTGCAACTGGCCCATAGCGAACTGCTGGAAGCGGCGGCGGCCGATGGTGAACTGTGGAAGGTACGCGTCACCAGCGTTCCTTCCCCCGGCCAAGCCAAGGCCTATATCCAAACGGCGCTGGAAGGACAGGAGCAAGCTCATATGCTGCCCTTTCTGGTTCGCAACCTGCTGACAGGGCAAGCTGTGGGCTCTACGCGCTATCACGATATTGTGGCCCCCGTGGGACGCCTGGAAATTGGCTACACCTGGTACGCTCAAAGCGCCCAGCGTAGCCACGTCAATACCGCCGCCAAGCTGCTCTTGCTGCAACACGCGTTTGAGACCTTAGGCGCCGCGGTAGTGGGCTGGCGTACAGATCATCTGAACTTCAAATCCCAGCAGGCTATCAGTCGCTTGGGAGCACGTTTTGATGGTCGAATTCGCCACCATGCGGTACGCCGCGATGGCACCATACGCGACACCATGTTCTACAGCCTGATGGCTGGCGAGTGGGCCGATACCCGTGCCCACTTGCTCGACAGACTGAGGCAGCACAACCATGTTGCTTGATTTTTTCTATCACCTACGCGAACGCGGCTTGCCGGTCTCCATTCAGGAGCACCTGACACTGCTTGATGCGCTCTGCAAAGGCATCATGCCGCCCACGCTGGATGATTTCTATCATCTGTCCCGGCTGGTCCTGATCAAAGACGAAACTCTGTACGACCGTTTTGATCTGGCCTTTGGCGAGTTCTACCAACCCCAGCTGGAAGCCCTGGCCAAGGACAAGACCTTGCCGGAAGACTGGCTGCGCAAAACCCTGACCCGCCATCTGACGCCGGAACAAAAAGCCGCTTTGGAAAAGCACGGTCTGGACAAGCTGCTGGAAATGTTCAAAGAGCGCCTGAAGGAACAGCAGGGGCGTCATGCCGGCGGCAGCAAATGGATCGGAACGGGCGGCTCTTCCCCCTTTGGGCACGGTGGCTATCACCCTGAAGGGATACGTATTGGTGGCCCCTCTGCCGGGAACCGTACAGCTATCAAAGTGTGGGAGAAGCGCGACTTCCTGGACTACGACGATCAGCAGGAACTGGGCACACGAAACTTCAAAATGGCCTTGCGACGCCTGCGCCGCTTTGCCCGCGAAGGTGCAGCCAATGAGCTGGATCTGGACGGCACCATACGCGAAACCGCCCGCAATGCCGGCATGCTGGATTTGCAGATGCGTGCTGAGCGGCAAAACCGCGTAAATGTGCTGATGCTGCTGGATGTGGGCGGCAGCATGGACGACCACATCGCACAAGTCGAATCCTTGTTTTCAGCGGCTCGTTCCGAATTCAAGCATCTGGAAGCCTATTACTTTCATAACTGCGTGTACGAGTCTCTATGGCGACATAATTCGCGCCGCCATAATGAAAGGCTGGACACCTGGGATTTGCTGCGCAAGTACAACGATGACTGGCGCATCATCATCGTGGGGGATGCCACCATGAGTCCCTACGAGATCATGGCACCCGGCGGCTCGGTCGAACACTACAACAAAGAAACGGGCGCTGCCTGGTTGCAAAGGATCAATGCCCATTGGTCCCGCGTCGCCTGGTTAAACCCTGAACCTCAGGCCTACTGGCCCTACCGCCAGTCGATCTCCATCATTCAGAACCTGATGTCGGACCATATGTACCCGGTCACCAGCGCCGGGTTGGAAGAAGCCATGCGTTACCTGTCGCGCTAAAACCGGCAGAGAGAAAAAAGCCGCGGTGCATTTTTTGCACCGCGGCTTTTTTAAAACCTAGATCACCAGGCGCTTAACGACGCTTGCGTTGTTGATCCAGCATACCAGCACGCTGCTGCTCCAGATCCTTGATCTGACGCTGCAATTCACGCAACTGCTCGCGGGCTTCGCGTTCCTGCTCGGCCAAAGCATTGGCTTCACGGCGGGATTCTTCACGCTGGGCAATCGCCAGGGCTTCTTGCTGACGCTGCAAGGCCAGGTCGTTTTGCAAGACCGTCAACTGGTCTGCGCTTTCATTCAATTGCTTTTCAGCATTGGCCACTTCGGCCTGCAGCTTGATGCGCTCCAGATCGGCAGCGGCATAGTCCACGGTGTCCTGACGATACTGGGTGTACATGCGTTCGGCCAAGGATTCATCCGTGGTCTTGAAGACACGCCAGAATTCACGCTGCTGGAACAGGGCCACGTAGTAGGTCATGCTGTCAGCGGCGAACAAAAGACTGGCACCAAAACGGCCGTTATAGGCCGTACGCAGTTCTTGCACACCACGGGCCTGGATCAATTGCTGTAGCTGAGCGACAGTCGTGTTCTGATAGGCCGGGGCAGCGGCAGGGGCGGCTGCAGGAGGAGCAACAGGGGCCACGTCCTCAACATCTTGCTCTTGGGTTTGCGCCACAACGGGACGCTCTGGCTCCTGTACCAAAGACACCGAGCTGCACGCTGACAATAAAAGAAGTCCCCCCAAGGACAGCAACACCGCCGTCTTCTGACTAAGGTTCACCATACCCATCCCTTGATAATCAATTTTTTGTGATTAGCTTGATACACAGAAACAGCCCGTATTCTAAACGCGCGTTGTCGCATCTTGTGCCTTTATGTTGAATTTGCGCATCTTTTCCCACAAGACCTTGCGAGAAATCCCCAATACCGCTGCGGTATCTTGGCGTCGCCAATTCTGGGAATCAAGCACATTGATAATCCGGCTACGTTCCTCTTGTTCCTGCGCACTCAAGCTGATGACAGACTCGGGTCTATCCAAAAAGGGGGCATCTTCCGGCAAGGCGATGGCCGGTGCCATCACAGGCGCATTAAAGCGCTCCAGCACTTGACGCAATTGCACGGACTCCCACGCCCCAAATTGCTTGCTCATGACGGCAACACGTTCAACCAGATTAGCCAGTTCACGCACATTACCGTTAAAGCGCATGCTGCCCACTGCATCCAGCACCCATTGCGGAATATCTTCAACGTCGCATTCCAGTGCCTGCTCCAGCAAGGCACAAAAAATTGCGATCTTCTCTTGCGAGCCACGCTGCTCAAGATTGGGGATCAACAATTCCACCACGGCCAGACGATAGTACAAGTCCGCCCGAAACTGGCCTTGTTGCACCAGCCCTAACAAATTCTTATTCGTGGCGGCCACCATCCGAAAATCCACCGGAATTGGCTGAGTTGAGCCTAAGCGCGTGACCGAGCGCTGCTCTAACACACGCAGCAACTTGACCTGTTGATGCAAGGGTAAATCCCCGATTTCATCCAGAAACAAGGTGCCTTGATCAGCCTGTTCAAAATAGCCTTTGTGCGCGCCGATGGCGCCCGTAAAGGCTCCTTTGGCATGCCCAAAGAAGTGAGCCTCAAACAAACCCTCCGGGACCGCACCACAGTTCACTGGCACAAAAGGCCCCTGAGCGCGGGATGAGCGCTCATGCAGCAATTGCGCGATACGCTCCTTGCCCACCCCCGTCTCGCCATGAATCAGGACACTGGCGCCGCTATCGGCATACATATCTGCTTCGGCAATCAAGGCTCGCATCACGGGCGAGACTGCCACCAGCGGTTGCGGCCCGCCCTGCCCTTCACGCTCAACCTGAGCCGCCAGCCCCGCCAACTTGGCCACCAAAGACCGTAACTCCGCCTGACTAAATGACAGGGGCAAGGTATAGGAATAGGCCGAAGGATAAAAGCGGGGATCGTAGCCCCTGTCCTCCGAGGCAACCCAGATCACTGGAATAGCGTGTTCCACCAGCCACTGGTGCTGCTCAAAACGCCCTTGTGCCATGACGCTGACAGATACCAGCGCCACGGCATGGGTCGTAGGGTGCAACTGCGAGTCCAACAATAATGAAGGCTCTACGCGCATGACAGCTACCGAGCTGGGTTCCAAGGCGCGTTCAGCACGCGCAGCCAGATCGGAGCTTCCCTCCCAGACGTATAAAACAGGTTCATTTCCCATAAAGCTGACACTCATTACGGTGTATGCCCCCTTCCCTACTGCACCAGATAGGCAGTACCGCACTGCACATCATGGAGTTTCACATCGGCCTCGACCAGGCTTAAGCCCAGCAGGTTCAGCAGCCCTTCCAGCAGTGCACTCAGGGCCTGCAAGACGGGGTCCAGCAAAGCGATAACCAGGCTGAGCACCGCACCGACCAGGTTCGAGTCTTTAAAGACCAACGTTTCCACGGCTCCCGTGCGGCAATCGCGCATTGCTTTTTGGCCACCGATACCGCCAATCACACACGCCAGATCACTCAAGGGGGCGCCCAGCAAGGTCGTCAACAAATTATCGACAAAGCCCAAAGTGCCGCCCAAGATACCAATCAAACCATTCTGACTCATGGTACGGGCCAGTTGATCCATCCGCTCCTTGGACCAATTCATCTCGTTCACCACCGCAGACACCGATCGCCCGGCCCCGTCGCCCACCAGGCTTTCCGCCATCTGACGTTTGCCCGACGCACCGCTCCAGGGCGTATTGAGCAAGTCGCCCAAAATACCCGACAGCACCGCATCCGAAAGCAGACTCACACTGCGGGTCAGGTCCAGCTGAGTGGCATTTACCGTCTTTTCCGAGGGCGTGCCCGGAGGGGCTGTCAAAGTCACATGCACCGGATTTTTCGTATCAATCAGGGGCAAAGTGACTTTAGCCGTCAAGGGCAAAATACCCAGCACATTGATCACGCGATGACGCTGGATCTGACCAAAGGACTCGTCCTTACAACTATTGGTGGCCGAGAAAAAGTCCGTGTGCGGGAACTTGCCCAGACACACGTTCACCAGCGAAGAGCTGACGGCAATGGTGGCTTGGTTATCTTCAATAGGTGGTCTGCACACATTGACCAATTCCCCCGTGGCTTGCGAGAGCTCGATAATGATAGGCAGGCTAACTTGAGTGCCCAGCACCTTCAGAATCGGTCCCACTGCCGGGATATTGGACGTGTCCAACTTCAGATAAACACGTACGCCGGCCGAATTGGCTTTGGTCCCAATTCCCCCCATAGCGATACTGGGCGGTTCCACCACACGGACGCGCACTTCCAAAGTGTTGTTGAACAAGCCTGAAGGCAGTGCGGTCAGATTCAAATCAATCAGGTTTTTGCCATTGGCAACCACCAAGCCTGTATTGACCAGTTGCAGCACGTCCAGATTCACATTCAGCGCCGACAAGGGGTCTACGCCGTTGATCAGGGCCAAAATGCCACCCTCGCCCAATAATTTGACAGGCAGGTCCAGCGGCCCCACACCAAGCAGCAGTTTGATGTAGTCCTGCAACGCCCCTACATCCAGCCCCAGCGTCTTTTTCTGATCCAACAATTCAAGGCTGGCGTTCAACAAATCAGCTAGAGTCAGTTGCTCCAAACGAGCCAATTCCTCTGGCGTACCAACACCAGCAATAACAGTGGCTGGCAGACCCAGGGCTTTCAACAGACCAGAGGGCGTAATTTTGGCGTTGACCAAACCGGCAGAGTCCAGCACGTTCAACTGATCCGGGCGCAGGCCCACGCCGCGCAACAAGTTATAGACCAAACCATTGCGCTTTAAAGACAATAAGCGGCTACCAACAGAAAAGGTCGCAACAGGCTCACTGCTCTTGGCGGTGGCAACAGCCTCAATCACTGAGGAAGTGAAGAAAGGAAATAAGGAAGGTGGCTGATAGCTCAAGCGCACTTGAACGGCATCGGCTGGCAAGACCTGCGTAAAGCTTTGCCCAGAAGCGGCGTCGCCCCCCTTCCATTTACCGCACAGCACTTGAGCGCCGTTACCCGTCAAACCAGCCGCGGGTGAACCAGACTGGCTGCGCAAGCTAAAGCGAGCCATATTCTGCCCTTGCTGACACCCCATCTCGTCCCCTGAACCCAAAGCTTGGGCACCGGCCAAAGCGGCCAAGTCAGCGGCATTTTGCAAATCCCGCTTGACGGAGAAATTGTGTCCCAGGTGCGCAGCCCCCAGCAGGACCAGCCCCACAAACAAGGCCGCCGCCGCAGGCACAATAATTGAACCTTGCTGCTTGTGCGCCTGCTCACTCCGGGTTCGAGTTTTTCCCCATTTCATGTCGCTCTCCTGGCCCGCTCTGCCCCAAGGGGCTTATTCACTACCGTTTGTTTTGATGCGCTCTTTCATGTACTCCGGAATGGGATGCTTGAAGCTGTTCAAGTAACGTTCCCAAGCCAGATTGGCTGCCGCACCGTGTACGGGTAGGACTGCACCTTCACGATCCGGGTCGGCCTGCATGCTAAGCAAGCTACGCGTCTCCTGCCCCACTTCCAGCCGTGGCGGAATATGGCGGCGCTCGTTTTGCACATGCACGGGCAGGCCTTCCACCTCCGGCCACGGGTGTACTTCAGCATCACTCAAACGGTATTTTTCATATGGTTGACGTGCGGCGGGTTCAGCAGGCTCGGCAGCAGCGGCCGGTGTGTGCACTCCCTGATTGCTAGCGGCGGCCGGGCTGGTACTCACTGGATAGGAATTGGTTCCGGTAGCCATCGCCCCCGTTATGGGCGGCTGTGTTTGCGCCCAGGCCCCACTGGCAATCAGCAAGGAGCAGCAGAGCAAAATGCGGGATCGGTTCATAGCAATATCCTTGAAAAAACAGCAATCAGTTCATTGAATAAGACACGGGGCCCAGACTCTCAAGCAAAGGCCGGTTCAGACCGGCCTGCGACGATGAGACAACGGTTTGCCCGCTGCGTGCCACTGCATTGCCTTGGGGCTGAGCCGAACGATTCAGCACCACCTGTGTAGCCGCGGCCGATGGGGCCGGACTCAAGGCCACCGCCTGGGCGCGTGCCTGCTCATTCTTGGCGGCAGCGGCCATGCGAAGCTCCTGCTGTTTTTGCAATTGCTGACTGGCATGCAGTTGCTCCAGCTCCTGTCCTATCTGTTGCGCTATCTGTGCAATCGCTTGCTGCGTGGCCTCGTCCATCCCCGCCTGCTGCATCACAAAGGTGGCACGCTGGGTCTCTTGGCTTACCAGCAAGTACAGAGCCATATTGCTAAGAATCTTGGGGTTATCCGGGGCTAACTCCGCAGCTTTGCCCAAAGCCAGGCGAGCCCCTTGCGGTTGACCGGAACGCAAATAGGCATAGGCCAGATCGCTTTGCACAACCGCGTTGGTCGGGTCCAATTGCGCGGCCTGTTTCAAGTAATGCGCCGCCTGCTCAAAGTGTTCTTGTGAACCAGCAATCAGCCCCAGCCCTTGGTAAGCACGACCGGCAACCGGGGTATTGAGCAAGCTGTTGAAGGTCTGAGCCGCCTGCTCCAACTGCCCGGTCTGACGCAGCGCCTCCGCGCGCAGCACCCTCACCTCCGGGTCGGAGCCATATTCTTTTTCCATGGAATCGGCGTAGGCAAGAGAGGCAAAGTAGCGCCCCTGCTTTTGTGTCTCCTCCAGCATCCGTACCGCCATTTGCTTATCGCTGGGCCTGCGCTTTTCCCACTGCTCAATCTCTTTGCTCTGCAAAAAGGCCTCTTGCTCTTGCTGCTGACGGACCAGTTCATAAGCGGACTCAGTGGTGGAACAAGCCACTAGCAAAGCGCTGCTTAAACCCAGTGCCGCCCAGCGCATCACGGGACGAATCCATATAGACGTTTTCATCAAAGTCATCCTCCGGCCACTTGGCTCAAGCCACGGAACAAGGCCAGAAAACCCGACCCTGCGGTAATAATGAGTAGAGCGGGCAGCAAAGTCAGGACCATGACGCCGGTCATCTTCACTGTTAATTTGCCCACTTTCGCTTTCAGTTCCAGGCGGCGTTGTTCACGCAAGCGCACACCAAAACGGTGCAAGGGTTCTTGCATCGCACCACCATGCTGGTCTACCTGCACGATCAGGCGACATATCACCGCCAGGTCTTCGTTGGTAAAGCCGCTGGATAGCCGCTCCAAAGACTGTTCTCGTGTCCGGCCACGGGCGTATTGCTCCACGGCAATCGTCAGTTCCGAACCCATCACCGGAATCACGTCGTGAAATTCGCGCTCAATCGTGTGCAAGGTCTGGTCCATCGACAGGCCCACGCCCTGCAGCAAGCGCAACAAATCCACAAACAGGGGAAGCTCGGCAGCAATACGTATGCGACGCTGACTCACACGACGAAGCAGCCACCACTTGGGCATCATCCAGCCCAGTGCAAAACCAATGAACACCGACACAAAAGGCACGAAATCATTAAGCCTGCGGGTCATGGGTAAAAAGCTGAACAGGACAATGAAAACAAGGCTCAAGCCCACCCGGCTCAAGACGAAGTACTGGCGCGCCACATCAATGTGCTTGAAGCCCGCATTCATAATCAGCAGCCGGTCCTCATCGCTAAGCAGGCTGGAACCAAAGCGCCCTTGTAACCAGCGCTCTCCCAAGCTGCCTGCCTGCATCTTGATCTGTTCCACCGTCGGACGAGGCTGGCTACCTGCCTGCGCCATATGCGGTGCACCTTTCAGGCGCTCATCCACCACCTGGCTCAAGCGCAGAGCCTGCTGCCGCTGTTGCCAATAATGGTGAAACCACAGGGCAAACAGGATCAGCCCGGCCAAAGCGCAAGCCACAGCTCCCCAGACCAGAACGGTTTGTGCTTCCAAGGCCATCATGTCTTGCTCCTAGACATTGCGTGCCATCCAATAAAGCCAATAACAACCCACCCCCTGCAACACAGCCGCAAACAGCAGCATGCGAAAGCCCACAGGGTCATGTCACATGGTCAAAAACAGTTCGTTATTGAAAATTAAAATGTAGATACCGATCAGGATCGGTAACAGCGCCAGAATCCAGGCAGATAAACGCACCTCGGCTGACAAGGCCACCAGTTCGCTACGGGCGTTTTCCCGGTCACGCATGAAACCGGCCATACGCTCCATGGTCTGGTCACTGCGACCACCAAAGCGCATTGCCACGCTGATGACCGCTGCCACCAAAAACAGCTCATGCAAGCCATGCTGACGCGACACAGCACGCAGGGCCACGTCCAAATCCTGCCCTGAGCGATGCAAGGAATTGGCATCTTGCAGCACAGCCCCCAGAGGCAGCGGCGTGTTATCGGCCGCATTCAAAAACGCTGCCCCCATACTGTTGCCAATGGTGATCAAGCGCACCATCAAATCCAGAAAGTCCGGAATCTGCGAAACAATCTTGCGATGACGCTTATCGCTGCGAAACCAAAGAAAGGTATAGGCACCCAACAAGGTCGCCACCAGCATCGCTCCGCCAGCCACGGGCCCCACCAACACCAGCAAAATAGCGGGAGGCACGAGAGTCCCCAGCAGCAGAATCAGGTAAAAACGGCGTGAGGGCTGAATACCCGTGCGCAGCATGAACTCCCGCCAGCCCTTGGGCGCACCCAGCCAGGCATCCTGGGTGACGGTCTGCGGCCGAACACTGCTCTGGGCCGTGGGACGCAAAGCCAGTTGCTGCTCCAGCACATGTGCCGAGCGCTGTGCCTGCTGCCGCTGGGCCCCTTTGGCCCACAGCAGCAAGGCCCCCAACATCAGGATCACCGCCGAAATAGCAATGAACAAAGCGGTCATTTAGCGCCTCCAATCCCAGAAGCCACCGCCATCCTTGGACGCGTTGTCCTGGGCCTGAGCCTGCTCGTTGCTTAACTGATCCTTGTACTGCGTCAACTTGCGCGTATGCGGGTGGATCCCCAGGCTGACCCAGCGATCTTGCTCGGTCCCATCGTCCAGCACATAAGACTCGTGACGGTACAGTTCCTGCATGGCAATCACGCCATCGCCCATCCCGGTTACTTCGGTAATGGACAACACGCGGCGCTTGCCATTGGGCAGACGGCCAATCTGGATAATGAAATCCAGCGCACTGGCAATCTGGCGGCGCAGGCTGTCTTCACTGCCTTGGAAGCCCGCAAAACCAGCCAGCATTTCAACGCGATAAACACATTCACGCGGAGAGTTCGCGTGAATTGTCGCCATTGATCCTTCGTGGCCCGTGTTCATGGCTTGCAGCATGTCGATCACTTCCGCGCCTCGAACCTCCCCCACCACCACCCGGTCAGGACGCATACGCAAACTATTGCGCAGCAGCTCGCGAATCGAGATTTCACCACTGCCGTCATAGCCAGCCTGACGTGCTTCCAGGCGCACTACGTGTGGGTGGTTCAAGGCCAGCTCCGCCGTATCCTCCACGGTCACCACACGCTCGTTCTTGGGAACATAAAAAGCCAGGGCATTGAGCAAAGAAGTTTTACCCGAGCTGGTCCCGCCCGAGATCAAGATATTGCAGCGCGACGCCACAGCAGCTTGCAGCAGTCGGTCAACAGGCTCATCAAAAGCCCCCAGACGCATCAGGTCCTCGGGTTTGAGCGGGTCCTTGCGGAACTTACGGATGGACACCATGGGGCCATCTACTGCCAGGGGATGGATCACCACGTTCAAGCGGCCGCCATCAGGCAGACGCGCGTCGACCATTGGTACGGACTCATCCAGACGACGCCCCAAGGGAGCCAGAATGCGGCGCACAATGCGCAGCACATGCTGATCATCAGTAAAGCCGCTGGGCTCTCGTACCAGAACTCCGGCACGCGACACAAACAGCTTGTCGTAGCCGTTGATCAAAATATCTTCGACAGCCGGATCTTCCAGCAAGTCCTCCAGAGGCCCCAGGCCCGCCAACTCGCGAGTCAAGGCCTGCACGATCTCGCGAACTTCCTGTTCGTTGACCGGCACCCGTTTCAAGCGCACGAAGCTGGCCAGTTCGATACCGACAAAGTCCTGTATCGCCTGCCGTGTCCAACGGCCAAACTCGGCCCCTAACTCTTCGATACGAGCCAGCAAATGTTCGTGAGCCTGTTCCCGGACCTGAATCAGGTCCGGACGCCCACCGAGCAATGAAGTATTGTTCATGCCTTACTTTTCCATGCTTGGGCCTGCTCAGCCCCCGAACCTGAATTTCAACCGTCCCAAAACCGAACCCACCTTGTTTTGCGACAGCACCTGCCTGCGCCCCGACAAACCCGTTGCCAGGGCTTGCATGGCGCGGGAATAAGGGTCCTTCTCATCGACTTGCACCAAAATCTTGCCCAGACTGGCACTGCGCCTGTGGCCCAGTCGCCGGTCCGGCAACACAGCAGCCAAATCCAGTTCAAAGCGCTCGGCAATGGCCGAGCCAGAAAACCCGTAAGCGGGATCGAACTGATTAACCACTAAACGTACATTGGCCAGCGCATCAAACTGGGTGCGCAGGGCCAGGAATTCAGCCAGGGACACCAGCGCCCCCATACTCTGGTCAGTCACTACCAGTACTTCATCCACCAGCGACTCCAGCTCCACCAAAAAACGGGGATTCGGAAAGCCGCCGGCATCAATCACCAGACATCCCATGCGCTCACGCAGATAACTGCACAGGCCCAAGGAGTCTTCCAGACTGATCTGATTCAAGGTATTCACATCGGCGGGCAAAGACAGCAAATTGAGCCCGCTGCTATGCTGCGCCAGCGCGGAATGGAGCATGGTGTCGTCCATGCGGTGACGCTGGGAGGCCGCCTGAATAAAATCAAACTCCGATCCCAAGCCCATATACAAGGCGCAGTCTCCGGTCGGCGCCCCCAGATCCAGCAGACCCACCCGCTCGCTCAACGGCACCAGTTCTACCGGCAACGGTTTGGCAGACGCCACACCGCGCACCTCTTTACCCATGCGGTTCATCTCTTGCTGCAAAAGCCAGGCCAGACTGCTGGCTGTGGTGCTGCAACCCACCCCAATTCGCGCTCCCATCACCAGCACGCTACGAAAAGGCTTGTCCAATAAAGGGCTTTGCTGGGTTTGGCCCAGCTTCTCGATCAAGACCTGCAACTGCTGATGCAGGTCCTCAGTACTATCCAGACTCAAAAATTCATTTGCACCGGCCCGCAAGGCATTCACCGGCCCCTGCGGGGCCGAAGCACGCCCTACCGCTACCCGCTGCACAGTGGCATCCAGACGGGCCAGGCTGCGTACCAAGTTAACAATCGGCCCGTGTTCCTCACCCTGCTGCTTGTGCACAAAATCGAACAAGACCAAAGGCTCGGGCTGCTGGGCTAGCTCTCTACGCAAGTTCTCGGTAGTGGGCTCAATCGCCCGCACCGTCAACAGGCCTGCGGCTGCCGTGTTGATTGCCACAGCCAGCTCAGGGTGCTCTGTACACAAGAGATATTCCCGGTATCGATGCACTTCACTACTCCAAGCGCTCAGCGCGAAAACCCTGGCATCTGCTCGTAGCCATGACGACCCAGCAAAAAGTAACCCCAGGCATTGGGCGCATCATCCAGCTTTTCCTGACGTCCACCCGGCAAGGCAATCGTGGCGCCTTTCTTGATGGGTTTGATCAGGCGCGGAGTCACCACAATCACCAGCTCCAGCTCTTTTTGGCTGTACTGCACATTGCGAAAGAAACTGCCCAGAATGGGCAAATCACCCAAGAAAGGGATCTTTTTTACGGCTGCAGCGGTTTGACGCGAGACCAAGCCACTGATGATGTAGCTTTCGCCATCGCCCAGCTCAATTGTGGTGTCCGCACGGCGAGTGCGCAGCGAAGGCATCACACCACCACCCGGCATTTCCACCACACGCGTGTAATCCAGATCACTGGCTTCTGGCGCGACCTTCAGGGCAATACGGTCTGGCGACAAGACGGTAGGCGTCACGGTCAGGCCGATACCAAAAGGCTTGTATTCCACAGTAGTGGTCCCCAAGCCACCGGAGCTGGGAATAGGAATTTCGCCGCCGGACAAGAAGCTGGCGCTATGGCCGGACATGGCCACCAGCGTCGGTTCCGCCAACACGCGGGCCAGGCCGTTTTGCTCCAGCAGATTCAGCGTGGCACTGAAGTTGCGCGAGTTATACGCCACACTCAAACCACCGCTCAGCGCGCCGGGCAACAAATTCATACCACCGGACCAAGGTTTGCCGCCAATAGCATTGGCACTCAGGCCAATGTCTTTCATTACTTCACGGGACACCTCAACCACTTTGACTTCCACCTGCACCATGCCGCTGGCGCTGACCTCCGAGAGATCCAATACCGCCGCATCAGGCCCAGCGCCAGAGCGGGCAGCGGCCATAGCATCCTGATGTTCCAGCAAAGAGGGGCTGCTGCCGGTAATCAAAGACTGCTGGCCTGCACTGGACACCTGGGCAGACATGGTGCGGCCCGATTGCGACAGCTGCTGCTGCACTTGGCTGCTGACTTCCACCGTCCAACGCTCCGGGGTACTGCGGCCCGGCATCCAGACACGTAAATCCGCCGTACCAGGTCGCTTACCGATCAACAGGATCTCGCCTCCCTGACCGCCCGATGAGGACAGCAACTGCACATCGGCCACGCTGTCATCACTGATCGCCAGACGTTGAGGTACTTGTGGCAGGCGCAAAATATCCTGATCGTTGGCCACCAGCCGAATTACTTTCTGGCCGGCACTGGCCTGAGTCGACTGCGCCATCACCGGCACCGGTACCAGCCCTCCCAAGCAGAGCGCGTACCAGCACCCCAAACCCAGACCCAATTTTTTGATTTTCTGTTTCATGTGTTTAATCCATGCTGCCTTGCGTCGCTTCCCGTCAACCTAGCCAAGCAGGCTGACCCGTCCCCACTACAAGCTATGACCTGCTCAATGCTCAACAAGCTCTAAACGGCCACCACGTATCACCTCGGTACGACGTGGCGGTGCCGCATGGCGCTCACCGGAGCTACTCACGGCTCGTGCCCGTTCCTGTTCTTTCTCGGTCTGGCTGATCGCAAACTCACGCAGTGCCAAACCTGCCATGGCACGGTTATCAGGCAGCTTCAAAGCATCACGCTGATCGGCGTCCAAACCCGCGCGGGCAGGAATCAAACCGGCAAATTCAGGGAACAGGCTGGCGTCGGGCAAACTCTCGTCAAGCGGAGCACGCAAAACCAACTGCAGACTGCCGCTGCGACTGGCCAAAAGCAGTTCGTTCACCGCCTCCAGCGGCACGGCCAGCATGGCGTGACGGGCCTGAGTATCAGCACGACTGGGGTTAGCTTCCTCTTTGTCCGGACCGGACAAAGAAGCTCCTCCATAGGCCAGCACACGCACACGTGGCATCAATAAGCGGGCCTGAGTATTGTTGACTTCGTTATTGCTATTGAAGGTAATGAAGATATCCACGAGATCACCGGGCTCCACCCGATGGCTGGCCCCGGTAATCACATCAATGGGAATAGTGACGGCACGCTCACCGGCATCCAGATAACTAGCCAGGCTTTTAGCAATAAAGCTGCTCAGGACTGGCTGGCCTTGCTCCAGGTCAAAACGCAGGGTTTTACCGTTAAGCTCCTCCAGACTGTTGAAAGACTGAGCAGGGGCAGCAGGCCATTGAGCCAACTGCAGCGCATCGGCCTGCAAGGTCTCCCCTGCTTTTACATCGCGCTTGACCACCACGACGGCCTGCAAGGTAGCCGCCGGCTCCGGGTTCTGGGTGCTGATGAGGGGCTGGACCACCTCCGGTTTAGGTTTCATGCCCAGATACAGGGCAAATGCAACCAATACGGCTGCTATCAGCAATAAAAGGACTGCCGCCCCCTTCATAATGCCGCTCATTGAGGTTGTCTCCGTAGTACGAGTGATGACTTCGCACTTAAGGTGCGCAGTTGATCTTCCTGGTCTTGCTCAGAGGTGAGCAAATCCAAGGTTTGAGAAAGAATTCCAGGCTCCAGATCCAGTTTCAAAGCGATCTCTGCACACTCGTACTTGGGCTCTGACTGACAGGCCTTGGAGTTCACCTTCGCGCTAAGGTCTCCAAACCAGTTCAGAAACGGATCGCTCTTGGCCTTGCCCTTGCCATAATTGTCTGAAAGCTCTTTATTGATGAAGGGGGCAATCTCTTCAGGGTTCATGGCTTGCGCCGTCACCTGTCGAGAAAGATCACCGACCAAATGCGTCATTTTTTGTTGAGCCAGAAATAGAGAACTGAAAGTAATGATGCCGCTGAACACCAGGAGCAAAATTCCCGCCATCAAGGCGAACTCGATCGCTGCAACACCTTGTTGGCGGTTCGCTGCGCTGCGCGGTTTATGGGTCAGACTCATTGCGCGTCCCCCACTTCACCCGCCACTAAAAGGTTGATTTGTGCATTGCCCTTCAATTGCTCAGGCACAACCAAAGCAAATAGAGTATTGGGAGCAAATCGCGGCACAAGGGGAGCGAGCAGATAGTCGTACTCAATGCCGACGTGGACCTCGTTACTGACCAGGTCTGCCGTCACTCGCACATGATCACTGCCTACCCAGTTGCTCAACCATTTCACTTGGCTAGCAGCAACTTGCCTGGCTCGGTCAGCCCGGGCTTGCAAACGATTCAGGCCCGCCATCGAACCACCTGAGCCTGAGCCAGGATCTACCAAGGCGGCGCGCGCCCCGGATTCAGCAGCGAAATTTAAAGACTGTTGAGCGGTCATGATCAGACCAAAGGTCAACAAGCCATAAATGAAGAGAAATAGCAGTGGAAACACAAATGCAAATTCCAGCGCGTAGGCTCCGTATTGATTTTTTTTAGCTACGCCACGCCGCTGTTGTAATTGGCCCTCTCGTGGGGGCTTTATTGATTTTGCATCCATACCCACCCCACTGTTGCAAGGGATAACCAGGCGCCTAACGGCACACTGCGCGCTTTAACTCGAGTCCCTGGTAAAGCAAATCCATACTTTTGTTCCAAGGACGGTATCAGCACTAGCACCAAAGCATGAAGACCCGCCAAAACAGTAGCAAACAGCACCACCATTCCCGCTTCCTTCCATCCCAAAGCCAGGCCTAGTATGGCCATCAGCTTTACATCGGCTGCACCCATCAAACGCACTAACCAGACCGGATAAAAAATCAGCAAGGCACCAGCAAAGCCAATCAAGGAGTCTGCCCAGCCAGCAATCCATCCCCAGGGAAGGCCATAGAGCACGCTGACCGTCACCTTGTGCAGCAATACCGCCAAACAGTAAAAAACCAGTAATGAATTAGATATTTTCCGAAATCTCAGATCGTGATAAATAATCTGAAGGGAAAAGAAAATAAGCAAAAAAACAAAAGAGAGATTGATTAAGTCAAACATAAGCATCAGCCATTCAAGCTAAAAGGCACAGCCAGACTTGAATTGGCTGATGCTAAAACAACTCACAACCTTAAAAAGGATTAGGCTGCACCGTCAGTTGTTCCTTTTTTGACTGCTGTCGAAACTGCCGTGAACATAGCCTTCAAGTCTGTTCCTACGGCGGTCAGCGTTGCAATAATTGCAACGGCGATCAGACCGGCGATCAGACCATACTCAATAGCGGTTGCACCGTCTTCGTCATTCCAGAATTGCTGAAGTTGAGTCTTCATGACTGTCCCCATTTAAAAATAAAAAATTACCCTCAAAAGTGAGGAAAAGACGCCCTTTTGGGGCACAACACTTTGCCAACTTTGGCAACTTCCACCACTAACCGTTATCAATTTTTGTATTTTCCAGATGAAAACATCTTAAACCCATGTATGTGACTGTTTTCACTAGGGTTTACGTGTAACACACGTTAAATACACAACCGAATTCTATCCCAAAGATACTGAAAACGCATGATTGTGTATTTACAACAGCCAAAATCCCATGGAAAAACGGCAAAAAACGGATAATTAGAAACATTCACTTACCCAAAATGTGTCTAAATTTGCTAATGTTACCGTTTTTATCATTTCAGAATGTGACAGAAAATTCACTCTCGCTAGGGCAAAGCGACAACTCTGTTCTTTTTAATTACTTGAAAGAAGGTCATTTTTCCTTTCCGACTACCTGCGTCCAAGGGAAAACCCCATAGGACGTAAGTAAGCATCAATACAGTGATAAAAGACTGTTTGCGAACAAGCCAAATAAGGCCAAATTCTTTTAGGTTTCAAAATGTAATAGTTGCTTTGTTTTTAAGCCTTAGTGAACAACAGCCACTTTTCAAACAGCAAAAAGTGACAGCAAAGACAAACTACGGCACAGTAGAAAAAAGCGCCCGATTTTCAGCTAATAATGATTAAAGAATATGAATCACAAGCCCTACTTGCCATTGGCCTGCCTTAAAAGAAAAAATCCCAGCCTGATTGCAAGCCTGGGATTATTTATGGGACTGGCTGCCGCAAGCTCAAATAGCTTGGCCGACGCCCCTTTACGGGGCAATCCGGTAGACTCTTTGCCGCCCATCAATGCTCCCGCCCCCACTACCCGGGCCCCCTCTTTAGCTATTCCACCTGCTGCTGCCCAAAATCAGTTGCAGCAGCAACTCCAACAGCAACTGGTGGTACGCAGTTTTGATGTCAGCGGCAGTCGCAGTATTCCGTTCGAACAGATCACCGCGATTCTGGAACCATTGGCAGGCAAAACGCTGAGCATTGCTCAACTGATCATGGAAGTGAACAAGATCACTGCCCTGTATCAGGAACGCGGCTACCCACTGTCCTTTGCCCTATTGCAGCAGCAGGATTTTGCCCAAGGCCATATCAAAGTGACGGTGGTGGAGGGACACGTAGGCAGTGTGCGCATTGAAGGAGACCCAGGCCGTAGCCAAGCGCGCATTGAACGAATTGCACAGGCCATGGTGGATGAAAAGCCACTGACCCAACGGACACTGGAGCGCACAATGAATTTGCTGCGCACAGTGCCCGGACTCAAAATCGATCCCAAGCTGGACTTGCCTGTGCGCACGGATGGCGCTTCCGAGTTGCTCATCAATGCCCAGCACAAATCTTTCAGCGCCAATGCCAGCGTGGCAGAAATGGGTTCCAGCAAACAGGCGATCGTGCAGCTAAGCGCCAATAGCCTGACACCGCTGGGCGAAGAGCTGAAGCTGACCGCTGCCATCCCTACTGGCTCCGAGGACGTGAACTACATCGCCGGTAACCTGACCATCCCACTCAGCGGCAATGGTTTGGCACTGGAAATCGACGGCTACCACTACCGCTCCAAACCGCGTGACGAAGTTCTTGAAAGTCAGGGTTGGAATAGAAAGGTGATCAACGAGCGTGTGGGGGCTGCAATCAGCTACCCCTTTATTCTGAGCAATCAGCGCAGCCTGAAAGGCACAGCTGGTTTTTATGCCAGCCGCTCCCTGGACGACTACACCCACAAAACCCTGGACAATGTCTGGATTGAAAATACGACAGACGTCCGTGCCCTGAAAGCTGAGCTGCGCTATACCGATGCCTCGCAACGGCAATCACGGGAACTGAATTTGGGGGCCTACAAAGGTTTGGATGCAATGGGTGCTCGCAAGAGTCTGAATACCTATCTGCAACGCGACCTGGAGTCTGACCTGGATCTGAACTTCACCCGCTGGACGGCAGCGTTCAAACAAAACGTCGTTTTGCCCGCCCAATTTGGCATGAGCTTTTCCGCTAGTGGCCAATACAGCTCGAATGTCTTGCCCAACTCCGAACAAGTTTCTTTTGGAGCCTGGCGACATGGCTACGGCTATCCACAAGGTGAGCTGGCTGGCGATAAGGGCGTGGGCGCCACTCTGGAACTGAATCGTCGCTTTACCAATTCTTCTACATGGCTCAATAACATCCAGCCTTACATTGCTTATGACTGGGCCCGTGCCTGGTACAACCTGGACAGGCTCAACAGCTATAACAATCGCCGTTTACGCTCCGCCGCTATTGGGGTTCGACTGTCCAATAACAAACACTACCTGTTCGACATTAACGTGGCCAAGCCCATGGGCGATCTACCGGTCAACTCCGACAAGCGCAAACTGCGCGTGAACACCAACTTCCTGTTCTTTTACGACGGGTTTTAAGCCTCTCCCCGCCCCTGTCTGGAACCAAGGCCATCGCAAGATGGCCTTTTTTGTATCCCATCTAGCCCGATTAAGCCCCCAGGTGTTACGAAAAACGTTACGTAACAGGAACGGAACATGATCTCGGAACACGCCTAAACAAGGGAAAACCCACCTCACAAAGGGTTCAATGAAAAATAACAAACACCACCCAACAACCAATAAGTCATTGATTAAATTATAAAAATAAAAATAAAAAAGTAAAAATAGGGAATTGGCACAGTACTTGCTTCATGTCTATCAACAGACCCATTAGGGCGAGCCTACACTTCCAATCGGAGTCAGACATGAAAGCAAGGAATTCAGCAAGAAAAGCCTCGGTACAGCAAATTTTGCAACGTACTGTTGTGGCCACCTTAGTCATCAGCGCGGTCGCTTTGGCCGGTTGCTCCTCGCGCGGAGGCGTTCGGGACGGCCTTGAAGTGTCCGTACGTCCCCCCGTTGTAGACCCCAATCTGCCCAACCCCGGTGACGGCGGCAATGGAGGTGGTAATAACGGCGGTGGCAATAATGGGGGCGGTAATAACGGCGGCGGGAATAATGGGGGTGGTAACAATGGCGGTAACAATGGCGGCAGCAATAACAGCCTGACCGAAAATGCCCTGGGCAATTTGGGCAAAGCCGTAGATAGCGTTGTTCCTCTGAACTTGAGCAAAACCGGCTCAGAACTGGGCAAAACCCTGGATGGCGCCCTGAAACCCGTCACGAATATTGTGACGGACACGACACGCACTGTCGGTGGTGTCACTGGTCTGGGGCAACCGGTTAATGGCCTTACCCAACAAGTGGGTGGAGTGGTCTCCAACTTGGGTGGACAACTCAGCCAATCGGGCTTGCCTCTGAACCTGGGCGAAGGTGTAGGCGGTTTGACGAATCATCTGGGACAGGCTGTGAGCTCGCTAGGCGGCTTGTTGGTCAACGATCCCAAGAACTCGAACCCACTGGGCAATACCCTGCACCACGCCACCAAAGGCGTAGAAGTACTGACAGGTGCCTTGCTGGGTGAAGGCAGCTTGCTACACCCGTTGACCTCTCAACTGGGGCTGGGTGGCATCTTGCTGGCAGATTCTGGCGAACCTATTTTGAAACCAGCCTTGGGCAATGTCGGCCAAACCGTCGACAACATTCTGCCTGTGGGCCTGGCTCCGATTCTGGGTGATGTCGGCTCCGCGTTGGACAATACGGTGGCCCCTGTAGTGGCAACCGTCACCAATGTCACTCAGCAAGTGGGTGATGGTTTGGGTGTAGGCCAGCCTATCAACTCTCTGCTGGGCGGTGTAGGCAATGTACTGAACCAAGCAGGTGGCACCTTGGACTCTGCCACGCCTCTGGGCTTGGGCGGTGTGTTGAGCCACTTGGGGGATGCAGTATCGGCCACAGGCGGCTTGCTGCACGCTACGCCTGACAACACTAATCCTTTGGGTAATGTGCTCAATAGCACTACCTTGGCCGTCGCCTCTTTGACAAACGGACTGGGCGGAATCACAGGTGGAGAAGGCGGTGGTCTCTTATCGCCTGTCACTGGCCTGCTAGGCGGCTTGGGTGGCGGTGAAGGAGCCAACGCTGGCTTGCTGGCTCCAGTCACTGGCTTAGTCGGCAGTTTGACAGGCGGCCTGACTGGCGGTGAGGGTGCCAACGGCGGTTTGCTGGCTCCCGTAACAGGTTTGTTGGGTGGATTGACAGGCGGCCTGACTGGCGGTGAGGCA
>SMEN01000264.1_pt1 | contig 21591 bp, 20 predicted proteins | sample 2456271 | NCBI WGS metagenome assembly SMEN01 (sample SAMN10132593, study PRJNA489261) | soil metagenome | isolation source: day1 control-loamy sand soil ammended with raw manure from dairy cow... | place: USA | collected 2015-04-01 | reverse complement strand
CGGACGCCGGAGCACCGGTGGCATGGGCGAATCCCAGGGAACGCTGCAACGGAGCGAGCCAGCGTGGCGCCGGTTCCCAGGCCTTCTCCCATTCCATGTTCATCTCCAGGCATCTGGCCACGGTCCGCAACGCGGCGCACTGCGGGATGCAGCGCCCCATCGAGTCAAGCAACGTGGTCATGGGCAGCCCTGATTCCATCAGGCTCGCGCCGAGGTCCAGAACCAGGTCGATGGGTTCGCTGCCTTCATACGTCTTCCTGCTTCGGGCCGAGACGGCTTGCCCTTGCCTTTCCGGGTTGCGGACCGTGGCGGACCCCCGGGTATTCCACAAGAGAATTCCGGATAACAAGCAGAGCAGAGCCGCTGCAGTCATTTCAGGGCCTGCGCCGTCGTCGCCGCGAGCAACCGGCGGCACCAGATCCTGTTCAGCGCCCACAGTCCAGCGCCTGCCGCCATGCTCAGCTGCGCGGGCCACGAGGTCAGCAAGGTGGAACCCACATCGATGCCGAGCAAGAACCCCGCGCCGAGTCCTACCACCGGCAGCCAGGTCAATAGCCGCGTGGTAGCCCTGGGGCCGGCCATGGCCGCGTCGAACGACTGCCGTGCCAGCAGCTCCGCTTCCAGATCTTCTGCCAGCTGATCCAGCACCCCGGCCAGCGGGGCTCCGGTCTGCGTTGAAAGATCCAAGCACCAGGACAGCCGTTGCACCGACCCGCCGTCCTTGTGCCCCGCGGAATGTTCGATTTCAATGGCCTGTTCGCCGCGGAACCTGGCCTGCGCTGCCAGCCGGCGCAGTGCGTCCAGGACCGGGCACGGCTCCGCGCGTATCTGCAGCAGCGCTTCGAGAGCCTGCGGGAACATCAAGCCGCTGCGCAACAACGCAGAGAGCTCGCGGATCACGTGGGCGTCTCGACTCAGCTCCTGCTGCTGGGCGCCGTCCGAGGCTGCGCGCAGCTTCCAGCTGCCCAGCAGGCCGGGATCCGTTGCCCTGCCGGAAGCCGACCGCGGGGTCCACCACAGCCAGAGCCCGGCCAGCAGCAACAGCAGCACCGCAGTCATCATTGCTCCCGCCCGGCACGGCCCGCGTGCCACCGTGCGACCTCGGCCGAGGCCTCGTCGCCGAGTTTCTCCCGCAGCAGCTCCAGGCTGCGGGCATCGGGACGGTTCCGCGTTTCCATGTCGACCAGCATGCGCACGCCGAGTCGGTCGTTCGAATCGGTGGACAAGCTTCCCAGCGCTACCGGCGAGCGCGCTCCGGACGGCTGCCGACGCATGTGGATGATCAGGTCCAAGGCGCTGGCGGCCTGAAGCGAGGTGGCTTGCAGCCCCCACCCGGCCAAGGCACCCAACGCGGCCAAGCGTGCCGGCACGGATTCGGGATGGTTTGCATGCAGGGTGCCGGCCGCTCCCTGGTGGCCGGTGTTCATGGCCGCGAGGAAGTCCCGGATCTCCGCCCCTCGGCACTCCCCGACGACCAGCCGGTCAGGTCTCATGCGCAATGCTTGGACCACCAGGTCCCGGAGTTCTATCTGCCCGGCGGATTCGACGTTCGCCGAGCGGGTCTGCAGGCTCACCACATGGCGGTGGTCGACCACCAGCTCGTGGGAGTCTTCGATGATCACCAGCCGTTGCTTGTCGCTTGCCTGCGCCAGCATGGCCTGGAGCAGCGTCGTTTTGCCGCTGCCGGTACCGCCGGTGACCAGGAAATTCAGCTGTCGTCCCATGATCTCGCGGAGCACCGTGGGCCAGAAACCAGGCGCCTGGGCGAGGACGGTGTCCAAGTCGAGCAGCTGTCGGGTTTTCACGCGGATGGAAATCAGCGGGCCTTCGGTGGCGATGGGCGGAAGTACCGCATGGACCCGATAATTCTTGACGCTCATGTCCATGAAGGGGCTGGCCGCGTCCAACCGCCGTCCGGCCATGGCCGCCAGGTGCACGGCCAGCGAACGCACCTGCTCGGGGGACGCGAAGCGGAATCCCGTAAGTTCCAGTCCCCGGGATGAATCGGTCCATACCTGGCCTTGCCCGTCCACCAGCACATCCGTGATCCCCGGACGCTGGGCGAATCGTTCAAGGACCGATAGTCCGGCGACCTCGTCCTGCAGGGCTTTCAATGACTCGGTCGCACCGCGGGCGCCGAGGGCGGTGCCCGAATCGTGGACGGCGCTCGCCAGCGAGATGGTGTCCAATTCTCCGCCGCTGGCCAAGGCACGGTCCCGGACCGACTCCAGGATGCGCGTGTCCAGCGGGTTCGGCCGGGCGGAATGCGGCGGTGATGGCGAATGGCGTCCGGGGCTCATGGCGCGCCTCGCAGCCCCGTGTCCTCGGTGGCTGCCGGCAGCAGGCGCAAGTCGGCCAGCTGCTGCCTCAGCCGTCGGGATCTGAGGGCATCGAGCAGGTCCCCGCGTGCAACGGCCCGTTCTATCGACGTCGCATGGGCCACGCTCCCCAGCAGGGAGCGGTTCTCCGCCCAGGCAGGCGCTCTTGCGTGTTCAGCACGCAGCACGTAGTCGCCGTGCGGCGGGATGCTTGCCGCATCGCACACCATGATCTGCCGGTCCGTGAAGTGGCCTATCGTCTCTGCTTCGTGATGCGGTGTCCTCCCGGTGTCAAGAACCAGCAAGTCGAACCCCTGCCGTGCGGCTGTCAACAGCCGGGCTGTCAACGGTCCGTCCACCGGACCCGGTGGCGGAGTTCCAGACCAGGTGAGCACCGCTGTTCCCCGGACGCTCGGGAGCGCCTCGACCAATTGGTGCGAAGCCAACGCTCCTCCCGAAGCCGCCAATTCCTCCCAGCCGATCCCGGAAGGCGGCTGGGAGCAGATCCGCGGCCACAGCCCGCAGGAATGGGGGTCCAGATCCACGACCAGGCTGTGCAGTCCGCTGAGCGTTCCAGCATGGGCCAGCAGTACGGCCAGGGTGCTGGTACCCAGCCCGCCCGCCCGTGAACCCAACGCCACGGTATGCCCATGACCCGATCTCATGCACCACAGCCCCAGATACTCGCCCAGCCACTGGCTCGCGCCGGGAAGGACCGCAACCCTGGCCTGGGGCAGCTGGCTGGCCGCTTCCCACAGGGTTTGCGCTTGCGCCTCGACGCCCACCAGGACATCGCACCGGGTAGAGCCTGCCAACGCCGGTCCGATTGCATCCACACCCCACAGCACCGGCCCCTCGGCATCATGAATCAGCGGCGAGTCGCTGGCACACCGGGAAATCCTGACCGCCGCACCCAGCGAAATCAGGGCGCATTGCGCCACCAGCTCCTCGTCGTCGCTCACCAGCACGCAGCCCGGTCCCCCGCGGTCGCCCCCATGGACTGCTCGGCGTTGGGCACGGTGCGGTGCAGGCTCCCCGGGCGGAGCTTCCAGGGACTGCGGAACGAACCGAGCATCGGTTCCGGGTCCAGGGTCTTGCGGGCGAAAGGGTAACCAGTTCATGGGTCGAGGTTGCCACCGCAGGTTTGCCGGCGGTTCGCGGTGTCCGCGAACTGGGGATATCCACTCTGGCCACGGCACAATGGAAGCATGCCCCCTGGACATTCTGGCGTGCTCGCCTTCCTCGCCGCGGATCCCGAAGGATTCGCCCTGCTGCAGCTGCGCGACGCCGCCACCGGCGAGCCGCTCACTTCGGCCCGGACCGCTGCCCGGGATGAGCTCTGCCAGTCGGTGGCCGAGATTGAGCGCGTTCATTCCCCGCGCTGGGTGATGCTGCGCACCTCCCCCTGGCTTCAGCTGCTGGCCTCCGCAGACGTCTACCTCGCCAAGGCCCATGTGCTCTCGCTGGCCCAGCGTATTCTCCACCGCAGCCCGCTGGCGGCAGTGCGCCTGCCGGACATCGATCTGGAGAACCCTCCGCAGTCCCATGATGCCGGCGACCAAGGCACCCTGTTTTCCGCCCCGGTCAGCGGAGAGTCCCTGCAGGAACTGGTGAACATGTACGCGGCCCAGCTGCAGGCGCTGCCGACCGATCCTGCAGCCCGCAAGCGGCTGCAGCTGCTGATCCATGCCGAATCCGTGGGCGCGCTGATCGCCGCGGAAATGGAGGCCACGGGGCTGTCCTGGGACGAGCAGGGACACCGGCAGCTGCTGCGCCGGATGCTCGGCGAGCGCGTCCCGGAATCCGTGCGTCCGCCCAAGCTCGCCGCCCTGGCCCAGCAGCTGGGCCACACGCTGCAGACCCCGGGACTGAACCCCGACTCCCCGCAGGAGCTGCTGCGCGCCCTGCACCGGGCAGGATTCGCGGTGCAGTCGGTCCGGGCCTGGGAACTGGAGCAGATCAATCACCCGGCCATCACCCAAGTGCTTGAGTACAAGAAATTATCGCGGCTGGCCAGCACCCACGGGGATGCCTGGCTCGATGCATGGGTCGCCCATGGACGCTTCCATCCCCACTACGTCTTGGGCACCGTCGCTTCCGGCCGCTGGGCCGCGTCGGGCGGCGGCGCGCTGCAGCTGCCGCATTCCATCCGCCAGGTCGTGCGGACCCCGGCAGGCAGGAGATTCGTGGTGGCCGACGGGCGCCAGCTTGAACCGCGCATCCTCGCCGCCATGTCCCGCGACCGCCACCTGCAGCAAGCCGGCCTGCAGGACGACCTCTACCAGTGGCTCATCGACGCAGGGTTGGTCAAGGACCGCAACGAGGCCAAGCTGGGCATGCTGTCGGTCATCTACGGCGGTACCTCCGGAGGCGCCGCGGCCGTGGGGGCCGCGTTGAAGAAGAACTTCCCGGCGGCCATGGATTTCGTTGATGCGGCAGCCCGCGCCGGCGAGCGCGGCGACGGGGTGAGCAGCTTCCTGGGGCGAGGATGCCCGCCGGCGGACGAACGCTGGATGCAGGCGCAGCGCGATACCAGGGACGAGGCCTCCCAGCGCGCCGCCGACGCGGCGGCCCGCTCCCGAGGCCGCTTCACCCGCAACTTCGTGGTGCAGTCGACCGCCGCCGAATGGGCGCTGATCTGGATGGGCCATGCCCGCCACCTGATCCATCAGGCCGGTTGGAGCCAAGAGTGCCGCCAGGTCTTCTTCGTCCACGACGAAATCGTCTTCGAATGCCCCGAGGGCCGGGCGCCGCAGCTGGCCGAGATCATCAGGCATGCCGCTGCGCTCGCCGGGCGCACCCTGTTCGGGGACCAGTCGGTCAACTTCCCTGTCAGCGTGGTGATTACAGAGAACTATGCCGAGGCGAAATAGCCGGAAGAAAAAGCTCGGCGGACCGGCCTAGAGCATGCGGATTTCACGCTTGGGCGACCACGGTCTGGTCCAGCCCAGCTCGTTGAACAGCTTGTCCGCCACCATGGCGGTGAAGCCCCAGATCACCCGGCCGTCGTATTCAAAGGCGGGGGCGCTGAACTTGCGCCCTCCGCGCTGCACTACGCCCAGCACCCGGTTGCGCGGGTCCAGCAGGTGCGCGACGGGCGCGCGGAAGACCCCTGCGCTCTCCCCCGGGTCGACGGGGAACACCGCGGATTCGGTGTGCCACCACCCCAGCACCGGGGTGACGATGAAGTTCGAAACCGGAAGCTCGGTCGCGGCCAGCTGCCCCAGCACCTCGATGCCCGAGGTCTGCACCCCGGTTTCCTCCCAGGCTTCGCGCAGCGCGGCGTCGGTTTCCGAGGCGTCCTCGGGATCGATCCCGCCGCCGGGGAATGAAATCTGTCCGGCGTGGGAACGCAGGGTCTCGGCGCGTTCGACGAACAGCAGGTCCAGCTCGGCGGGATCCGCATCGCGGCTCAAGCCCCGGCCGTCGGCAGAGCCGAAGAGCATCAGGATCGCGGCGCGGCGCACGCTGTTGGCGTCGAGCTGCTTGAAGGCCCAGGAGTCCGGGAGTTTTTGCGTCGCGCCTATCGTGTGCGAATGCTCGGCAACAACCTGCTTCAGGTCTTTCAGTGCGCTCATGCGTCCAATCCATATCCCTCGGCCCGCAGTTCACGGCGGGTGGCTCCGGCGAGCATCTTGTCCAGCAGCTCTTCACGCCCCGGAGCAAGTTCGTACTTAAGCAACGCTTTCGCCTTGGCTGGTATTTCCTCGCCGATGCCGTAGGAAGGGCACAGCTTGGCCAGCACGCAGGCTCCGCAGGCGGGCTTGCGTGAGTGGCAGACCCGGCGGCCGTGGAACACCACGCGGTGGCTGAGCATCGTCCAGTCGCGCTTCTCGAACAGCTCGCCGACCGCGTGCTCGACCTTCACCGGGTCGGTTTCATTGGTCCATCCGAAACGGTTGGCCAGGCGTCCGAAATGCGTGTCCACGGTGATGCCAGGAACCCCGAAGGCATTGCCCAGCACCACGTTGGCGGTCTTCCGTCCTACGCCCGGCAGCTTGACCAGCTCGTCCAGCTTCGGCGGGACCTCGCCGTCGAAGCGTTCCACCAGCGCCGCCGAAAGCCCCAGCAGCGATTCGGTCTTGGCCCGGAAGAAACCGGTGGCCCGGATCAGTTCCTCCAGTTCGCTGCGCTCGGCCCGGCTCATGGCGTGGGCATCCGGGAAGCGGGCGAACAGCGCCGGGGTGATGGCGTTGACGCGGACATCGGTGGTCTGCGCGGACAGCACCGTCGCGACCAGCAACTCGAAGGGATTCTCGAAATCCAGTTCGGGCACCGCGTAGGGGTAGGCCTCCGCCAGCAGGCGGTTCATCTTGCGTGCCCGGCGCTTGAGCCCGAGCTCCGTTTCAATTTTCACATTCACAGCCACGCTTCGATACTGCCACGGACCGCCCGGGTTTTCACTCATCCCGTCCCGTTTGCGCGGCGTATCCCCGGACGGGCCGGAATGCAGTTCAACGCACCCAATGACCGCTTGGCGCAGAATTCACCCACTCCCGCGCCAATCCGTGACACAAACCACACAGGCCGACCCTTGAGCGTGTAACTTTGATCACAGAGTTAAACGTGTCTAACTGGAAGGACCAAACTACCGTGAGCGAATCCAAGACTTTGGATAACCTGTCGAACGAGACCCGGTCATTCGCACCGAGCAAGGAATTCAGCGACAACGCCATTGCCACCCAGGCCCGCTACGATGCCGCGGCAGCCGACCGGTTGGGCTACTGGGCCGACCAGGCGCGGCAGGTCCTCACCTGGGACACGGATTTCACCGAAACCCTGGACTGGTCCGAAGCGCCGGTGGCCAAGTGGTTCGTCGGCGGCAAGGTCAACGCGGCGTACAACGCGCTGGACCGCCACGTCGAGAACGGGCTGGGAGACCGCGTCGCCATCTACTTCGAGGGCGAGCCGGGCGACACCCGCACCTACACCTACGCGCAGCTGACCGAAGAGGTCAAGAAGGCTGCAAACGCCTTCGAATCCCTGGGCGTCGAAAAGGGCGACCGCGTCGCCGTCTACCTGCCGATGATCCCGGAAGCCGTCATCACCATGCTGGCCTGCGCCCGCATCGGCGCCATCCACTCGGTGGTGTTCGGCGGCTTCTCCGCCGACGCGCTGCGCAGCCGCGTCGATGACGCCGACGCCAAGCTCGTGGTCACCGCCGACGGCACCTGGCGCCGCGGCAAGCCGAGCCCGCTGAAGCCGGCCGTCGACGAGGCTCTATCCGCCCCGGGCCACACCGTTCAGAACGTCGTGGTCGTCAAGCGCAACGGCGAGCCCACCGAGTTCGGCCCGCTGGACAAGTGGTGGCACGACGTCGTGGACTCGGCCGGCACCGAGCACACCGCGGTGGGCCACGACTCCGAGCACCCGCTGTTCGTGCTGTACACCTCCGGCACCACCGGCAAGCCCAAGGGCATCGTGCACACCACCGGCGGCTTCCTCACGCAGACCGCCGTCACCCACCGCGACACCTTCGACCTGCACCCGGAATCCGACGTATTCTGGTGCACCGCGGACATCGGCTGGGTCACCGGCCACTCCTATGTCACCTACGCCCCGCTGGTCAACGGCGCCACCCAGGTCATCTACGAGGGCACCCCGGACACCCCGCACCAGGGCCGCTGGTGGGAAATCGTGGCGAAGTACGGCGTCAGCATCCTGTACACCGCGCCGACCGCCATCCGCACCTTCATGAAGTGGGGCCGGCAGATCCCTGACGGCTACGACTTGTCCTCCCTGCGCGTGCTCGGCTCCGTGGGCGAGCCGATCAACCCCGAGGCATGGATGTGGTACCGCGACGTCATCGGCTCCAACAACGGCGCCAACGGCGAGAAGAAAGCGAACCCGACCCCGATCGTGGATACCTGGTGGCAGACCGAAACCGGCGCCCACATGATCGCGCCGCTGCCGGGCGTCACCAAGACCAAGCCGGGCTCCGCCCAGGTCGCCGTGCCGGGCATCAGCATCGACGTGGTCGACGAGGCCGGCAACTCGGTGGGCAACGGCGAGGGCGGCTTCCTGGTCATCCGCGAACCGTGGCCTGCCATGCTGCGCGGCATCTGGGGCGACATGGAACGCTACAAGGACACCTACTGGTCCCGCTTCGAGAACATGTACTTCGCCGGCGACGGCGCGAAGAAGGACGACGACGGGGACATCTGGCTGCTGGGCCGCGTGGACGACGTCATGAACGTCTCCGGGCACCGCCTGTCCACCACCGAGATCGAGTCCTCGCTGGTCGCCCACCCGTACGTGGCCGAGGCCGCCGTGGTCGGCGCGAAGGACGAGACCACCGGCGAGGCAGTGGTCGCGTTCGTGATCCTGCAGACCGAACCGGCCGAGGGCGAGGATGTCGTGGCGACCCTGCGCAACCACGTGGGCAAGGACATCGGGCCGATCGCCAAGCCGAAGCACGTGCTGGTGGTTCCGGAGCTTCCGAAGACCCGCTCGGGCAAGATCATGCGCCGTCTGCTCAAGGACGTGGCAGAAGGCCGCGAGGTCGGCGATGCCACCACGCTGGCGGACAACACCGTCATGTCGCAGATTGCGCAGTCGATGAAGAAGTAGCCGCCAGGCCGCGAATACAGGCCGCCGCCCGGATGCCCGCCTCCCAGCAGGGGAAGCGGCTCCGGACGGCGGCCTGTGCCGTGCCCGGGGACTTCGACGCTAGCGCGCCGCTTCCCTGCGGTCCTTGACCTCGACCGTCGAAGCGGCGCTGTGGCCGTCGACCACCACGTGGACCGACTCCAGGTCCTTGAACTTCTTGTGCGTCGCGTCGAGCACTTCCTCGGCGATGAATTCAAGGTCGCCGGGGGTGTCGGTGAAGATCTGCGGGTCTGCGGCCGCTGCCTGATCCATGGTGATGCGCAGCCGCCCTGGCGCGTTCGAGTCGAAGGACTCGATATAGTAGTACGGCCAGGTCATCGCGTCCGGGCATCCAGCCCCGGCGGAGTCCAGCCACGAAGCGGCCACCTTGTCGGCCCAGCCCTGCGGGGAGCCTTCGGCCCCGGAAGGGTTCCATGACACGCAGTTCTTGTCCCAGGTGGCTTCGGAGCGGCCCAGGTCAAGGGCGATCTGGCGGGCGCTGTCGATCTCGGCGGGAGTTGTCGCCCTGGCTGTGGGAAGCGTCTGGGGCACAATGGGCCCCTGCACGATCGGGGTGCCGGCGTTGGCTTCGGCGGTCAGCTCGGCGTCGTTCTTCAGGAAGTCCGGATCAAAGTGGTTCACCGCCAGAATGCCGAGCACCCCGGCCAGGAACGCACCTACCGAAATATTGCCGATGATGCGCTTGGCACGCCTGTTCATGCGAACTCCTGATGAGCCCGGGCTTTCCACCATTGAATATATCCACATGAGCCGTGGACGGGAATTCGAGGGCCGCTTGATGCCGGCACCGCCGGTTCGCGCGGTTGCCTGGGTCCGGATGGCTTCGTCATGGAACAGCGCCGGGAACACCGGCTGTACTAGATTGACTCCATGACTGAAAATGCCTCACGCACCATCCTGCTGCTCAACGGACCCAACCTGAACCTGCTGGGAACCCGCGAACCCGAGATCTACGGCCGCGAGACGCTGGCCGATGTCGAGGCACTGGCCCGCAGCACGGCCAAGTCGCTGGGCTTCGAGCTCAAGGCCCTGCAGTCCAACCACGAAGGCGTGCTGCTGGACGCCATCCACGAGGCACGCACCACCGCCGCGGGAATCGTCATCAACCCCGGCGCGTTCACCCATACCTCGATCGCCCTGGCCGATGCCATCAGCGGCGTGGAGCTTCCGGCCATCGAGGTGCACATCTCGAACGTGCACAAGCGCGAGGCATTCCGCCACCACTCCTACATCTCCCCCGTGGCCAGCTCCATCATCATCGGCGCCGGGGTCAACGGCTACCGCCTGGCCGTTCAGCAGATGGCCCACCTGCTGGGCAGCTAGCGGCGGCGCAGTTGCCTGGATCCGTACTGGCCCGGAGCTAGTCGCTGATGCAGGCGCCGGTCTTGATCGAGGTGGTCCGGTGGCCGCCGGCGTTCAACGCGTCGCTCATTTCTTCCAGGCTCAGGGCGAAGCCCACCTCGTCGTCGCTCCGGGACTTGGCGAAAATCAACCCCACGGCGTCGCCGGATTCATCCAGCAGCGGGCCTCCCGAGTTGCCCTGGGCCACCTCGGCGGTGAGCTGGTAGACCGACAGCTGCGCGGGATCCTCGCCGTAGATATTGGCGATGGAGACGGTGGCCTTGGACGCGACGACGGCGCCGCGCACCTGCTGCGGCCCGCCGGAGGGGTATCCGACGAACGCCGCGGAATCCCCGCGAACCAGGTCCTTGGTGGCCAGGTCGATCGGTTCGGCGGCAAGCCCCTCCACGTAGAGCAGCGCGATATCCGCCTCGGGATCGAAGTACACCACCTTGCCTCGGTTCAGCTCGCCCCTGCCGGTTTCCACCGTGGCGGCGCTCAAGCCGGCGACCACGTGGGCGTTGGTCATGACAAGGTCGTCGTCGATGACGAAACCGGACCCGGTCAGGTTCACGCCGCACTCCACCGCGGTGCCCGAAATCTTGGCCACGGACTTTGCCGAGGCCAGCTGCAGGTCGTTCGGCTCCCAGTCGGTGTCCTCGACCGGTGCGACCGGCGGGGCGAAGGGCTCGATCAGCGCGGGAATGGTCTGCGCCATCACGGCCGAGCGGGCCGTGGAAATGGCCGAGGTGACGAAATCCGGGGTGAGCCCGCGGATCGTGTCGATCATCTTGGATTTGGCGATTTCGGCGGACAGCCGGGGAATGCCCATGCTGGAGGCGGAGAACGCCAGGGCGCCGATGATGGTGGCGGTAATCAGGATCGAAAGCGCACCGCCGGCCAGCCGGTCCGCTGCGCGCAGGAAATCGACGTTCATCCAGTGGCGGATCTTGGTGGCGATGAAACGGCCCAGCGCCTGGCCCATGATGATCAGCACCGCAGCGGTGGCGACCATCAGCCCCACCCGCCACCACGGATTGCTGGCCAGGGTCGACACCAGCGGGATGGCGAAGAACGCCGCCACGCCGCCCACGATCAGTCCGAGCATGTCGCCGACGGTCAGAAGGAAGCCTCGGCGGAGTCCGATAATGAAAAAAGTCAGCAGAACAACGCAAATGACCGCGTCCAGCCAGCCGAAAACTTCGAGCACCGAGACTCCACTTCATTCATCTAAACGGTATTAATCCAAGGTACCCTTAGAAGCTGATGGATTTCTGCGAGCATATTCGCGAGTTTTGTTCGAAACTGCGTGATTTTCAACATTTTCTTGGTTAAACCACGTGTGGAAACTGTCACATTGTTACCGAATACGGCACAATGAAGTGAGCGCCTACTACTGTTGACAGGAGATTTAATGGATATCGAGGTACTGCGCCGTGCGCCGCTTTTCGCGTCGCTTGGTGATGAAGTATTCGCCACGCTAACCGAAGAACTGACCGAGGTCGATCTGTCCCGTGGTGCATCGGTGTTCCGTGAAGGCGATCAGGGCGACCGTCTCTACTTCATCGTCTCGGGCAAAATCAAGCTCGGCCGCACTTCGTCCGACGGACGCGAAAACCTGATCGCCGTTCTCGGCCCGGGTGAGCTGTTCGGCGAAATGGCCCTTTTCGATCCACACCCACGCAACGCAACGGCGACCGCCGTGTCGGAAACCCGACTTGCCGGTCTGAGCCACGAGAACATGCGCAAGGCGATCCTGAACTCTCCTGAGGTTTCGATCCAGCTGCTGCAGGCTCTGGCCGCCCGCCTGCGTCGCACCAACGAGTCCCTCGCCGATCTGGTGTTCTCCGACGTTCCTGGCCGCGTGGCCAAGGCGCTGTTGGATCTGGCCGACCGCTTCGGTCGCCCGGCCACCGATGGCATCCTGGTCGCTCACGAGCTGACCCAGGAAGAGCTGGCACAGCTCGTCGGCGCCTCGCGTGAAACCGTGAACAAGGCCCTTGCCGAGTTCGTGCAGCGCGGATGGCTGCGTCTGGAAGCACGCGCCGTCGTGATTCTGGACATCCAGCGCCTGCGCCAGCGCTCGCGCTAGGCCGCATCAGCGAAGACAGCGAAGGCCGAATACCTGCAGAGGTATTCGGCCTTCGCTGTCTTCGTCTCCGGCAGCCGGCTCAGTGCCCGGCCGTGGCCTGCCAGGAGCTGGCCGAATCTGCCTTCTGCGTGCCGATGACCTCAAGATAGTAGGTGCCGTCGCGCACCAGCAGATCGGGATGCTGCAGGTCGAAGGAGCGCACACGGGAGAGGTAGGCCACCACGCCGTTGGCATCGGTCATTCGTTCGAGCATGATTTCCACCGCCGGGTAGGTGATCTGCGACAGGTTCATGTCCACGGTATTCGGCTGGCCGACCATGTCCCCCAGCGCGCTGCTGTTGCGTTTGGCGATCACCTGGCTGGCAACGCACCAGCGCCCCCATTTGCCCTTGCCGCGCAGCAGCGTCGGCTCCTGCCGCAGCGGGACCGTGGCGGCGAAGTACCAGGTGTCGAAGCGCCGGAAAGCGAAGTTCGGGCTGAGCCAGTGCGCCACCGGGCGCAGCAGGTCGGTGCGCAGCCCCAGGCCGCGGCGGCGCAGGAACTCATCGAACCCCAAGTCCTGGCCGGCGATGGATTCCCGGGCGGTCATCCATTCCTCGGGGTCGGTCATCTCGATGACCGACTGCTCGTCGGTGCCAGCCAGCAGGATGCCCGTTTCCTCGAAAAGTTCTCGAATGGCGCAGACGATGTGCGCCTGCACCAATTGCTGGTCCAACACGTCCATGCGCTTGGACCACTGCGACAGGCTCGGGCCGAACCACTGGTAGGCGGCCCTGTCGCTGGCTTCGTGGCTTCCGCCGGGGAATGCCACGTTGCCCAAGGGGGATCCCCCGGGGCGGTATGTCAGATAGGTCTCCACGCCTTGGGAAGTGTCGCGCACCAAGGTCACCGAGGAGGCCTTGCGGGCGGCGCGCGGAGTGCGCGTTCCGAAGGCGAACCAGTTTTCCGCCGCAGAGACTTCGTGCAGCGGCACGTCGAAGAGCCGGCGCACCACACCGTGGCGCGGTCCCGACGGGAATGCCCGTCGGGACCGCGCTACAGCGTCGCGTCGTTGACTACTCAAATTCCGCGATGACCTCAACTTCGACCGGGGCGTCCAGCGGCAGGACAGCTACGCCGACGGCCGAACGGGCGTGCAGCCCGGCATCGCCGAGCACCTCGCCGAAGAACTCCGAAGCGCCGTTGATGACACCCGGCTGGCCGGTGAACTCGGGGGCCGAGGCTACGAAGCCGACGACCTTCACGATGCGCTTGATGCGGTCAAGGTCACCAATTTCGGCTTTGATGGCCGCCAAGGCGTTCAGTGCTGCAGTCTGCGCCATGCCCTTGGCAGTCTCGGCGGATACCTCTGCGCCGACCTTTCCCACAGCTGAGAGTTCACCATTAATCAGCGGCAACTGCCCTGAGGTGTAAACGTAGTTGCCGGTGGTGACGGCAGGCAGGTAGGCGGCTACCGGCTTGGCAACGGCGGGAAGGGTCAGTCCAAGCTCGGCCAGGCGAGCTTCGACACGCGAAGAAGTGGCTTCTTGCATGGGGTTTTACTCCTTTTTTAGGGGTTGGGCGATTACTGCTTCGGACGCTTGAGGTAGGCCACCGGAGAGGTGCCGTTGGGGCCTGGAACTACGGTAACCAGCTCCCATCCGTCGTCTCCCCACTGGTCGAGAATCTGCTTCGTCGCGTGGATCAGCAGAGGTAATGTGGCGTATTCCCATTTAGTCATACTCGATACGTTAGCGCGTCCTTGTAAACTAGTGGGTATGGCAGCTAAGAAGTCACCCTTTTTTGATACAGCTACCACTTTGGGCAAAATCGTCGCATTCTTCGGAATCAGTGCCCTTTGTGGTGTGCTCGCCGCCGGCATGATCGTGCCCGTGGCAGCTATAGCAAAAACCGGTTTGACCACCGGTAACAACATTGTGAGCGCGCTTCCGAGCTCGTTCGAGGCACTTCCGATTTCGGAGCCTTCGACGATCTTGGATTCCGACGGGAAGGAAATCGCGAAGTTCTACGAGCAGAACCGCCAGCCGGTGAAGCTTGATGACATTTCGCCGTTCATGCGCAAGGCCATCGTGTCGGTTGAGGATGAGCGTTTCTACGAGCACAAGGGCATCGATCCCCAGGGCATCGCCCGTGCCGTCGTCAGCAACGTCACCGGTTCCTCGCGCTCGGGTGCTTCGACCCTGACCCAGCAGTACGTGAACAACCTGCTGGTTAACAACCAGGAACTGACCGGTGCCGAAGAGAGCACCATCAGCGGCCAGAAGGACTACGCGGACAAGATCCGCGAGTTGAAGTACGCCGTGTCCATCGAGAAGGAAATGTCCAAGGACGAGATTCTCGAAGGCTACCTGAACCTGGTGCTGTTCTCGGGCCGTGAGTATGGGGTGCAGGCTGCCGCACAGCACTTCTACTCCGTTGATGCCAAGGACCTGAACCTCCAGCAGTCGGCGATGCTCGCCGGCATGGTGCAGCTGCCGAACGTCTACAACCCGATCAACAACCCCGAGCGCTCGCTGGATCGACGCAACAAGGTGCTGGGCAACATGCTGCGCGCCGGCGCGATCACCAAGGCCGAGTACGACAAGGCAGTCAAGAGCGACTTGGAGCTGGACCCCAGCAAGTCCCCGTCCGGCTGCATCGCCGCGGATGACAACGCCTACTTCTGCGACTACGTCACCAACTTGATCCTCACCGACGATGCATTCGGCGAGACCAGGCAGGACCGCGAGAACCTGTTGTACCGCGGCGGCTTGACCGTCAAGACCACCTTGAACGGCAAGCTGAACAAGAAAGCCGCGAAGGACGCCCGCAAGGCGATCGACCCGAAGGCCAAGTCCAACAAGGACGTCTACTCCTCGATCGTTTCGGTCGAGCCGGGCACCGGCAACATCCTGACCATGGCGCAGAACACCACGTACGACCCGGCCGGCGGCCTGGGCAATACCGTGATCAACTTCGCCGTTGAACGTTCGCTCGGCGGTGCCGGCGGCTTCCAGGGCGGTTCCACCATGAAGCCTTACACCACGCTCGCGTGGCTCAAGGAAGGCCACAACATGTGGGACACCATTAACGCTCGCAGGCAGACCTTCCCTGTCGGCTACAAGTTCAATGCATCTTGCTTGCCAGGCGGAACCACGACCGTCGGTGCCCCGTGGGAGCCGAAGAATGCCTCGCGCGGCTTCTACCGGCCGATGAAGGTCGACTACGGCCTGTTTTGGTCGATCAACTCCGCGACCGTTCAGGAAGCGGCCAAGCTCGACCTGTGCAACATCACCGATTACATCAATGCCTTGGGCGTCAAGGCCCAGGACAAGGGCGAAAACGGCACCCCTGCCGATTTCACCCCGGCCAACCCTTCGTTCATCATCGGTTCCGAGAAGATCACTCCGCTGAGCCAGGCCGCGGCATTCGCAGCCTTCGCCAACAGGGGCGAGTTCTGCGAGCCGCGCGCGCTAACCTCGGTCACCGACCGCGACGGCAATGCCTACAAGGTCAAGAAGACCACCTGCAGCCAGGCCGTTGAAGAGCAGCACGTCAGCGACCTGAACGGCACCCTGTCAAAGATCGCGAAGACCCGCGTGGCGAAGGGAAGCATCAACGTCCCGATCGCCGGCAAGACCGGAACCAACAACGGCGCAACTTCCACCTGGTTCGTTGGCTATACCACTGGCATCTCCACCGCCTCGTGGGTCGGCCGCTTGAAGGGCCAGGGCGAGGACCGCAAAGAAAACCTCATGCACGGTGCCCTGATCAACGACCAGCGCGCTCCGTCCATGGTTGACTCATCGACCTATGCCGCACCGCTGTGGCTGGACTTCATGCAGGAAGCGTTTACGACTACCCGCACGAATCGCTCGGCTCGGCACGCAAGGCGCCAGTCGTGAAGAAGAAGGAACCTTCCGAGGACTCTTCTGATTCCAAGTCCGATTCGAAGGAAGACTCGAAGTCCGATTCCAAGAAGGAATCGAGCTCCGAATCGAAGTCGGAGGAGAAGGAATCCAAATCGGATTCCAAGGAATCCAAGTCCGACTCCAAGTCCGATTCCAAGAAGGAATCGAAGTCCGACGACTAGCTTGCAGCTGTGAAGGCCGCGTTCAACTTTGGTTGAACGCGGCCCTTCGGCTTAGATTGGCTTAATGAAGGCTTTGTGAAAAGCCATATTGAAAGGACGATGACGGACAAGTCATGGCGGAACAAAAAAACTTTGCATCGGCGTTGGGCCATGCTGCCGGGACCGCGGCCCTGCTGGCGGCCGGAACGCTGGCTGTAGGCGGAGCGCTCATCGGTTACGGCATGTATGAGACCCAGAAGTTCGGGGTCCGCCGCGAGACCTTGAAGCTGCTCCCCCGCGGTGCCGCCGACATCCGCATCCTGCATCTGTCCGACATCCACATGATCCCCGGCCAGCACCTGAAAACCCGGTGGATCAGGAACCTGGCCAAGCTGAACCCGGACTACGTCATCAACACCGGCGACAACCTCAGCCATCAGAACGGCGTCCCGGATCTGTTGCACGCCCTGGAGCCGTTGATGCACGTGCCGGGCGCCTTCGTTCCCGGATCCAACTGCTACTTCGCTCCGCGCCCGAAGAACCCGCTGCGCTACCTGGTCCGGCACACCGGCACTCCGAATCCCTCGGAACGCGACGCGCTGCCATTCGAGAACATGCACCGGGCCTTCGGCGCGGCCGGATGGATCAACATGTCCAACCAGGCCTACTCGACCGTGCTGAAAGGCATCCGCCTGGATTTGACCGGCGTGGACGACCCGCACATCGAACGCGACCACTTCGCCGGATGGACCCGCGGCTCCTCCACCAGCAATGAAGCCCCGCATGTGCGCATCGCGCTGACCCACGCCCCCTACCAGCGGGTCCTGGACCAATTCACCGCGGCCAACGCGGACGTCATCTTCGCCGGCCACACCCATGGCGGCCAGGTCTGCATCCCCGGCTACGGGGCGCTCGTGTCCAATTGCGACCTGCCGACCTGGCGCGCCCGCGGCCTGACCTACTGGGAGCATGCCGGCAACAGCGTGCCGTTGAACGTCTCGGCCGGCCTGGGCCATTCCCGCTTCGCACCGATCCGCATTGCTTGCCCGCCGGAAGCGGTGCTGGTGACGCTGACCGCCAGGGACTGACCGCCCCAGACCCATAAAAGCTTCGTTCCTGCCGCATCTCCTTGCTGCAGGAACGAAGCTTTTTGCCCTTTATGAAACATTTACTTCTCAATCCCCTGAATGATTGAATTCTCCCAACTAGTGGTTGTAGGCTGTAGCTCTGTCGAAAATCTGGGTGAATGCGGGGAATCGTGGCGCAGGGGAAGAGCAGTGGAACCGCTGAGGCCGTTCCGCTGTCAAGAACACTGAAACGGCTTGCACCCTTCGTCAAACCGGTGCTGCCCCGGCTCATCGGCGGATTCTTCTGCGCTCTGGGCGCGGGCATCGTGGCATTGGCCATTCCGCAGGTCCTGGCCAAGCTGGTCAACGACGTCCTCGCTGTCAACGGCGCCTCCGCACAGGTCTGGTACGCCGTCGGCATCATCACCCTGCTCGGCTTCGTCGAGGCGCTGCTGATCTTCCTGCGCCGCCAGTTCGTGCTCAACCCGGCCGCGGGTGTTGAAATGACCATGCGAGTGGGCTTCTACAAGCACCTGCAGCGCCTGCCGGTCGCCTTCCACGAACGCTGGGGCTCCGGGCAGCTGCTCTCGCGCTCGATGTCGGACCTGTCGCTGCTGCGCCGCTGGCTCGCCTTCGGAGCCATGATGCTCATCGTGGACACCGTCACCGTGATCACCGGCCTGGTGCTGATGTTCACCCACTCCTGGATCTTGGGCCTGCTGTTCCTGCTGGGCTCCATCCCGATCGCCATCAAGGCCTACCACTTCCGCAACGACTTCCGCGCGGCCAGCCGGCTGAGCCAGGATCAGGCCGGCGACTTGGCCACCGCGGTGGAGGAATCGGTGCACGGCATCCGCGTGATCAAGGCCTTCGGCCGCGGCCGCGACATCTACGAGGGCTTCAACGAGCAGGCGAAGTCGCTGCAGGAAACCGAGCTGTCCAAGGCCCGCACGCTGGCCAGCTTCCTGCTCACCGTGGTGGCCATCCCCGAAACCATCCTCGGCATCGGGCTGGTCATCGGCATCGCCCAGGTGTCCGCCGGCACCCTGAGCGTCGGTTCGCTGGTCGCCTTCTTCGCCATCGCAGCGGTCATCGCCATCCCAGTGGAAGCCATGGGCATGCTGCTGGGCATGACGCTGAGCACCAAAACCGCCCTGGAGCGCCATTTCGAGGTCATGGACTCGATCAACGACATCACCTCCCCCGAGTCCCCGGTCCGTCCGGCGCAGTACTCCGGCGCGGTGCAGCTGGAGCACGTCCGCTTCGCCTACCCGGACGAGGCCGGCCGCGCCCGCCCCATCCTGGCAGAGATCAACCTGCAGATCCGCCCGGGTGAGACCATGGCGCTGGTGGGCATCACCGGGTCGGGCAAGTCCACGTTGCTGAACCTCGTCCCCCGGTTGCACGATGCCACCGCAGGCACGGTCAAGGTGCACGGGGTCGACGTGCGCGACTGGGATTTGGACGAGCTGCGCACCGAGATCGCCGTGGCCTTCGAGGACACCACGCTGTTCTCCACCAGCATCCGCGAGAACGTGCTCATGGGAGCCCCCGGGGACCTGGACGCAGAGCAGCGCGAGGCCCTGCTGGCCGAGGCGCTGGATGTCGCGCAGGCACACTTCGCCTACCAGCTGGCGGACGGGGTGGACACCCTGATCGGCGAGGAGGGGCTCTCCCTTTCCGGCGGCCAGCGCCAGCGCATCGCCCTGGCCCGCGCCATCGCGGCCCGTCCGCGGGTCCTGGTGCTCGACGACCCCCTTTCAGCGCTGGATGTGCGCACCGAGGAGGCGGTCACCGAACGCCTGCGCAGCGTCCTGTCAGGAACCACCACGCTAGTGGTGGCGCACCGCCCCTCCACCGTCATGCTGGCGGACCGCGTGGCGCTGCTGCGCGACGGGCGCATCGACGCGGTGGGAAGCCACGCGAACCTGCTGAGCACCAACGAACACTACCGCTACGTGATCGCCAGCCTGGATGAGAACGAACCCGAGATCCGATCGGAGGTGGCCCGATGAGCAGGCCCCTGGGCGTCGCCAATGAGGACGCCGTCACCCTCACCGGAGCCGAGCGCAAGGAAGTACGCCGCCGCTCCTTCCGCCTGCTCGCCGCGCTGGCGCTGCCGCAGAAGAAGCTGTTCATCCAGACCATCGTGCTGGTGCTGTTCACCAACGCGGCCCGCGTGCTGCTGCCGATCCTCATTGCGCTGGCGATCGACTGGACGCTGCCCCAGGTGCGCCAGGGCAACTGGGCCGCGCTGGGCCTCACCGGCGGCGCCTACATCGTCTGCGCCATCCTGGCCGGCGTGCTGTTGTCCTGGTACATCAAGTGCGCCGCGAGGATCTCCCAGGCCATGCTGCTGGACCTGCGCCAGAAGGTCTTCCGCCACACCCAGCGGCTGAGCCTGGAATTCCATGAGAGCTACACCTCCGGGCGCATCATCTCCCGCCAGACCTCCGATCTGGAAACCCTGCGCGAGCTGCTGGACCAGGGCGTCTCCGAGCTGGCCTCCTCCTGCGTATTCATCGTCTTCACGTTGATCTCCATCTTCGCGCTGGACTGGCGTTCCGGCGTGGTGGTCTGCATCGCGGTGCTCCCGGTGGCCGTGCTGTTCCACTGGTACCAGAGCCGCTCCGAGGTGCTCTACCGCGAATCCCGGGTGGTCTCGGCCAGGGTGATCTCCACCTTCGTGGAAACCATGACCGGCATCCGAGCGGTCAAGGCCTTCCGCCGCGAGCGCGCCAACGACGCGAACTACGCGGACATCGCCGGGCAGTACCGGGACAACAGCGTGCGCTCCTTCAACCTCTTCGGGGTGCTGCAGCCTGGGCTGGTGCTGATCGGCAACCTCACGGTCGCCGCGCTGCTGGCCTACGGCGGGTTCCGCATCATCGACGGCACCCTGGCCGTGGGCGTCATGGTCGCGATCCTGCTGGCCGCCAAGCGCGTCTTCCAGCCCATGGACGAGATCGCCATGTTCTACTCCTCGCTGCAGTCCGCCACCGCGGCCCTGGAGAAGGTCTCCGGCCTGCTGGAGGAAGAGCCCACGGTCCGCGAGCCGCGCTCACCACGCAGCATCGACCGGGTCCGCGGAGAACTGGTCTTCCAGGACGCGGTGTTCGGCTATGGCGACGGGCCGGTGGTCATGGACCGTTTCGACCTGAAGATCGAAGCCGGCCAGACCGTCGCCGTGGTCGGCCAGACCGGGGCCGGCAAGTCGACGCTGGCCAAGCTGATCGCGCGCTTCTACGACCTGCGCTCCGGAAGCCTTGAACTGGATGCGGTGCCGATCAGCGAACTGTCCAACATCGAGCTGCGCCGGCACGTGGTGATGGTGACGCAGGAGGCGTTCCTGTTCTCCGGGACGGTGGCGGAAAACATCGCCCTGGGTCGCCCCGGCGCGTCGCTGGAGGAGATCCACGACGCGGCGCGCGCCGTCGGCGCCCACGAATTCATCCTGGACCTGCCCGACGGCTACGACACCGACGTGAACAAGCGCGGCGGCCGGGTGTCGGCGGGGCAGCGCCAGCTGATTTCCTTCGCCCGCGCCTTCCTGGCCGACCCGGCGGTGCTGATCCTGGACGAGGCCACCAGCTCGCTGGACATCCCCTCGGAGCGCGCGGTGCAGCACGGCCTGCAGACCCTGCTGGGCAACCGGACCGCGCTGATCATCGCCCACCGCCTGTCCACGGTGCAGATCGCCGACCGGGTGCTGGTGGTGCACGACGGGAAGATCGTGGAGGACGGCAGCCCCGAAGAGCTGATCGCCGCCGAGGGCCGCTTCGCGGCGCTGCACCAGGCCTGGCTGGACTCGCTGGTGTAGCCGGCGGGCAAGGACTCCCGGGCCTGCCTGAACAGGACAGCCCCGCGCACCGGGCTAACGGTGTGCGGGGCTGTCCTGTTGAGCGTCGGGGCTAGGCGGCGAAGGTGCGCCCGGTCAGCCGCTCGTACGCCTCGATGTAGCGCGCACGGGTCTTTTCGATGATCTCCTCCGGCAGCGCAGGTGGCTGCTCGCCAGAGTTCTTGTCCCAGCCCGAAGCCTCGGAAGTCAGCCAGTCGCGGACGAACTGCTTGTCGAAGCTGGCCTGGGCCTGGCCCGGCGCGTAGTGCTCGGCA
>SMEN01000167.1_pt1 | contig 21630 bp, 20 predicted proteins | sample 2456271 | NCBI WGS metagenome assembly SMEN01 (sample SAMN10132593, study PRJNA489261) | soil metagenome | isolation source: day1 control-loamy sand soil ammended with raw manure from dairy cow... | place: USA | collected 2015-04-01 | reverse complement strand
TTTTCACGTACCTGATTTAACACTGCTAAGCAGCCGTCAAAGGAGTTACTGATGTGCTGACTTAAGTTATCGAAGAACACATTGTTGTAAGTAACGATGGCGTACTTTCGACCTTTGAGTGCTTTATCGAGGTAGTTAATTGAGCCATTCGCAAAATAGATTTTTACTGGGTTTTGAAACTGCCACATACACGCCAACCTTGAGCAAAATTGATTCATTGGTGACTAGCTTAAGGAAACTGTGTGACACGGTTATGTCACACAAATACTATTTAATTAACTTCAACATATAAAAAAACTATCTTGGGTTAGGTTATGCGTCAGACACAGTTACGGTCTTTTTATGCGGTGGCAAAGTTAGGCAGTTTTGCCAAAGCTGAGGAGCATTTACATATTTCTCAGCCAACTATTACTAAGCAAATCAAAGATTTAGAAGAGCAATATCAGGTGCTGTTATTTTATCGGCAGCGTAATAACAATCGCTTAACCGAGGTGGGCAGAGCCTTGTATCAGTATGCAGCGGCGATTTTTTCATTAGAGGATCGCGCAAAGAAACTACTGATTTCTCAGGGCAGCTTAATTTCCGGCACCTTAAATTTTGGGGTAGTAAGCCCTGCCGCGGCGATGCCATTAATTGAAAGCTTTTATTTAAAGCACCCGGGGATTGATATTAAGGTGACTACTGGTGGCTCATCGGTGATTCGTCAAGGTCTGCTCAATGGCGACTTTGATGTGGGCATGTTGGCCTATCGCGATCCTCACGAGCGTTTGATTTCTCTCAAGCTAGAAGAGCAGCCGGTAGTGCTGGTAGTGCCCAATAGTCATCCATTTGCACAACGCGATAGCGTGTTGTTGAAAGAGTTAGAAATGGTGCCGGTCATTCATCGCGAGCAAGGGTCAACCACGCGCACTATTTTTGAAAAAGCGCTGATTGAGCAGTCGATTGTTTTAAAGTCGCAAATTGAGGTTGGTAGCCGCGAAGGGGTACGCGCTGCCAGTATTCATGGCTTAGGTATTAGTTATGTGGGAGCGCATGAGTTGCAGCCTCACGAGAGGATTACTGCGGTTAGCATTGCCGATTTACAGCAAACCTCTAAATCCTACTTGGTGTACTCCAAGGATTTAGAGGCGGTGCCGATCATTCAGAGCATGATTGCCTGCGCCGAGCAACATCAGTTGCAGCTTACTCAGTCAGTTGAGCTTTAGTTGGCTTGCTGATTGTAAATACCCCATTTATAACACAGTCATCTCGTAGAGAATTTATGCCGCATTTCGGTACTCTAACGGCGTCATGTCATTCAGTGAGTCGTGTGGTCGTTCAGTGTTATATAACTCAATCCAGTTTTCGGTTATTTGCTTTACCTCATTCAGGTTGTTGAAAATATATAAATCCAGTACATCATCACGATACGTTCGGTTAAATCGCTCAATGTATGCGTTTTGGTAAGGGCAACCAGGTTTGATGTAATCAATCATAATGCCATGCACTTTTGCCCAGCTGGTGAAGACTTCTGAGGTAAATTCACTGCCGTTATCAACGCGAATTTTCTCAGGGTAACCGTGCCATTCAGCCAGCTGGTCCAGATAACGTATTACACGCAACGATGGCATACTGGTCGCGATATCAATGCCGAGTATTTCACGGTTAAAATCATCAATAACATTGAATGTCCGAAACCGGACTTTGTTGTGTAAGCTGTCGCTCATAAAGTCCATTGACCAGCACTTACCCAGCGCACTAGGCGCAGCCAGAGGCTCAGGGTTGCAGTTAGGCACGCGTCACTTGCCTTTGCGCCGCAGGTTCAGTTTTAACTCAGTATAAACACGATATACTCGCTTGTGATTCCAGCTGTGGCCTAGCTTGCGAAGACGTTTGAAGCACTTAGGAAAACCCCAGCGATGATGTTTTTCAATCAACGCATTGAGTGCATCAATGATTGCAGTGTCATCGGTTAACTTAGGTTCGTAATAATAAGCGGTACGGCTGATGCCAACCGCATTACAGCACGTTACAACGCTCGCGTTATACTGCACCTGTAGCTCACGTGCCCAAACTTTTCGTTCTGCCACAGGTGCTAAAGCTTTTTTATAATATCTTCTTGCATCTGCGATTTTAGGCTCAAATCCGCATACATTTGTTTGAGCCGACGGTTTTCTTCTTCAAGCTCTTTTAAACGGCGCACATCGGATGCTTCCATACCGCCATATTTTTCGCGCCACTTATAAAACGTTGAATTGCCGATGCCATACTTACGGCAGAGGTCTTTGATCGGCATACCAACTTCAGCTTCTTTCAAAATCGCCACAATTTGGCTTTCAGTCTTTCGTTTGCTCATCGTCAAACTCCTTTCGTTTAGCTTAAAAGAAATTCTACGAGTAATCTGTATTATTTTACGGGGTAGTTACAATGCTATATGATGAGGTTGCTTTCATCGGTTCAAAATCGCAGGAGAAGTCGCATGTCATTCCAGAACAAGGTTGCATTGGTCACCGGGGCAGGGTCAGGTCTCGGCGAAGCTGTCGCCAGAGAGCTCGCAGGGCTGGGTGCCAGCGTAGTACTGGCTGATATCAACAGCCAAGGTGCGCAGCGTGTAGCCAACGATATCGTTGCAACAGGAGGTAAAGCTGTGGCCATTGCAGCCGACAGCGCCTCGGCGGCAGACAACGAAAAGGTCGTGGCCTTTGCCGTGGAGACCTTCGGTAAGCTCAACTATGCGGTGAATAACGCCGGGGTTGCCAGTGCTGTGGCGCCTGCCGGAGAAAGTGATATCGAGGACTGGAACCGGGTCATCAATATCAATCTCAATGGGGTGTTCTACGGTATGCGATTCCAGATACCCGCCATGCTGCAAGCCGGAGCCGAGCACTGCGCCATTGTGAACATGGGGTCGATCCACTCCGCGGTGGCCAACATCGGCATGGGCTCCTATACCGCGTCCAAGCATGGTGTGATTGGCCTGACACGCAATGCCGCTGCAGAGTACGGACCAAAAGGTCTACGTATCAACGCAGTAGGGCCGGGCTATATCAATACGCCGCTGCTGGAAGCTCAGCCGGATGAGGTACGCAAAGAACTTATTGGCCGTCACCCCCTCAGTAGACTGGGCGAGCCGGCGGAAGTGGCGAAGGTGGTTCGCTTCCTGCTATCGGACGACGCCTCCTTTGTGACCGGCGCCTACTACCTGGTGGACGGCGGCTATACTGTCGTCTGATACAGCCCTGTTGCCATGAGAGATCGCCCAGGGCGGGCGACCTCTCATGGGTACGGCCCGCTTACTCGGTGACGATGCTGTCGGACTGAGACAAATAGGCCCCGATTGCCGCGAGCTCCTCATCATTGATCTCGGTCTTGCGAAAAAATGGCATGACGGAGATGCCATTGCGCACGAATACCCCAACGAACGGGGGCGTCAGGTCGTCGCGCTCTTCCAGCGGTCCGGGCTTGCTGCCCTGATAGCGCAGCTCCAGCGCCTGGGTACCGGGATGTCCTGGACCCGCGCCGTGGCAGCTGGCGCACCAGTGCTCGAAGAGCACTTTGCCCTCGGACAGTTGATCCTGTGCCTGCAGGCTCAGCGGAGTGGCGGCAATCGCGCTGGCGATGCAGAGTAGCGTAAGCTTTCTCATCATGCATCCTCCCGGTAACGCTTAGGCCAGATGCCGGCCCGGCCTGGAGCAATGATGCCGTTGGGGTCGACAGCATCCTTCAGCAAGTTCTGGAAGCGCAGCAGCGCGTTGTCATTGAACGAATAGGTGCTGGCGACGAGATCCTGGAAGATCGGCGCGGTGCGGTATTCTGTCCAACCATGCTCGGCGGCTATTTTGACCAGTTTGATGAATTGCTCGACAGCCCGCTGATTCTGCTCTTTGTTGCTGCGCGAGATGAAGAACGGAAACAGGTAGATGTAGGTGCGATATTGCCAGGTCTGGGGCACGTTGGTGGGCGCAATAGGGGCACTGGTGAGACCAAGCTCCTTTGCTGCCTGACAGAATACTTCGTGTGACTTTAGAAAGTGTTCACCATTGCGCGGAATGATCGGGGCGAACCAGGCATGGCCGTCATCCGGATTCGGCATTGCCTCGGAGCGGGCACCGATCGAGAAGATCGACATGTTTGGAATGCCCAACGCTGTTTTATGGCGCAGCTTCTGCTGATCTTCCTTGGCAATCGGCAAGCTGTAGGATTCCAGCTGTTCGAAACGCGCTCCCGCAATGGCCGCAAACTTTTTTTGGGCGTATTCCCAGTTGGCCAACACGGTCTTCTTCGGCCCGTAAAAGTTCAGCAGGACGTTCCAGTATTCGAGCCCGTGCTCTTGCGCATAGCGCTGATATTCAGCGACCGACGCACCACCAGGCTGGTTGTTCAGCTGCAGGAGTTCCGGGGTCGGCTTGTACACTTCTGGTTCCCACATCATGCACAGGGAATCCATCGGACAGCTGTAACGCGGGTGACCGATCAGGCCCTGGTCTTCCAGATAGTTAACGGTGTCGATCAGCGGAATCAGGTCCTCGTAACGATCTACCTTCACCATACAAGACAGGTAATGCTCTGGCTGTGGCATCATCCAGAAGCCCATTTTCGTCACGATGCCGAAGTTGGACTGGGCGAACAAACCGTCGACGTATGCGCCGTAGCCATATTTGTTTTCGCCCCAGGTCTCAGCACCAGGTACGGCGGCCATGCCGGTACGCAGCAGCTCGCCATCGGGTAGCACCACCTCCATGCCGCAATGGGAGCCGAAATGGTCACGGTAGTTGCCCCAGGTGTAACCGACTCCATGGTCCAGCGCGTTACCGAGCGGACTGCCCCATCCTGGATCGGGCACGTCCATCATCAAATTCAGACCTTTTTCCTGAATGTAGTTGTACAGATCGAAATAGGATACGCCTGGCTCGACGATGCAGAAGTTGCGCTTGTCATCGACTTCCAGCACCCGGTTCATCAGCTTGAGGTCAACAATCACGCTGCCGCTCATGTTCGGCGCCGAGCCACCGTAGCCAAGGTTCTTGCCGGTGGAAATGGGAAACAATGGGATGCCAAAGCGGTTAGCAGTTTTAACAATGGCCTGCACTTGTTCCACGGTAGTGGGAGCGACCGCAGCGGAAGCGACAAGCTCATCAGGCTCACCCCATTTGGGTGAATAGGCATCGCGATATAGGGCGACATCGGCCTCTTCAGTGAACACCTTGTCATCGCCGACAATATGGCGGAACTCCGCCATGGCAGAATTAAAATCCTGGGCGCTTACGCCCTCAGGGTATTTCATATGTTATTTCCCGTTGTTGGTTAGGACTTGCCATTCAGACTGTGCGCTGTTGCGGTGCTATGACCCATGTATACAGCGGACGTGTTGTCGGGGAATGGTGATGATTGGCAAGGTGCAGTGTGCGATGGGCGGGGGAGCGTGCAGTGCCTGGGCAATGACCGATAGTGGCGGCCATGCTATCCGCATAATCATGCCCTCGGTTGGCTAACGCCTCGCAGCTGGCCAACATGCTCTCCGGTCCGGTCAGGCTATGCGTCGAGCGACCATCGGCCAACACGTGTTCCGCGCGAAACACTACCCGCAGACCATGATCCCATCCCAGTCGTTCGAGGACGAACAGGGAGTCCCCGTGTGTCATGCCGCCAATGGCCGTGGGCTGCTTGCGCCAGTGGGCCGCCAGGTGTTCAACCCAGAATTCGGTCACATCTCCCGCGATGGGGTGTACCCGGTGGCCAAGTCGACGAGAGACGGCACCGAAACGGGTACTGGCAGGGTGCGAAGAATCATACACTACACCGAATAGCGGAGTGCCATTATCGCGTCCGGGTGTGCTCAGGGTTGCGGCTAAGCCGCCCATCGATGTGCTGGCCAGAGCGACTCCCAGCGTCGTGGCGCAGCCTTGAAGAAACATTCTACGAGTGGTCATGGGAAAGGTCCTCTCAAAACGAGCATGCATGGGCTCAGTGTAGATTACATGCTGTAAGTATACTTTTGATACTATGGTCATCTTATGAATCTACATGGCTTTGCACAAGGAGGCACTTTTGAGTAACCAGGTGGGCTTGGAGGAACGGCGCATGCAGGACGCGGAAGATGCGTTGGCACGCATGCGCGATACGGCAGCAGAGGTGGACGCACAGTCATGTCCGATTCGCAACGTTGTTGCCAATCTGGGAAGCAAATGGGTGTTGCTGGTAGTGATATTGCTGGCCGAAAAACCTTTCCGCTTCAATCAGTTGCGGCGTAGCCTGCCGGACATCTCGCAGCGCGTATTGACCGCCACCCTGCGCAGTTTGACCCGGGATGGTATTGTCACCAGGACTGTTTACCCTACGCGGCCACCTTCTGTGGAATATGCCCTTACACCAGCCGGATGTGCATTTCTCGAGGCCTTTGCGCCGGTAGTGTTGTGGGCTCAAGAGCACCACGCTTTGATCATTGCGTCGCGTGGACTTTATGACGCCGAGCTGCTGAAACAAGATGAATCGGGGCCAATTCCGTAACCATGAAGCAGATTCATTCGGATACGGCTCCAAATTTAGAACAGCCCCGAGATTTGGCTGAGCTATCCCACTTTCGTGGACGGCTTGGCCGTCCGCTTCTGGCCGATTCCGGACGACGATGATCGACTGCTGTAGGTGACAGGCAGTTATTCGCACAGTGCCTCTAGCAGATCAACTACGCTCACAAACGGAGGCTAGGTGGGCTAGCGACTTCCCCGGCGTTTAGGCTCGTACGCGGTGGGTTGGCGTGGCAGACACCGGTAGGAATAAAGCAGTGTTGGGCATCGAGGGGGGCTAAGCCGCCGTGATGGGTAGAATTCGCGACGGTTTCTGTCTGCCGTTCACAGATAGGGCGGTTAGGTTGGTCATCCGGCAAATATCTGTCCACCTTAACCTCCGTCAGCGGTCGGCCTTGTATAGGTATGGATCGTGAGCAGTTTGTTGAGTGGACGACCGCGTGCAGGCGTCTATCTCAACGGTTTTGATGAATTACACCCTGATTATCCAAGGAGGTGTAATTGGCGCCCCACTCCAACCGGAGTAGGTAGGTTCGTTTCGGTGATTATCGTTAGATGTCCACACTAACCATTTTCAGTGGTAGCTTCGGCTGGGATAGGTCGTTAGCAATCTTGACGAGAATAGGGGTAAGAGACAAAAACGGTATAAGGGAGCGCATAACTGACAGATGTAGTCTCGGGCAGAATGCGGATCTTTTAAATTTTTTTTGGAGAGCAGCGATGAAAATTCGTGGGCGTATCGAAGTTGAGACCGTTACCGATGTTTTGTGTGATGTTTGCGATAGCTCCACTCTGCATGAAAGTGGTGATCTTCAATACGGTTGCCTTGAGGCGCGCTGGGGTTATGGCGCTAAGCACGATGGTGAGCGTTATGAGGTGCATCTCTGTGAGTACTGCTTCTTCAAAACGATTGCTTATCTCAAACAGGAGCGACGGATCGAGAACATATTTGACGACCAAGTGACCAACAGCAACGAGCATTTGGGTTTGATCGCTAAGAATGAGTTTTTTGGCGATGAGTAGAACAGGTAGATGATCGTTTGTTGATGTCCAGTACCAGTTACAACGAGTCCAAGCCAGATAGCCCAGGAAACTGCCTCACCTAGTCCTTTGATGCGCGCTGAGCCATCTCGCAATCCATTGCAACGCAAATGTGTATGACGGTTGCTAGCGGCCAGATGTGGTGGATGGACAGCGGTATTCGGCTGGGGTCAACAGCAGCCACCTAATTTTGATTTCTGGGGCCAAAGAAGCTCCTTAAGACCGTGAGCGAATCAAACGGCAGATATACCCAACACGGGAGGCTGCCAGGCGCGATGTGTTCAATTACATCGAAATGATCTATTACTCAAGGCGACGCCATGGCACGACCAGTAATCTGTCACCGGTTGAATATGAACGTCGCTATTTCCAGAGCCTGACGGGTGTCTAGATACTCGGGGCGATTCACTATTGTTAAAGCCCCGGTTCTAAATGAGGCTGCATCACAGCCCTACAGCCAAATTACTCGCCAACCGGATACCACGTTGCATAGTTATCGTAAAAGTTTTCCTCCAGCCCATAGGCTTTATTCCTTGGGCCTCTAACCACCGCCTCACGGCGCGCAAAAGCTGCCTTCATATGTTCCCGAGCAAGTGCCGCAGGGACATAAGCCATGCCGTACCATTTATTTCGCCATGCAACCAACTGGCGATCCGTTTCAATCACATACACAGGTGCATCCAGCCGCTCACGCCGGTGTGGAACCGCGAGAGCTCCATTCAATCCCCTCGGAATACGAACCTCCTGCCCGCGCTGGTCCCAACCTACCCAGAGACTATAAAAGCGCATGCGGCGTTCGCGCTGGGAGATGAATTCATAGTATGCCACGTTAGGCTTGGGTAAGACCCTGGCGCAAGCCTGGCGCATGAGCTGCGTTGAGTACTTGCCGATCTCGGCATCAGGGAGTTCGGCGATCTTCCGCTCGAAGTGATAGCGGTCATTGAAACCGAGCGTTCGGCAAAGGTGATCGAGTCGTTGGCAATGCGTCATACCATCATTTTTGAACTGGTAGGACAGGTGTTTGAGGTCGTTATAGCAGTCGATTGCAGCAGACATGATTTTTCTCCATTGGCCTAGACCGATATTTCGGTATTTGCATGCTGCTTGCTTGGCCAGATAAGACGAAAAATCAAATTAGAAACTAGAGGTTTTTTCCCATCGCAGCAGGGTGCCTCCACAGGCCAAGCAATTCTTATTCATTGACATTAGTGATGTCAACCCCGTTGACCCAGCGAGTGTTCACACAAGCGGATGTGACCAATGAGTATTGGATACACACGGCACGGGATGGTTTTCCAGTCAAGATGGGGTGCTAAAAAGGTCGTTTTTGAACCCTCTTCTGGAAAAGATCACACTATTATTTTTGTGGTGCAAGCTGCACTGACAATTTGGATGAAGTTGAAAAGTTTTGATAGCACAGAGTTCACAGCTTCCATCATCCAGGCCGTTAACGGAATGCTTCTTGATATGTTGGCGGCAGTCGCACGCAAAGATTACGAGGATCGGCGTAGGCGTCAACTACTGGGTATCGAGAAGGCGCTAATTGAAGGAAAATACACTGGACGTAAACCGGACTTGAAAAAGCGTGCGAGTATTGCATCATTGCTTAAGGTAGGACAAAGCTATTCGAGTATCCAGGAAACGCTTGGTTGCTCACGGCATTTGATTGCTGATGTAAAGAAAGGAATGGATACGTTAGTGTCAGCTCAAATATAAATAGGTAGCCAAACTCACTACGCCACTACAGTAGTCTGAGTGAAGCTATCTGTATTTCAGACGAGTTACTGGATGGCAAAGTTTGTGGCCGAATAGTGGTCGATGTGAATCGCTGATAGGTAAGTTCTCACTTAATCCATTAGAGCAGCCTTATCTGCTGGCTCATCAAACCTACTGTCACGAAAAGTGCGACGGTAATTGGAGGGCGAAGTGCCCAGCTGAGTGGAAAAGTGCTGACGCAATGACAGCGCGGTGCCGAAACCAACGTCTGCGCTGATGCGTTCAATCGATAAATCGGTGGTTTCTAGCAAGTGTTGTGCTCTGGCGACCCGTTCAGCGTTTAACCATTGACTCACCGTCGTACCCGTCATATCCCGAAAGCGTCGGGTAAAGGTACGGCGACTCATGTTCGCCTCGTCCGCCAAGGTATCGACCGATAAGGGTTGCGATAGCTTATCACGCGCCCATTCCAGTAAGCCTGGCAGGCGGTTATCGCTGGACAGTTGTTGTACGGGGCGTTCAATGTATTGGGCTTGGCCGCCTTGCCGGTGTGGTGGGGTAACCAGCATGCGGGCAAGGTGATTTGCTGTTTCAAAGCCGTGGCGTTGCCGGATCAAGTGCAGGCAGCAATCAATGGCAGCAACGGTTCCAGCCGAGGTGATAATGTTGTCATCAGCCACATACAACACATCTGGACGAAACACAGCCTGTGGAAAACGCTGCGCAAACATGTCACGTACTGCCCAGTGGGTGGTCGCTTCTCTTCCATCGAGCAGCCCAGCATCACCCAACACAAAAGCCCCCAGACACAAACCCACAATCAGTGAGCCCTGAGCATGGGCGAGTTGTAACGCTGAAATCAACTCGGCGGGTGCAGGCAACTCAGCATTTTTCCATGCAGGAATTATGATGATATCGGCCTGTTCCATGGCCTCCAACCCATCACGCACCTCAATCACCACGCCCTGATCACTGCTAACAGAGCCAGGGGTTAGCGTGCAGTAGGTCAGATTGTAACGCGGGGATCCGGGTGGGTTTTCACTCGTACCGAACACCAGCCCCGGTACAGAAAAATGAAACAAGCTTATGCCCTCAAAAGCAAGCACGGCAATCTCTACATCACTCATAAATACCTCTGCAATTAGTTATTGGCCCGATTATATTGATTATTGTCATATAGGCCACTTTTGCACATACGATGTACGTTTTAGACTGAGCACTATTATTAACCAATAACGTATTTGGAGTTGTACACATGTCCATTAAGATTCTCGCGAGCTCCCTTGCTTTGGCAATCAGCCTTGCCTCCGGCGTTGCATTTGCCCAGACAACTGCGATCGATGTTTCACAAGCGGCCCAAGAAGCTGTGCAACTGCAACAGATTCGCAATGCCACAGTAAAAATCACCTACGCAGATACAACTTTCCTGATCGACCCGATGCTGTCAAAGAAAGGCACTTACCCCGGCTTTAAAGGAAGCTACCGTAGCGAGTTACGAAATCCCTTGGTAGATCTGCCAATGTCGGAACAAGAAGTACTCGCTGGAGTCGATGCGGTCATCGTCACTCATACGCATCTGGACCACTGGGATGATGCTGCGCAGGAGTTCCTGCCCAAGGACATTCCGTTGTATACACAGCATCAGGCCGATGCCACTCTTATTCGTTCGCAGGGCTTCACCAATGTCCGAGTACTATCTGACAAGGCTGAGTTCGGCGGGGTGACCCTGAGCAAAACTGGCGGCCAGCACGGTACAGATAACATGTACGCATTGTCTGAAGTGGCAACTCTCCTAGGTGATGCCATGGGTGTGGTTTTTCAGGCCCCCGGTCACAAAACACTCTATCTTGCAGGGGATACCATCTGGCGTGATGAAGTTGATCAGGCGCTGGCTGAATACGAGCCTCAAGTAATCGTGCTAAATGCGGGTTATGCGATGCTGAACGGCTTTGACGCATCCATCATCATGGGTAAAGAAGATGTACTGCGCGCCGTTCAAGCTGCTCCGAACGCCACTATAGTTGCTACCCACATGGATGCCATCAACCATATGGCCCTGAGCCGTGAAGAGCTGAAGAAATATGTAGAAGAAAACAACATTCAAGATAAGGTTGAGATTCCCGAAGATGGCGCCTTGATAGACTTTTGATCAAACCAGTGACTTCTAAATAATAATATCTGACTAACCCCTTATGGTAAAAATTTGACAACCATAAGGGGTTAAATATGAGCAAAGCCTACCGCTATTCAGGTGTGTTTAAACAATGTGCAGTTAACTAGATAGTTATCCATAGCTAGTCTGTTGCACGGGTTGCTACACGTTGAGATATCAGTAACGGCGGGGTATAAAACACTGATTGCTTCCCATCATGTAGAGGATGGGAAGTAAGAAAACCCGGGAATTCAAATTGTTGCAAAACAACAGCAACCACCTCAGCTAGACATGTTTAAATATTCAAAATAGACGCAGACGGGCGTAGATTATGTTTGTAACAGGTAAGACTCAGACGCTTAGCAAAAACCATTGCGTTATCGGTTTGTGTACAGCGATAAATATTCTTGATAAGTGGGGTGCTAGCACCAAGCAAGCATGCTCCGTTCTGGGCATATCACTAAAAACCTATACTCATGCCAAAAGCGCAGAAGATGCTAAGTGGGCGGTAAACCTTGATATTGATGTAATACAGCGTGTCAGCCTAATTTTGAATATACATAGCGCTCTGCGCTTAATCTTCGACAATCCAGACAACGTATACGGCTTCGTTGGAATGAAAAACGATAACGAGTTTTTCAATGGTCGCACGCCAATGGACATTATGGCCCAAGGTGACTTTGTATCGCTGTACGAGACATTCAATCGGATTGATTCATTATGCACAGCTGGCTGATAAAGATTTAAGTGCGCACATACTATGTAAGAAATTACAGTATGGTTTGCTACTCAAACTCAATCATAAACTTTCCTGATCGATTCTGAATTTTATTTTTTCAACAGCATTAGGTGCTGCAATTGCGAAGTTTTCATCTTCAAACTTCTGGATAAGCGTTACCAGTGAATCCAACTCATCACCCGCCAACGAGTTTGGTTCTGCATTCCATATTTCATCAACTCTAGCTAAAGCTATTTGATGGTCTCCTGTTGTTTTAATTTCTTTAATTTTCATAATTGCTCACACTCTTTTTCTTTTTGAATACGCTCATATATTTCTTCACGATGCACCGCTATGTCTTTCGGGGCATCTATCCCAATACGCACCTGATTACCCGTTACACCCAACACTGTCACCATCACGTCATCACCAATATTGAGTGTTTCGCCAATGCGTCTAGTCAAAATAAGCATGTGTAACTCCTTGATAGCTAAAAATCCGTTTCAAATTTAAGTATAGCTATTGATTTTCAGTGTGCTGACTTTTATTCAAAAAGTGGTAATCGCAAAGACCACGGCTTCACTTACAGTTTTTGGCTCTACGATAGCCAGCTGCTATAGCCTCTTCTTCACTTGAAAAGTTAACAACATTGCGTGGACTCATAGCGTTGTAACTTGAGCAGCCTTTGGGGTGAAAAATCTTGCTGTTACGATTCCCGTGGATAGGCGCACTGCTGACGTCAGTTTTAGGCGTTCCCTGAGCTGTCTGTGCCAGCGATTTAGCTGAGACTCTAGTTATTCCTCCTGCAACACCTTCTCTACTGTTGCGATGCCCAAGCTTCCAAGTACGTTTGCCAGTCACAAACTCATTGTGGTGGCCTATTACACGAGCAATGCGCCGATCACGCTCTAATTCCCACTGGGTAACTGGATGTTGCTTAGACCACGCTATGAATAATTTCTGCTGCTGGTCACTCAACCGCAAACCATAACGATCTGCCATATAGAAATTGATTCGAGCGATCTTCCCTTTAACATCATCTCTAGGCTCAAAGACGCGCTGCTTGAAGTCGACCTTACTGTTGCACTGTCCGTGCTGCTTTCTGGCATGAGGCAGTACTCCAAACCTGTAGTTGGAACGGTCTGCGTTCAGCTCGCCAACGGAAACCGTCAAGTTATGTAAATCAGCTTCCATTAAATTAAAAACGGGATCAGTTTTGTTACAGTTTTTGCGTCCGCCGTTTTGCCAGCATTGACGTTGTTGCCCAAAATGGCTTGCAGCGAACACATGCTCAATTTCTGTGCGCTCACCTCTATTCGGAATCGCTCGGATTTTATACCCGCAACGCTCAGAATCAATTCGCCCACCTGAGCGCCCAACCCACGTCCAGTCACAGCCGCAGTAGATTGTTCCTACCGCACCATTCTTATTTTGGTCAAAGTAGATTTGTTCCTTCAGCACAACCTTAGCTTTAGAGAAAGTTGCTGGAGTTGTTCCAAGTACAGGCGAAGAAAAGAATAGCGCGAATGATAAGGCTATGAAATTTGATTTAATGAAGCCGGGAAACATTATTAATTCCTATTTAACTCTCTGTGAGCCGTCCTAAAGTGACTTTGATGAGGTGTTGCTAAAGCTCAGCACACTTTAGACCGGTCTGCCCAGCGAGCTGTATAAGCAGAGGGCAAGTGATCACGCTTCATACTCCAAGAGCTATGCATGCCCTGTCGAGCCAAAAAACACACGGCCAGCCCGCTCTGATTGATTTCATTAACCACGGCTATAAGTTTCTTGATAAGGCATGATTTGACTCAGCCTACCCAACAAACTCAAAAGTGGTCTATATGCATACCTGATATCGTTCAAACTGCTGCTTGAAGACTGTACATGGGGCAGTAAGTGCCCGCAGGAGTAAATGCCACTCTCACTGCCTAAGGATAGTTAAGGGTGCATACTTAGCCACCAAGATTCGGGAGTCACCCCCTTCAAAGATAATACGAACAACGCGCGTATCAACCCATCTCTCCACAATACCTATCCCAAATATTCCATGACGCACCTTCGTACCTGACGGAATATCACGCTCTCCTAAGTCATTGTTCGTTGCTGGCTTCGAAATTCCGAGTCGTTTGCTGTAGAACCAAGCTAAAGCGAACGGAAAACGCTTAAAATAGGTATTCGCAATTTCTGGTCTATCTACACTCTTGGTAGAAAAAACCCTCTCGCTTTCGATAGCTGCGCACGCGTGCCTTGCCAAAACCAGTTCCATATCCCACAGAAACGAGGACACTGGAGTTGATAACGGACGCTCTACTATCAAGTCAATATTCTCAGTCGATCTAGTGAACTGAGGGTCGGCAGGGTGTGCAAGGTACAGTTTATCTATCGCACGCGTCATCGCTACATAGAATAGGCGGCGCTCAGCCTCGATCTCTGAATCTATCAAGTTATCTCGTGGGAACACGGAAGTGGCCATGCCAGGCACAAAGACAACTGGCCACTGCGCTCCTTTAGCTCGATGTATAGAGCCAATCCAGATGTGAGGCTCTTTCGGCGGATCCACTTTCGAAGCATCGATCAGAGGGTCAAGCTCATCTAGGAACTCTTCAATGGTGCCTTCGTGGTTGCTGGCAATTCTCTTGAAAGCTTCGACATTAGCTAGAACTGCTTGCCCAAGTTCTACTGTTGGCGCTTGCTTCTCAATTTGCTTTTCAAAGTTAGAGCCTTTTGTATAACGCTCCAGCACATCAATGGCTTTCTCGTCAGGATCTGTAGAGTTAGCGATTATCTCCAGAAGGTCAGCCCTGTCTCGGATCTGATCTGCATGAAAAGGCTTGGTATGCGGAGTTATAACAGAGCGAATGACATCGGAGAGTCTGTTTGGCTGAGCTATGACTTGCTCAACAATACTGTTAATCGCTAATCGATCCAAGTACAGCGCTGGTCTCTGCAGTAAGCATTTCAGGGTAAAACTGACATCAGTTTGATTAAGTTTTTTCCATCTGCCACTTGCTAGCTGAAGCACTCCTACCAGAGCGCTAATCTCGGGTATCCGGTTCAAAGGAGGACGCCCGTAGACGAAGTAAGGTACACCCAGTTGGTGAAGTTCTAGCTCCAAGGAAACGCTTAGACTATAAGTGCGTACAAGCACGGCTATGTCGCCGGGAGGTGTGCCATCTGATACCAAATCACGAATGTAATCCGCCAAGCCTGTTAAACCAAGTGACAAGCTTAGGCAATGTATCCGCGTGAGTGGTGTGCCCTCAGCCGAAATACTGATTTTAGGATTCCTGTTGGCGTTCTCACTGATGACATAACTAGCCGCCAGCGATAGGGTATGGCCAAAGCGGAAGGTGTGTGGGAGTGTGTATCGAGTCGCATTACTGAAATCCTGCTCAAAACCTCGTGTTAGGTAGTCGGGCTTTGCACCACGCCACTCATAGATGGCCTGATCTTCGTCACCAACTAGCATGACTTTTGCACGAGTGCCTGCCAAAATTCTTAATAAGGCAATTTGGATTCCATTGACATCTTGCGCCTCATCCACAATCAAATGATCAACTTTATTAGCGACCAAACGTTGAGTTTCTGGTTTATGAAGCATCAACTTGACTGGGTCATAAAGTTGATCTTCGAAGAAGCGCAGTTTCTGCAGTTTACGCTGCTTTTCATAAAGGCTGAACGCGTCTGAGTAGCCTGTGGCAGATTTGCTATAATGCCCGCTCTCAAAGACCTCCTCAGCGCTATGGATATCTGATTTAACGAGAAGGATGAACGTTACGAAACCTTCAATCAATTCTTTGTCAGGGGCCATATCATCCCCGTTGATGCTCTTAAAAATACGAGTGAAGGCATCTTTGGCAAGCTTCGTTCGAAGATAATCTTTCTCTATAATCTTTGCTCTTGGCAGTAGCCCATGTTCAACAAAGTAGTTGACGATTTTGTTGCCCATCGAGTTGAAAGTTCGGACTTCAGGGGCAGGTCCAGTCTTGGATTGCTCAACTCGACGTTGAAACGACTCCCGAGCATCACGATTGAACATCACAACTGCTATTTGATTGGGATTGTGATCTCGTAACAGGTGTCGCACACGACCTACCAATGTCTCGGTTTTACCTGAGCCCGCAACCGCAGCAACTACGGCGTGCCCCCCGTCATGATGGATAACCTCAATCTGCTCAGGTGTATAAGATTTTGCAATCATTTAACTAGCCTCTTCCGCCCGCGCTCGATAGTAGCCCAATGGAGAATCGAGTTCATAGCCAGTTCCAAATGGCTTATCCCATCTTAGAATAATAAGGCCTAACTTCCGCCGGCACTTTTTAGAGATATAAAGCAAAGCTTTTCATAGCTCATCCATTTTGAGCGCATTTTAGCAAGAGTAAGAGCAGTTTAGTTGTTGGCTCTGCATTAAGCTATTTCGATCGCGTCAGGCATACAATGGATCATTGAATGACACTTCAGATAAAGAAAGTTTTTTACTTCCTATCTGTAGAAGAAGGGAAGTAAAAATGAAGTTTTCTATGCTTCTTAGTAAACCTTGATTGGAGACATCAAGGCTTCTGCTCATCAGGCTTTCTCTGAGTATTCTAAATAAACGCTAACCATAAAAAGTAGGCGCCATAAAGTCTGATTGGTTTTGAGTGCTGAGCCAGGATTAAAAGTAACTACAATACTGTTGTTTTTTCTATTTTGTGTTTTCTCTAGCGCTAACGGCAGAGGTGTCTTTTTTGAGCTATTTTTATCATCAGTTTCTCCTGTTTTTTGCTGATCTAAGCTACTGGATATTGTATGAGTGACTTCGGGTAAAATTAGTTTTACGGCTTCAAGAAGTATTCTGAGTTCTTCTTTATCTGCGAATATATTGATATTTAATTTAGGCCTGAATGTGTCGCGCCAAAATTCTAATCCGGTTTTTAGAGTTTTGAGTTGTGCTTTTTCTAGGCCAGTAATGGTCGAATCTAATAGTTTCAGATGATTTTTAACTCGTATATTTTCTTCGTTAAAAAAGCTTACGCTAGGGTATATGTACTCTTCACTTTGAAAATCTTCTTTTTTGAAAGACTCCGTACGATAAAATACAAATCCTGCTTTGCGTTCCATTCGAGCTGCTATTTTAAGTGCTTTTTCAGCGTTATCTAGATCCAACATAAGCTGATATGACAGCAGTTCTATTGGTTTTTGTGTCTCACTAAATCGCTTTAAAAATCTATCTATTGCTACTAAGTTCAGGTCAGAAGTTTCTTTTGATTTTTTCTTATTCAGTGCTACAACTCGGGGTGGCTTTTTAAGTTTTACTTTTGGACTTGGAATTTTTTTACTAATTACAAAAAGATTCTCTCGAGCAATACGAGCCCTTACCGTTCCATGCTTTACTGCCAGTGCATATGAGTATGCCAGCGTAGTGATTGAGTAGTCGTCTAAATCGATAGCGTTCTGGTTTGCTTCCGCCACACTATGTACATAGTAGCTGAGGGTTGTTATTTCTGAGCTATGACCAATTGCAGTAGCTAGGCTGCGTAGCGGGTACTGGCAGTCATGCTCACCTACATAATCCTGCCAAAACTGATCCACGACTGATGAGCTAGCCATGCTGGTGCTATTGTGATCAGTGGAGTTTAGCTCTGCATGGTATGAGTACATGCGTGTTGCCCATGAGTGTCTTAAATGGTGAAAACGTAAGCTATCGTCTCCAGTGACCAACTTCATGCACATACCAATGTCTCTAATGGTCGTGAATCTATTTATTACGTGTTTGTTGTTTTTTTGATCTGCCATTAATAGGGCTTGATCATTAGTTTCAAAGTCTATTTCGCTGTAGCTCAATAATTTCTGTAACGCACCTATCTCAATATCAGACATTTTTTCGAGTAACGGTATAGTGCGTACGCCCGCCAAAGATTTTGTTTCGCCAAATATTGAATTGCGCACGATGATGCATACGATCTCTGCTTCAACTTGCACATCTATGTACTTGAGGCGCAATGCTTCACCCGAGCGTAAGCCAAAGCGGTAACCTAACATTAACAGCACAGTGTATTGCGCCTTTAAGCGTATGTTTAATGTGCTATCAGCTTGTATAGCGTTAAGAATATTTAAGAACTCTTCTTCGCTGATCGCATTCGCATCTGCGTAGCTGGTTTCCGTGCCAAGTCCAACGCTTGATAGAATTGAAGACCATGCAGGTTCTTCAACAGAAAACGCCTTAACTAAATAGCTGTGAAATTCAATGAGTCTACCCGCTAAATAGAGGCGCTTATTCTCCTTTTCAGCTTCAATTGCTCTGAGATACACTTCTTCATATTGGCTTTCATCAAAACTAAAGAAATCTCCATCTGGCTGAGCAGTGGTTAATGCTTTAATGACCATATGTGTGTACTTGTCAATTGTTGCGAGTGCTAGTTCTTCCTTTTTGCGTGTGCCATGCTCGCATAGATAAGTAGTCCAGCTTACGATTGCCAAACTGATAGTCGACCATTCGTAGACCTCGGGTACAGTAAATTTTTCCTTTAACTCTTTAGAAACGCTTGTTCTATGCGCTTTTGATGGCAGAGAACCATCTGCACTTGGCTTCCAGCTGTACTGAGCAAACAAATTGCGTGAGAATTTTCCGAGTTCCTGTAGTTTTTTAGGGCGTGGTGTGGTGTCACTGTTGTTGAGTAGAGACTCAAGTACCCATGGTCTGCCTGCTAGCTCATTATCTTGAATCGTAGGTGTACTTGTCTTTGCTACAGTCTGTAATGCAAGGTTGCTTTGAAAGCGAACCCATTGGGGCAGCGGAAGTGAAACAGTAGTTGTATTGCCCGTCAGGCAGCTTGCCAAATGTCCAGGCACATCAAAGACTAGTCCTGCTGTGGCTATACGTCTCAGCAGTGACAGTATATTTTTATGTTTTCCTAAATTGATATCATCAGATAATTTTTCTAAGTGCTCTTCTATTTTGTTTACGCTGTAAGTTTTTTTGGTTCTTAACTCATAGAATCCTAAAATGAGAGCAGTACTTATTTTGTCAGGAAACCAGCGAAAAACAGGGCTTTCGTTCTCCTCAGTTAACGCAATATCAACAAAAACTTTATCTTCGTACTGATATGTACTGTTTTGCAGCGCATGACTTAACTTGGTGAGCTTGTTGGGATCTGCTAAGCCACTAAATAGAGCTGCAGAAAAAATGATTTCAGTAATACGTTTTTCGGTGCTGAATGCTTCAGAGATTTTGCCTCGTTCATTTAGGTAGTCTAAAAAGTTCTGTCGCACTCTCTGAGTGTTTTTATAGTCAGTAACTGAGTTTTCATGAAACGGTGATGCCTCGGGCTCTAACTCACGAATACGTGCTACTTGGCTAAGTAGCGTCTTCCCGCCTTTTAGTTTATACACATAACGATACAGTAGCCGTAAGCAGTAGTTTATTGATAGCCGTTTCTCGTAAGCTTGCTCTACGAGTGTCTGCAAAATTTGATTGAATTCTTCACGAGTTGGTAATCGAGTGTTTTCAGCTAGCGCATCATGGAGAACTTGCCTCACAATTGGAGCTGCTAGCTGTCTGCCCTTTTCACGAGCTTTAGTACGTTTATCTGAACCAAGCTCGATTGAGATTTTTTGCTTATTTGTCTGCTTTGTTGCGGTGAAATTATTAGGCAAGCTGCGTACTGGTGATCTCAAGGCTTTCCAGCCTAAATCCGACATAAAATGTTCAATGTTAGCCGATATTTTATTCAGTATACTTTTAGCTGACTCGGTTGCTGTGCGGCCGAATGGGTGAGCGAGACCTACAATGTGGCCCAGCTGAACTTGCACCCAATCTGCACGCACTGAGCTATGTAAAAGCTCAGTTGCTGCTATGTGCCTTGAAAAGTTTAAAGGTAGCTTCCAATAGCTTTCCCAGCGCCGTGACATTACTGAAGGAGTAATGTTTATTATTTTTGTTGGATTTACTTCATCCAGGTAGAAAAAATAGGGTATTTTTTCATCGCCAGCAATTAGATTCTTGAGCTCTGAAATTAAGTTTTTACTATCATCCAATGACGTGAGCGATCCAGCTAATCGTGGTAAATACTCGGCATAAAACTTTAATTGCTCACAAGCAATTTTAGGTAAAGCAACAATTCTCCAAGCGCGGTCTTCATGTACTACTTTGTCTGAAATCAACATCCAGCCTTGCTCAGTATCAAAATACTTCTGAGACTGAATAGGGTCCTGAACAGGACGAAGTCCTGTAGCGCACATCAGAAGGGCTAGACAATAATCTGTAAAAGCATTGTGGCGCACCGCAACATTTTTCTGCAGCATTGCGGCATCTATTTTTTTAGCTGTTTCAGTAATGAGTATGCTTATACTTTCGTGTGTTGGGGAGTATCCACTTAGGCTCATAAACTCACCATTTCCTTTGTTACCTGATTATAGTACTGAGCAAGCTTTTCGGCCGATTGAGTAACGTAGTAACTCAGTTTAGGTGCGCCCTGCGTGGATTTGGATGCAAGTAAAAATGTAACTATAGGATCGCGGAACATAAGTGTTGTTTCTATAGCCAGTGCAGCAGGAATTCGTTCTGCACGAATACGTTGATAACGCCCTTTCTCACGTAAAATCTTTAGTGCTGCATAAACATGCTGTTTTGCATCCTCGAGCTCTAGCTCTAGACTTTGTCCTAGCGTGCGCTGAGGCGTGTATAAATTATCTACCCACGGCGCAATAGGCTCGGGCAACTGCAGGTTCAGTTCAGTTGTAAAGGGGGCTATATATTCAATTTGAATTTCATTTGGAACAAACCCTTCCCGTGGCATTCGAATTTCTCGACGATAACCGCCCGCTTCTTTAAAAGTTTGGTCTTCCCCAAAAGATGAATTTAATAAGTTTTCAAGAGTTAGTCCTGTAATGTACATAGTGCCGATCAGCCCAGCTGCGATCTGCATGCTACGGTCAGCGCTAACAATTTTATCGTTAATAAATCGAATGATTTTCGTACGTTCCGGCATGGTAAAACGACCATAATCCGTCGGTACGATTTTTTCGTGGCGGATAAGCCAATAGCGACTTTCTTGGCTTTGTTGGTCTATTTCTTCCTCTGTTGCTAGCTTGGCGTCGTCTGTGTTTCCTGCACTATTTACCGATATGTACTCATCTTGACTTGCAGAGAACAGGTCAATTAGCTCAGGTGACTCGTTATCAATACTGCGCGAGATGTTGAGTTTATGTACGACTAGTTCACCCGTGCCAGGCTTCTCATCAGGAGCCGTTTTTCGATAGCCTAAAAATGCTGTAGGTGTTTTTTCTTGAGGTATGAGTGTAACTAGATCGTGTGGTTTCGGAGAGCTCGAGAACTTAAGTAGATACCTGATAATGCGTATGACTTCACTATTGCTTTCTTCGGGAAGGGAGTCTGAAAAGTCCTTTAAAGCCTTGAGGTATGAGCTATAGTCATTTGTGGTGTATGAGGGGAAAAGAGGGTGGCGTATCCTGTTGATTGTTTCCGACAAGAAATAATTAACAGTAGAGCGATACGCCAT
>SMEN01000192.1_pt1 | contig 21705 bp, 23 predicted proteins | sample 2456271 | NCBI WGS metagenome assembly SMEN01 (sample SAMN10132593, study PRJNA489261) | soil metagenome | isolation source: day1 control-loamy sand soil ammended with raw manure from dairy cow... | place: USA | collected 2015-04-01 | reverse complement strand
ATATAGACTTATAATCAATAAGATAACCATTTATATTTTCAACTTTATATTTTATTTTATCATTAAAAATATATTTTTTTCCAGAATATTTTTTATCTGTTAAACCAATAACTACAACTGTTACCCCTGCTTTATCTTTCGCATTATTAATCCATTTAAAACTTTGATATGCAAAGTTTATAACAGAATCTTTAAAAATGGTTGGCCACATTAGTTGTACTTGTACGCCCTGACAAATTGAATTCGTTGTTACAAATGCAATTTTGTTATTTGTATCTTTTATATATGTACTACTTTTGTAAAACCATATTGATATATAATCTAGATCTTTATATCTTTTTAAAAATTTAAAATTTATAAGTAAATCTTCTTTTTGTTCTAAGTTTTGTTTTCTACTGCCTACATACGGAGGATTTCCTAAGATATAAATTTCATCACCCTCTCTTTTAGGACAGACTTCTTCCCAATCTACTCGACACGCATTTGCGTGAACAATATGCCCTGCATCTTTTAAAGGTAAACTTGGTTTAGAGAAGCCAAATTCTAAATAGAAATATTGGTTCATTTGATGTTCTGCCAACCATAAAGATAAACGAGCTATTTCATGTGCAAAATCGTCAATTTCAATTCCATAGAAGTTATTTAAACTAATTACAGAAGTAAATTCATTTCCTAAATCAAAAGTACCTGTTCCTGCTTTTCCAGTAACTTTTGCAAGTTCTCTAAGAATGTCAATTTCTAATAAACGAAGTTCTTTGTAAGCAATAATTAAAAAGTTACCACTACCACAGGCAGGATCAAATATTTTAATCTTTTTTAAACGATCTAGTAATGCGTTTAAGTCTTTTTTACTTCCTTTTGCTTTTTCAAAAATTTCTTTTAAATCATCTAAAAACAAAGGATTAATCACTTTCATGATATTGGGCACACTGGTATAGTGCATTCCTAAGCCACCACGTTTGTCGGTAGTTACAACAGCCTGAATCATAGATCCAAAAATATCGGGATTGATGGCTTTCCAGTCTAACCGACCACAATCTAAAATCAATGTTCGTGCTTTTACCGAAATTTTAGGTATCTCTAGAACATCTTTGAACAAACCTCCGTTTACGTATGGAAATTTCTGTAAATATGTTTTATTTGTAGCTCGTTGTGAATTAGGTAAGTTTAATATGGCGAAAAGATCTTTTAAATATTCTTGAATATCTGATGCATCTTTATTGGTAGAACTTTCAATGCCATGTGTAAATTGCTGATCGGTAAAAATACCTGTATCTTCTGCAAAAAAACAGAATAATAAACGAGATAAAAATACATTTAAACTGTGAATTTCTTCTTCGGTTTGGAAATTGTTATCGGTATTTATTTGATCGTACAATTTCGCCATACGTTCCGCTGCCTTTACATCAGCAGGATTTTCGGCTAAATATTGTGCTTTTTCAATACCTGCTAAAGGTAAAAAGAATGCGAAATTTTTATTTAACTCATCAAATGAACAATCTAAACTATCGGCTGTTTTCATATCAACAGCTACCCATTGCTTATAATTGGTAAGTATCACAAAACGATATTCACCTTTTTTAATTCGTTCCTCTTTCTTTAAATTATCAATCAACTCGTACAAAGAATCAATAATGTTTAATTCTTTGAAAAAAACTTTCTTTTTCCAAGCTAACTCTCCTGCATTGTCAGCCAAATTAAATTTCCCTGATTTTAATCTTTTTATAGTAGCCTGTGGAATTCCAAAGCTTAAAATAAACTCATAGATAAAATCTTCTTTATTAAAGTTAGTAAAAACCTTTTCAAGGTTGTTTTCGATCTCAGCAATGGATAAACTCATGTTTTTTTATGTTAAATACTTTTCGTAAATATACCAAATGTTAAAGTATAAAAGATTCAAAAATGGTGAATTACTCTAAAAATTGAGTAAGTGTTTACCCTATTTTTTAGCATTTATAAATAACATTCATTTTTAATTAATTGTAAATATAATCTAAGATGAAGACAATATGTGACGTTTAAATAATTTCCTTTTCGGACATTTTCATCAAAAAAAAGAATCCCAAATTAGAATTGAATTTTCTAATTTAGGATTTAATATTCTGGTAAGAATTAATATGAATTTCAAAAAAAACACCTGTCTTTTAAAATAAAAGTCAGGCATTTTTTTTACATGAAATCAAGAATTTCCTTTTTCATTTTTGAAGGAAATTTGACATTGTTTTCTTTCAAAAGTTCTTTATCAATAGATTCAATTTCTTTGATTATTCCTTTAAGTTTTTCATCATTTAAAGCTGCTAAATCCAATTGAAGTTTGTATAATTTCAATGATAATTTCTTTACATTTTTCTCATCCATGTTAATTTTATTTGTTGTTATACTGTGATAAAATTAAAACTTATGGAATTGTTTATTTAGTTTTAATCTGTTAAAAAATACTTATTTAACATTTTGGTTACCTGTAGGTTCGATGTTAATCGACTCTAATATTTTATTGTAGTTCTTTAGATTTTCAATATTATCACCGTAAACTTTAATGACTAATGTTGAATCAGAATTTACGACTTTAAATATTTTACCAGCATTTCCATGTAATGTTTCTTTAGTTTTACTCAAAGCAAGTTTTTCAATAAAATAATTGATTTTTTTTAAAGTACTTTGAGTTACATCATATTCTTTAGATACAGTTTCTTTTTGGAAATTTTCATTATCAAAGGATTCACAATTCACTTCTGTTTTTGTGTATTTAACTTTTAAAAATTCATCTTTTTGAAATATGATTAAGCTCTCGTCATGACCACCCCATTCACCACATTCATCAAAAGTTGCATATATTTTTAATTCAGAATTGAATCCTAATGCTCCGATATCTTCTAAGGTAAAAATATTTATTCGAGTTGTATCAATTGAATTTTTTTCAATGATAAATTTCGATTTTTCTTCTTTACATGAGAATAAAGTGATGAATATAAAAAAGTATAATAGCCTCATTTTAATAATAATTTTTTTCTCTCTAATATACTTTTTTTATCCTTAATTAAATTTTATGTTTTATTATTTACTCTAATAAATTTACTTAAAATTAGGAGTTCGTATTTATACTACGTCTTACAAAATCCTTTCAGAAATGATTCTTTGATTGGACTTGAAAAGGACAATTAAAGAATTATTTAAAGAAAGCAAGAGGATACTGCGACTAATGTCAGCAGTATGTATAAACGCCTGTATATTATTTGTTTATTAAAATATTTATTATTTTTTATTAGATTTATTTGCGTGCAATTTTTATCTAATTACTGATATTTAGCTGTTTATATGTTAAAAATTGCATGCAAGTGTTAAATATTTTGCATGCTTTTATTTATTTTTGTAACTTTAAGTGTTTGATTATTAATGTTATAATTGCACGCATTAAACGTTTTGTATATGGAATATAAAAATATTAGAATTTCACTTAGTTGCTATCAGAAAATAGATAGGAGTTACAAAAAATTTGGGTATACTTCAAAAATGGAATTCATAGAAAGTATGATTAATTTTTTTATCGAAAATTCTATTTCTCCGAATGCTTCTTTGAACTTGAATTTAGATCGTTCTATTGATAAAATGAATCAAGATTTTATTCAAAGAGATAACTCTTTTCGTAAATGGTTTGGACATTTATCGAATAAAAAAATTGCTACTATTATTAAACAACAGGAAGATATTATTCAGCAGAATGATTTCATTTCTAAATTTATTTTGGATTTAAAATCAAATGAAATTGCTGAAAAAATAATGGAAGATGTTGAAATAAAAAATTCAGAAATTGATAAAGTTGATCATGATTTTATTGAAAAATCAAAAACGATTATTCAACAGAAAGATCAAATAATTTCTGAGTATAAAAATAAATTTGAAATCATTTTATCAAGAGCTAAAGAGGAGAAAACAACCTTTGGAAAGAATAAAATTGTGATTGAATTTTCTCCTTTAGAATTTGAAAATTTTAAAGATTTAGTATAATGCATATCTCTTACAAGGCACACGATTTTAAAGCGAAAGGAACTTCATCAAAAGGCGTGATGGAATATCTTACTAAAGAAGATATTAATCGTGAAACTGCTCGTTTTTTTAATCATGATGGAAATGATTTTACACTGGAAGAGGCTTCAAAAGGAATTGATGATAATAAGGGATCACATGGAAATAATGTGTCAAAATTTTATATTCTAAATGTTTCTCCTTCCAAAAAAGAGTTACAACATTTAGATGATTTAGCTACTGATTTTTCAAAGAAAACGATCCTAGCGGATTACTCAAAAGATCAATTGAAACAGATGTATTTTGAGTCATTAATGCAAGAATACACTAAAAGTGTTATGGAACATTATGCTGAAAATTTCAATAGAGAAAAAACGGTAGATGATTTGGTTTATTATGCAAAAGTGGAATACAAAAGAACGTATAAGATTTATGATGCTGATGTAAAACATAATTATAAAATTGATAAAGGCATTGAAGAAAATCCTGATCAAAAGGATGAATTGATTCTTTTATACAAACGCAATTCAGAAAATGAAATCATTCGGGAGAATATGCAAAAAGATGGACTGAATGCGCATATTCACGTGGTGGTTTCTAGATATGAAAAGCACGGATCGGCTAAAGAAAAGGCTTCGCTTTCTCCTATGAGTAAAGGAATGAAAAGTAAGGGATTTCATAATTCTCAAGTTGGCTTTTCTCGTGATGCAATGAGTGAAAAAGCTGAGTTACAATTTGATGAAATGTTTGTTTATCAGCGTACTCAAAATGAAAGCTATGAAGAGTTCAAAAATCAGAAAAATCGAGAGAAAGAAAATTACAATCCAAAATCTAGCATACGTTTTGAATTAGAAAGGTATACAAAGAATACTGTATTAGATATTTTAGAGAGTAATAATCTCATTGATCGGTCTATTCCGACTTCACTTAATGATTTAAAAAATAAGCTGGAATTTCAAATCAAAAAAGACTCTGGATTACATGATGCGTTACATCCAACACGTCAGATTACTGGTGAATACTCGAAATTGATAGATTACTCAGATAAAGGTATCGATACAGGTTATTAATTAAACCTTATCATGACTTCAAACACAATACTTTGGATTGTATTAATTAATTTAGTTTTAACAGGGATTATTTTTCTAATATTTAAGAAAAATTATTTACTAATTGTTATATATGCTGCTATAGTTAGTTGTATCTATTATAAATTCCCTTCCTTCGAAACACTGAAGTTTTTTTTATTGCCTAATCTGATTTTTGGTCTTATTCTTCATTTACTTATTCGAGGTAAAAAAGCATTAAATGAGGATGTTTTTAATATTGTAATTTCCACAGATCGTGGAATGCAAACTTTAGAAAATTTTAAACGAGGAGTTTCCATTTTTGGTAGTTCGGGATCGGGTAAAACGCAATCCGGAATTTACAATTTCTTTAGGCATTTTGCGAAGTTTGATTACTCAGGTGTTTTCTATGATTATAAAAATGGGGAGTTAACCGAGATGGTTTTGGGGTTATTCAAAGAGGTTAAAATAATAGCTCCACACAATCCATTTATTAGTGATCGAATCAATTTTATTGCTCCACACACATTGCATGATGAAACTGAAATTAACGAAATTTCTAAAGTTTTAATCATGAATTTAAAAGGAAAAAATGATAAAGACAGTTTTTTTGATGAAAACGCTCAGGCTCTTTTTTCCGCATTAATCTTAAAATTTAAGCTAGATTATCCTAATTTCTGCACTTTTCCCCACATTGTGGCATTTTTAACCTTAAATGATTTCTCTGGAATACAGACACAAAAAATTTTTATTGATGGTGAAGAAAAAATAATTCAGAAACATTCTTCTTTTAAAAAACTACAAGATTTTTTATCCAGTAACGATCGTGTTCAAATTCAAGCTAGTGCCTTCTTATTAGGTTTGGATAGCGATAAACAAACGGCTGGTGTACTTTCAACTTTAATAAATTCTTTGCGAAAAATTGCTACTCCAAATTTCTTTTGGGTCTTTAGTTCCAATGATTTTAATTTGAATATCAACCATGATTCGAATCGAAAAATTGTCTCTATTCTGAATGATCCAAGCAAAGAAGAAAGTGTAACTCCCTTAGTGGCATCTACTTTGCATACTATTACCAAACAGATGATGCAGAGGGACTTAAAGCAATCCTTTCTTTTGATTGATGAAGCACCTACTATAAAATTACTCAATATGGCTCGTATCCCAGCAACCATGAGGAGTTACAATATTGCAACCATATATTGTGCGCAAGATGTTACGCAGGGTTACAATCAATATGGAGGAGTGAATCAATTTAAAGAGATTTTATCCAATTTATCTATTCAGATTTTTGGAAAAGCTAATGATCCCGAAACTGCAAAATTTTATGAGCAATATACCGAGTTAATCGAAGTGGATGCTCGAAGTATTTCAAAAGATCAAGAAGGAATATTCGGAACTCAGAAAGGAGTTAATCTTAGTAAGAAGGAAGTTCGAAAGATCCGACAGAATGATTTTATGAAATTAAAAGAAGGTGAATTTGTTGTCATTTCAAATGGTGAAAGTCAACAAATGCGATTTTCTTATCCAGATATACAGACTAAGGGAATTCCTAAAAAGAATGTAACTGTTGAAGAAATCGAATACAATTATGATACAATCATAAGAGAAGCAAAAAACATTTTATCCTAAAAGCATTGTCAAAAATGACAATGCTTTTGTTTTATATTATTAATTAAATATGAAAATTAACAGAATTAAAATTATTTCATTTTTTTTATCATTAAATACTTATGCTCAAGTTGATACTTTAAGAATTAATGATAATAAGTTTATCAGATTGGAGTTTGATAGCGATATTAAACTGTTCCAAGTATCGAATCCCAATCAATATTTTATTGAGAATAAAGGAACTTTCCTTTTCATCCAAGCCCTTGAAAAGGATCTTAAACAGAGTAATCTTTTTGTACAAACCACAGAAGAGAAATCCTATGATTTCATTTTGGAGACAAGTTCAGAAATCTCAAAACTACATTACAATTACAGTAATGGAACATCAAGTAAAAGTTCGAGCCTATCTACTGCACCTGCAGATTTACAACAAAATCCTTTAGCAGATAAAAAAGGATATATAAAGTCACGTAATTTCTCTACTAAAGCTAACATGACCTTACTGATTAAAGGTATTTATGTTAAAGATGATCAACTGTATTTTCTTTTTGATATTGAAAATAAATCAAACATCAATTTTGAATTAAATGATTTGATATTCTCAATAGTTAACGAAGGTAAATTGAAAAATACCAGTGTTGATCGTGAAGAGATCGTTCCTAAAAAAATTTATAATCAATGGAATGCCATTGAAGGTAAATCAACTCAAAGCTTTGTTGTCGCTTTTGATAAGTTCACCCTAATCAATAGAAATTTCTTAGTTGAAATCCTTGAAAAAAATGGAGACAGAAACTTATCTCTTTTAATTAATAACAAACTCATTGTAAATTCTAAAACCTTATAAAAATGAAAAACAAATTTGCGATTGCTATCGTATCATTAATGCCTTTATTGGCTTCGGCCCAAATTGATATTGGAAACGAAATTACCAAGCAAGGGAATAGCTTTATTAGAACCTTTTCCATTTTAGCTATCATTGGGCTGGTTATCGTCTTTATTTTTAACCTAGAGCATTTCACATCCAAACAAGGAGATACCAAGAAAGGAATCATCAGCTTGGTTGTTTATGCGATTATCGTTGGTTTTGTTGTTGTGATTGCTCAATATTTACGAGGAGTTAGTCTGTAATATGAAATCATTTAAAGTTTACAAAAACATTCGACGAAAGGCGCATATTATGGGAATGCCTACGGGTAATTTCTGGTTGATGCTGGCTTTTTGTATTGGATTTTTTTTAATTCTAACAACCGGACTTTCTGTATTGAAAATACTCTTCGTTTTTGCAGGATGGGGACTTTCCTATTTTTTTGCCAAGGTGGTTTTCAATCAAGAACGTAATTCTGGTTTTAGAATAAATGATTATAAAAGAAATTAAAATGCATTCTAACTTTTTACATATCGAAAACAATCACTTTGTTGGATCAAATGGTGTTATTGGAGCAGCCTATTTAGTGGAATTACCTCAAAAGTATTCGTTAAGTGAGCAAGACTTTGATCTCTTAGTTGAAAGTTGGGCAAAGGCTTTTGCTATGCTGGAAAATGCGATCATTTTAAAATCGGATATCTATTTGACTGACACCTTTGATACGCAAAATTATCCTTGTGCCAATTTTTTACAACAAGCTACTCAAAGACATTTCCAAGATCGGGAGTATCTTAAACACTTTACTTACTTATTTTTTCTTAAAGCAGATTTCGATACCTACTTTAATAGAACCTGGTATAATCCATTTAAAAAAGTTTCTGAAGATAAGTTCAAAGCCTTTGAAGATGCTCAAAATGCCTTTTTTACTGATGTTGAACATGCTGTAAATTATTTGGAAGAACGTAAGTTATCTCAAGGACAAAAATTGGTTTTCCAACCTATGAGAAAGGAATTGCTTTTGAGTTACGAGGATTTGTTTTTTTCTGGTTTAGCTCAAGGTTTCACTACTAATGTGTTTACTCAAGATAGTAAAGTCTACGCAGGTGATAAGTTGGTTGGAGTTTTCTCAGTTAATAATGAGAACAATTTGCCACCTAATTTAAAGTCGTGTATTACCGATCATGAGTTTTCTTCGGCTTCCTACAAATTCCTTAAGAATTACGCGGATAATTTTTCATTTAACCTGAACTTCTCACATATCTATAATCAGATTTTCTTTATCGATAATTCAAATCGTGTGATTCGAGAATTGGAAAGTACCCGAGATAATTTATTTAAAAACAGAAGTTGGAATACCCAGAACGATGTTTCGAGCAAGGAAACTACTGCAATACTCGAGGATTTACTAAAGAATGACGAGCGCAGAATTATTCGTGGGGCAATCAATCTGATTATTTTTGAACAAGATCCCAAAGAATATAAAAGGCAGATGGAACAGATTGTTTCTGCCTTTAATGATATCGATATCAAACCCCATTACAGTTCCTCTACAGATCGAATCAAATCGGATTATTTTTTGTCATTTCCAGTGTTCACTCCATTTATGAATGATAAGCAATTGTTTAAAATTCCATTGGACTGTGCTAGTTGTTTGATTCAAAACACAAGTCATTATAAAGAAGATAAAGAAGGATTGATTTTCAATAGCCGGGTACAAAATATTCCACTGACTTTGGATAATTATTTTGCAGATAAGAAATATGATAATGCTAGAAATTCTATTGTAATTGCACCAACTGGACACGGTAAATCTACTTTGATTAATCATTTGGTCCGTCATTATTTTGAACGTAATGATAAGATTGTAATTCTGGATTACGGAGGTTCATACAAGAAGTTTCACTTGTTTTATGAGAATCAAGTAAGCTACATTACTTATGAGGAGAATAAACCTTTGGGTTATAATATTTTTGATTTAGGCTTCAATTCCGAAACTGGACATTATGAAGCTTTAAACTCACAACAAATTCAGAGGATTACCAATTATATTTTGATTCATACCAGTAAAGAGTCTCATACTGAAGAAGAATTTGAGGTACTAAAAAAGATTATTGATTTTTATTATACTAATGAAATTGACCGTCCTTCTTTTCATCGGTTCTATGATTTCCTAGAGCTCAGTCACAATAAAATATTGGATTCAATTGGAGTTGAAGAGAAGTATTTTGATATCAAACGCTTTATGCTTTTGATTCAACGTTTTTCTAGTAAAGGTACCTTTCATTTTTTGTATCAAGAAACTGATTACAACATACTGGAACAAACCAATAAAGCTATTACCATTTTTGAGTTTGAGAACGCCTCTACTGATAAAACCATTCTTGCTCTACTGTTATATCTATCAGATATTATTATAGATACCAATATTTTAAAAGATGCAAGTGTACGAGGACATATCATCTTTGATGAAATTGCAAAGATGTACAAGTTTGAAGGAATTGCAGATAAAGTAGAATTGCATTATCAAACGGTTCGTAAAAAAGAAGCTGAAATCACTCAGGTACTTCAAACAATTCATCAGTTGCCAGAAACCAGTGCAGGTAAATCTATTATTGAAAACACACAGGTACTCTATGTCTTAAATGCCAAAGACTATCAGCCTATTCAGAAGGTTTTCAACTTGTCGGATCATGCGGTTTATCAAATGCAATCTTTACAGAGTAAACTACAAGGTGAAGCACCTTTGTATACCGAAATTTTTATCATGCGGGGAAAAAACCATGCCGTTTATCGATTGGAACTTCCTTTAGAAGTATTCTGGGCCTATCAAACTGATGGGGTAAAGAATTTAGAACTAATGCAACAATATGACCAGGTTCAAGACATGCAAAAAGCTATCGAAAATATTATTGACAAAAAAGAGAAATAGACTTTTAAAGTCTTATTAAACAAGAGTTATACGAATTATTAAACAGAAATGTAACATGAAAAAGAGCTTAATAATTTTGAGTTTATTATTAGCAGGACTAACTAAAATGAATGCTCAATTTGTTGTGGATGCTCCAATTTTAGAAGGACTCACCACAAGTTTATTGACTAATCAATTAGATCAAAAGGTGGATGCTTACCAAACACAATTAAATACGTTGCAGACAGCCAAGAGCTCTTATGATACCTATGAGCAACTTCGTAAAGTAAATGAACGTATCGATCAGGTTAGTAACTCAATTAATGAGTTTAGAGATTTACAGGACATTATAAAGATATCGGCAAATAGTTTTCAAGAAGTAAACGAGGCTTTAAAATTCATTAATAAATATGAAATTAAAAGTAACTCAGATCTGACTTCTGTTGCCTCAAGGTCTGTTGCTTCATTACAAGGTTCAATTAGACAATTGGAAAGCATCATCAAATCGTGCCAAAAGTTTCTTTCATCAGATATGAAAATGAGTGATTTTGAGAGAAAGATTTTATTAGACAATTATAAACAAAAGGCACAACAAGAGGCTTATAAAATTTACCAAATGCGTAAAAAATATGCTTTTGCTGTAGGAATAAACGCGCTTTAATATGGATTTAAGTTTTGATTTTGGAACCTATAACGATATTAAGAATGCAATTAATTCTGCCAATATAATGCGCTATACCATTATTGGTGGACAAAGCGTTGCTGTTTGTTTTATTCTAATCAAACTCATTCATAGTTTCATTAAAGATACGTGGACAGGTGAGAATAAAATGAATCATATTTTAGAGAATCTATCACTAGTGTTTTTGGTTATTGTGGCTCCATATGTCATGGATATTGTAGATAATACCTTTGCTAGTGTTGAGGATCTAATAGGGGAATTTAAAGGAGGTAAGATGCCACAACAACTTAAAGACGTGTTTGTAGCCTTAGTTATTGATGAAAAGAGTTCTTTTTTTGGTGATATGTTAGTTAATCTAGTTTCTATTGATTTGAATACTTTTTTACTTCAATTAGCTACGTTGCTGTTAGGGCTTTTAGGTTTTCTAGTTTGGGCTTTGGATAGTGCAGTTTATGCCATATTCATTATTGAACGATTGATTATTATTGAAATGTATCGATTTCTTTTCCCACTTATGATTGCATTTGTTGGTATTGATGGATTAAGAGATCGTTATTACAAATGGGTGATTTCTTTTATAGGGATTTTACTATTACCTATCCCTTATATTGCTGTTCATACAACCATTGATATTATATCCACTCATACCTTAGAACTCAATAAAACCGATGAGCCTTTAATTGGAGTGCTATTTACCATTGTTATTTTGATTGCTTCTCTGGGCATGAAATATAAATTATTAAGTACCATAAGCCATAAAATGGCAAATATTTTATCCTAATGAGAATCCTATATAAAGAATTAAAAACAAATAATACCATCGTTAAAATGGTTGTTTTGGGATCTGTTTTGATTAGTATTTCAGCTTTTTATTTTGTTTACAAAGCCAGTGATAACGCAAACAAGATTCTATATGCTATAAATGATCAAGGAATTATTATTCCATTAAATCGAATTGACAACAAAAGGGATCAAGTGAAGATCGTAAAAAGTGCTATCGCCTATTTTGTGGACCAATATTATACATTAGATCAATTTAATTATTCCGATAAAGCTGAGAAAGTATTGTGGCTCGCAGCGGAAGATTTTCAAGCTATGTATAAAGACAAACAAAGTAAAGGATACTTTAATCGATTTGTTCAAACTGGGGCTATTCAAAAAGCGAAGGTTATCGATTCATCAATAAAAATAGATTCCTATGATTCACCCTATCAAGTGAATTACCAAGTGTTAATCGAAATATCTAATGGCGGAAATACCAACAAATACATTGTTACCAATACCGCTACTTTATTGAAAGTAAACTTGAATTATCCTTATAATCCTTTCGGACTTTTATATACCAATTTTGTCGAAAGTAATTTAAAAGAATATAAAGAGAACTAATTATGGATTTTAATTTTCAAGAAAAACTAAAGAATCTTTCCGAGGAAGATCGAAGAAAAATAAAGGTTTTGTCTATTGCTGCAATAGTGGTCGTTTTATTGTTTTTTCTTGTTTTTAATGTTTTTTTTCCATCAGAAGATCAACAAGAAGTAACTGAAATCCAGGTACCGAATGCAAAGCAAGTGGATGATTATAATTCTAAATTAGAAGCTATTAGTACAGCAGATCACGATGTTTCCTATGAAGAGGATATGAATAAATATTTTGAAGACAAGAATTTGTTACCTGAAGATGTAGTGGATTTTTATTCCAATGAAGATCAAAAAGTTGATAGTCTAATGCTGGTTTTTGAAAAAGAAAACAAAACCGTTCAAAATAAGCCTAATTTAAAAGAGACTGCCTCAGGATCTCCTTCTTATCATATTTCAAAACAGAATTCTAGTCAAAATACTCAAAACCATTCAAATTTTGAAAACCAGCAAGCAAGGTTGATAAATGTTAATCAAGAAGGCACTATAAAAAAAGTGTCTAAAGAGGAACAATCGGAGTTGAATAGACAGAAAAGGTTGAACGAATTGAAAGGTAATAATATAGCCATGCGCAATAGCTCTAAATCTATAGGTGCTGTAATTCGTGGAAACCAGAATTTGAAAAATGGAGGAACAATAATATTTAATACCACTCAAGATTTTAATCTTAATGGAGTTCATATTGTAAAAAATACCTACATCAATGGAAAAGTCAATTTCATTGCAAACAAAGCTGAAGTGAAGATTAATTCGATTAATGTTAAAGGTCAGATTTTGACCTGTGATATTGAAGTTTATGCCCTAAATGGTACCAAAGGAATTGATATACATATGGATGAAATCTTAAATGATACGAAAGCTAATGTAATTAGAGAATCTACCGATAAGATCGGTGGAATTTATGGATCTGCTTCTAGATTAATTACAGATGGTATTGGTCGAAATGCAAGAGAAACGAAGGTGACTTTTATAGACAATCAGAAGGTGTTATTTATAATCAACTAAAGAGATGAAGATATGCTACTAATTTGTTTTTTTATAATCTGTTCTAGTTTTCAATCTCCAAATAAACTAGTGGAGCTCCTTAAAAGAACTACCACTTCTAAACAGGTAGTTTTAGTAGCTACACATTTTAACACGGAAAAGAATCAAAATGTGATGCAGTACATACCAACGATAAATCCTATTAATCCAAATCGGTTCAAAAGAATATCATCCGTTTTTGGTGAACGCTTTCATCCCATTAGCGGAGTAAAGAAACAGCATTTAGGTATTGATATTTCTGCTGATAATGGACTAGCTGTTCATGCATCTGCATCAGGAACTGTTACAAAAATTATTTTCAGTTCAAAGGGTTATGGAAATTACATAACCATTGAGCATAGATATGGCTTCGTTACTCGATACGCTCACTTAAGTGAAATTTTAGTCAAACAAAATCAAAAAGTGGTAAAAGGAGAAATCATTGGATCTGTCGGAAACTCAGGTGCGAGTACCGGAGATCATTTACACTACGAGATTATTAAAGATAAAAAACACATGGATCCTTATCCATTAATTACCATTAAATAAACCTATAAAATGTTCAATCTACTTCCACATTTGTTCACTTTTATCAAGCAATTCATCCTTGTGATTATAAGGGGAATATTGCCCAATATTTATGAAAAATACGAGCTTGATCAATATGATACAATTCCGGAATCAAGTTCAAAGTACAGAAATAATAACACACAAAATATTAAGAAATGAAGCCTAATTTTTTACTTGTTCTTTTTTGTTTAACTGGATTTTTCAGTTTTGCACAAGGACATTATAATGGACAATATGCCATCGGAGCTCAATATGGAGCAACTAAAGATGGGAATGCCTATAACCTAAATGTACAACGATTAATAGGAGATAACTATTTTGGAGCTAGAGTTGATCTAAACTATTACGACAAAACCAACAAACTTACTGTAGTTGAAACCGAAATAGTACCCCATAAGATTCTTTCTCTGGGTATTGCGGGAACTTATTCTCTTGAAGAAGTTTTACCACATCCATTATACGCACAAATACATTTAGGTGCTCAATATTCTAACGAAAATTTTAATGAAGGCAAATCAATATCTTCTAAAGGACTTGAATATAATGCGCCTAATGAAAATGTGTTTGGACTTTATACTGGAATTGAAATTGAACTTTCACTACTTAAATTTTTAAGTATCACTGGGACGGCCCAAACCCAACGTATGTTTAATTCCGATGTAGATAAATCCATTTACTTTTTAGGCGGTGGATTAAAATTTAATCTTTAAGATAAACAAAATATAAATTTAGAAATATGAAAAATACCAAGTTTTTAAGCACACTTCTCTTGCTTTTTATAGTGCTTTTTTCTTCTTGTTCCGATGATAATGGACTAAAACAAGATTCAGATTATGATTATCCATTTGATTATGAAATTTCAACTTCAAATCAAGGGGTTCAAGGAATTGCTATTCCTTTCTTTATAGAAATAACTGAAACAGGTACAATTCCAAATCCAAATCAAAAATATACCTTGAGTTTTGCCACTTCAGGACAAGGGATATTGATTGATCCTTTAGATAAGTTGTATAACCCAGGACAGCCAATTGAAGTGCAATATAATGGTGAAGCTAGTTTTATGATGAATTATTTACCGGGAAGTTTCGGACTTCAAACTGTTACTTATACTTTAAAAAATAGTGCAGGTAAAGAGGTTTCTAAAACCATCAACTACCAAATTGAAGAAGGTACGTTTGTTATTGCTGTAGATCAGCAGAATAAAGAAGATTATCAAGGAAATGAAGTAACCTATAATTTAAGTATTTCTGAAAATATTTCAAGCAGTCAACCTTATCAAATTTACTTACAGAATGTAGGACAGCAAGTTGAAATGAAAATTAATGGGCAACCTGTTCTAGAAAATTCACTAGTGAATACAGAGCATTTAACGGATAATGTGATTACTTTTAAATATAATGCAGCGGCGATTTATAATCCAACAATTGTTGTTAGAAATGGAGATAAAACTCAAATGCTTTCTGTAAATTTAAATATTTTAAAGTATGACTTAAGTTTAAATGGAACTTTAAAATACAACCGTTATAATCCATTATTGAATACAACGCAGCTTATTGATGTAAATACAAGTCAACTTAAAAAAGCAGATGTTTATGAATCTTTTTTACTTTTATCAGGGGCCTCTGTAGTGAGTGATAATCCAAATCAAAACATTTCATTTTCTGCAGAAAGCTCATTAAATACTATTGAGGCGGTTTTATATAATGGTATTAGTTATGTTCCTGGGGCATATTTCAATATTACGAAAGATCAGATAGCCAATGTCAAATTCAAATTTAAAAATCAACCAATCTACGGAGATGAAGAAATCAAAATAAAATTGAAAGATAATTTTGGTAATGAAAGTGCTCTATTTTCTAAAAACTTTTTGCTTTATGATCTTCCAAAGATTAATACTAGTTCTACTAATTTAAGGGATTTCTATAAAAGTATTATTGAAGATGTCAATCGAATTGTTAGTTTAGAGAGTGTTTCTGCAATGAATATTTCTGGAAATGGAAAAACAATTTCATCCATAAAATTAAGGCTAAGCTTTAAAAAGAATGGTGTTGACTTTTATACAGGAGAGTACATCATCTTTAATTATGCGAATTTATCTTCAGTTAATCTATCGGAAAATGTAAATAATTTAAACATACCCTTTGGAGTTCCTTCAGCTAATAATCTACCCACTTACACTTCTAAATTAGAAGTTGTAGTGACTAATAACGATGGTGAGTCATCAACGGCTTATTTTGAAAAAACAGAGGTTGCTGTAGTTCCTTTGGGGTAATTGATGTATTTAAAAATAAAAAATCAGATTAGATGTATTTCTAGTCTGATTTTTTATTTTTAGGATTATTTGCTTTCTGTCTTTTTTGTGGATTTTCTGAATATCTTATTTCAGATTTACAATTATAATCATTCAATTATGTGTGGTATTACGACTGTTTTCTTAGTGCAAAATTACGGAATTGAAGACTCAAAAAAATTAATTAAGGTTTCTACTCATGGTTTATAAAACACATTCGCAGACACTCCTAAATTAATTTGCCGCTCAAAGGATCTCCTGAAATTTAGGAGGTCCTTTTTTACTTTTTGTTACTTCTATTATTCCGTATGGGTATTTGCACAGATAACAGCTATACGCTCACGAAGAATGATTAATTGAAAATTGTAAAACTTAAAGGTATCCTCATGGAAAATTCAAACAAAAAAGTAATAACAGAAAATCAAAATTTACAGATAAATGCTAACGCTACAAAGAATAATTTGCTTCAATGGATTGTGATTGAAAATTTTAAAGAACATGATTTTTTGACTTGTGCCGTTTATGAATGTAATGTATATCAATATCGAATAGATGTTATTAAAAGTGAAAATCTTAATAATGCCTTAGCTGGAGTTGTTATAAAAGAATTTCATATAGCGTATAATTATATAAGTCCTGATGGGTTTACTATTTATTATGAAAATTTTAAATACAAAGATCAAGCAGACGATTACTTAAAAATTTGGTTGAATTCTTTTTCCAAACAAGGATATTATTCCTCTGTAAAATATGGAAAAATCCCCTTATCTGAACTTCAAGCATTCTGTGAGTTCAAACGTTTTTTCGATGAAGATTCATCTAACTAAATCGGCTCTAAAAATGGAATTTACTATTGACTACATTAAAGAAAATTTAGATTTTTGGGTTAACGAGAATCTATTATCACCATCAGAATTTGAATTTTCAAAAATTCTAGAAGCGAATTTACAGGATGAAAATGTCGATTTTTTTTATAAAATTTTTCAATTTTGGGACTCTCGACAAGATAGGCTTTCACTCCGAAAACTCGCGCTTAATTACAACGCATATCACAAAGGTTTACGTTTTGGGTTTACTACTTTTTGGTTTGATGAATATGGATGGCTCAAAAATGAAAATTGGGAAAATATCGAAGTGATCGAATTTGAAACTAAAGGTTTTAATGCTACAAATAAAATAACACTGGGAAAAGGACAAAATAATATGTGGAGCTATGGCTTATATTACGGAACGCCTTTTGCAGGGGGTGCCTTCGGATTATCTGTTTATTCTAAACCTTTTGATTCATATGAATCGGTTTATGAATTTGCTTTAAACGATATTTTAAATAAGCTAACTGAGATTGCTATCCAACCTAATTCTGCTCAAAGAGATATTATTAAGCAAATAAAATATAAGCTTGCCACATTAAAAAAAGTGGATGAAAATAACCAACTTTCTATTTTTTGATATAGTGATCTATTTTATTATTTGAATCTTTATCGTCTAAATTTTATACAAGTATCTACAAAAAATCTAATGGACTTGGAGTTGACTTTTTGTCAACATCCGTAATATGAGTGTAGATCATGGTTGTTCTTATATCATTATGACCAAGTAATTCTTGTACCACACGTATGTCAATACCACTTTTTATAAGATGTGTAGCAAACGAATGACGTAAAGTATGCACACTTCCGTTGGTTCCTATTTTTACTTGTTTAATTGCCTTTTTTAAAATTAATTGGACGCTTCTTTCACTGTATTGTTTACCTCCAATGCCTTCAAAAAGATATGTCTTTGGCTTATATTCGATATAATATTCCCTTAGTAGTAAAATTAGTTTATCAGGTAACGATACCATTCGATCCTTGTTCCCTTTACTCTGTCTAATTAAGAGTAAGTTGGTATCTGATTTTACGTCATAAATTTTAAGATTAATCAATTCACTCAATCGTAATCCACAACTATAAATAGTGGTAAGAATAGCTTTATGTTTTACATTTTCGCAACTGTTTAATATTTTTCGTATTTCTTCTTGAGAAAAAAATATCGGTAACTTGGTTTCATTTCTTTTGGGATACAAATAATCCAATTCAATTTTTTGGTTGTTCACCAATTCGTATATTTTTTTTATTGCACCCACTAACGACCGTTGATAGGATGCACTGATTTGATCAGTTAGTACTTTTTTATTGATAAAAGCCTCAATTTCTGAAATAGGAATTTGATTAAGGTTAGAATATTGCATCATATAATCTAAAAAAATTTGCGCGTATCCACAATAGGATTTTATAGTATTATTTGCATAACGTTGGGTTGCTAATCTTGTAGATAATGTTTGTATGATTGTTTCGCTATCCATGTTCGATAATTGATGATTTAAACTAAAATACTTCGCTATATATGATATTTTAGTATATAAATGTCTAATTTACAAAAAAATAATTATATTTACTGTCAATTGTACGAAATACGGATATAGGTGTGGTTTGTCGAAACTATTGCCTTATTTGTTTCGGCAAAAAACAATGTTAGCAGCAAGGCTTTAAGAAGAATTGTAATATTCAATTATGGAATTAAAAGATATTTTTGAAATAAAGAAAATCCCAAGTGTAGTATTTTTTGTCATAGCGATTGTCGGTGGTTTCTTATTTTATGGAGGCGAATATGTCTTAATAAAAGCTGATCCCAAAACTACAATTGGCTTCTATTCTTACATAATTTGGTTAATTAGTTGTGGTTTACTAGTAACTAATATTGTAAAGTTTATTTTTACAGAAATTAAAAAAGTTATAATTACTCGTAAAGTTAAAAGAGAATACAAAGAAATACTTGAGTCATTAGATTCATATGAAGTTTCAGTAATTCGGGAATTTTTTCTTCAAAAAAGACATGCTTTAAATTTCCCATATGACCATCCTGTTATCAGTGGATTAGTTAATAAATCAGTAATATTTATAACTTCTACATTAGGAACGAATAGTTTTATTACTGATGGAGTTAATACTACATTCACAATGAATAAATATATGCGAGAAATAATAAATCCAAACACATATTTTGGTCTTAATTCATTGACTAAAGAAGAAATTGAAAAAGGTCGACCACATTTTTTGAATAAATGATATTACTAATTAGCCCAGCAGCTAACATGTATTTTGCTAAATTGCGGGTTTGAGATAGAATTAAAGTTTTAGAATAAAAATCTCAAAAGGCAACTAATTGAATAATTTGTTTAAATTTATCCAATTAGTTGCCTTCTTGCTTAAGTTGTTTTTTATTTCAAAGTTTTGGATTTAAATTCCGCAACTTCGCAAAGCACAGGCACGTTACCTGCTATTTTAAAAACAAGAATGTGGAAAATAACAATTTTGAATTAAAGATTATAGATTTACATTGGCTTGATAATTTTGATGACGAAAATGATTTATGTGCTCATGGTCATATTTTTCTAAAAATTGGTAACGAAATTGTATGTGATCAAAATAGTCATGATGTAACAGTAAGTGCGACAGGGTTATATCTTTTAAGAAGTTTATCCGAAAATTATAAGAAAGGTGATTATGATAGTCAAATTTTACCTTGTTGTGGTTTTTTTACATATTTTGATAAAAACCTAAGACCTGCAATTTGTGGTTGTCCGGTTGGTATTGATTGGACTATAACCCACATTAATGATGACTTAATTAAACATACATCAGAAAATGGAAATTCTGCCATAATAAGTAAAGATTATTATCAAAAAATTGTCTTTGAGTTCGTCGACAAAATTGAAGAATTTTATAATTCAAGTCTTCCTAAGATTTTACCAAATGATGAGCTAGAAATTGAATCTTACGAAGAAATTTGGAAAGAATGGCATAAATTAAGAAACAGATAAAAACAGCAGGTAACATAAGTTTGGCTCAATGGCGAGTAAAGGGCAAATTTCAAAGTTGGTTTTCTTTTTTGTCGCAATCGCCTATTTCAATTTTATTTATTAAATTTAAAAATTAAAAGGCGTTGCTTAGTTTTGGTTAATCGTAAAGTTTTGGCTTTATTTTTTCACCACTGCGCCAAGCTTCGTCCCGTTATATGCAATTTTAGACCAAAATTATGCTTAAAGAAAAAGTTATAAATGTTCCTCAACACTTATATTTTGAAGAAACTATAGAATTCATAAAAAGCTTTTCAAATCTACGTGATGAACGAAACTATATATTTGACTTTACAAATACTACACGAATAGATCCTTTTTCATTATTATACGTAAGTGCTGAATTAGAAGTTTTCAAAGAAAGTAATCCTACATCATTATTTCACGCAAGAAATTTTACTCATTTAACTTATCCTGCCCATATGGGATTTTTTAAATCTTTCGGTCTGAATTTTGGTAAAGAACCAGGTGAAGCAAAAGGCTCAAATACGTATTCTCCAATTGAAGTTCAATATGTTAATGACATTAAAGAATTATCAAGAGAATTAATGGTAAATCCTGGAGAAGTTTTAGAAAATTATGCAGAAAATCTAAGTAATATTTTAACTCAAAATAAAGATAAAAATGTAACGGACGTTTTAAGATATTCGATAAGAGAAATCTTAAGAAATATTGTTGAGCATAGCGAAAGTGACAAATTTAGTTTTTGTGCACAATATTTACCTTCAAAACAAAGAGTTAACTTTGCTGTTTTAGATAGAGGAATTGGTTTGTCTAAATCACTATCAAATAATCCAAAGATTACCATAAATAACGATTTAGATGCTATAAGATGGGGTTTAAAACCAGGCGTATCTGGTAAAGTTTATCCAGGACAAAAGAATAAACCTAAAGGAGAATGGGCTAACTCAGGATATGGTTTATATATGACAAGTAACATATGTAAAATGGGAGGTTCATTTTTTATTTCAACTGGTAAAAAAGGATTATTAATTACAGAAAAGCAAGAAAGAGAATTAGATTTAGAAACACACGGAACCGCAATATATTTGGATATCGATTTAAATAGCATTTATGAATTAAGTAAAATGTTATACGATTTAGGTAAACAAATACCGAAAAATGTATTTTTAACACCTTCTAAATCAACTATGGATAAGAATACTAAATCACTAAAAATATAAAACTGCAGGTAACATGTATTTTGCTAAATTGCGGGTTTGAGATAGAATTAAAGTTTCAGAATAAATATCACAAAAGGCAACTAATTGAATAATTTGTTTAAATTTATCAATTAGTTGCCTTTTGCTTAAGTTGGTTTTTTAGTCCAAAGTTTTGGCTTTAAATTCCGCA
>SMEN01000165.1_pt1 | contig 21896 bp, 19 predicted proteins | sample 2456271 | NCBI WGS metagenome assembly SMEN01 (sample SAMN10132593, study PRJNA489261) | soil metagenome | isolation source: day1 control-loamy sand soil ammended with raw manure from dairy cow... | place: USA | collected 2015-04-01 | reverse complement strand
GGCTGGGCCTGGTCACCGCGCCGGTCCAGCTGTTCCGCTCGACCGTGGACAACGTGGTGTCCGATGCTTCGGTGCACGCGCTGACCGACGGGCTGGCCCCCGGCACCCTGGTCGAGCACCACCAGCTGCTGCATTCAAAGCACGTGGCCACCCTCGACTACGACGCCGCACAGATCTTCGAGGAATCGGCTCGATTCTTCCACCATGTGGCCGCGCAGGCCGCGCACTCCCCGAAGGGCAGGTCATGAACCCCGCAGAGAACAAGCCGTCCGGCGCCGACGATCCGCGTTGGGACGAGCTCGTTGAGAATTTCCGGACCCTTGACCAGGGCACTCCCCGCGAGCCGAGCGCCGCCGAGCGCCAGGCGGAACTGCGCCAGCTGTTCTCCACCGGCCCCGGCGCGGTTGCCGGACCACGCGACTACGAGGTCGAGGAAGGCGAGGAGCAGTTCGTCCCCGAGGAACCGGCCGCGCTGGGCTCGGGAAACCCGATGGTCAACCTCGCCTGGACGATGGCCGCGGGCGGACCGATCGGACTGCTGTTATGCGTGATCTTCTTTCGCTCGGCCCCGGCCTTCGTCTACATCGGCATGGTCGCACTCTCCATCATCGGCGTGATTTACCTACTCAGAAGGCTACCGACCGAACGCGATCCGGGAGATGATGGAGCAAGGGTCTGATCGACTTTGAGCCCGAGGAACGCTAGGTTACTGTAGAGTAATAACAATGTGATGCGGATTACCCCGCATTGCCCACCGGGTCACACCGAGTTCAGGAGAAGAGACACAGATGCGCGAATACAGCACGCCGCTACGCATCCACTCGCCGGCAGAGTCGAACATCACCGACCTGCTGCTGCGCCACGCGAATTCAGCTGCTAATCCGGCCCTCTTCTCCAAACCTTCTCCCGGCGGCGCCTGGCAGGATGTCACCGCTTCGCAGTTCGCCGCCGAAGCCGCGGCCATCGCCAAGGGCTTCATCGCCAATGGCATCAACGCCGGTGACCGCATCGCCCTGATGGCCCGGACCCGCTACGAATGGACCCTGGTCGACTTCGCGATCTGGTACGCAGGCTGTGTGACCGTCCCGATCTACGAGACCTCCTCCCCCAGCCAGGTCGCCTGGATCGCCGCGGATTCCGAAACCGTGGCCGTCGTGGTGGAAAGCCCAGCGCACGAAGCCGTAGTCCGCGAGGCGGCACATCAGGAGCAGCTCGATTGCCTGGACCATGTCTGGCAGTTCGGCGAGGGCCTGGAGCAACTTGCCAAGGACGGCAAGGACGTCAGCGACGAAGAACTGGAGACGCGCCGCAGCTCGGCGACCCTCAAGGACACCGCGACCATCATCTACACCTCGGGGACCACCGGGCGGCCCAAGGGCTGCGAACTGACGCACTCGAACTTCGTGGAGCTGGCGGAGAACGCGGTGGCCGAGCTGCCGGCAGCCGTCTACCCGGGTGCCTCCACCATCATGTTCCTGCCGCTGGCCCACGTCTTCGCGCGCTTCATCTCGGTGGTCAACGTGGCCGCCGGCTGCCGCACCGGCCACACCCCGGACGTGAAGCACCTGCTCGAAGACCTGCAGTCCTTCAAACCGAACTTCATCCTTGCCGTGCCGCGCGTGTTCGAGAAGGTCTACAACTCGGCCATGCTCAAGGCCGAAGACGGCGGCAAATCCAAGATCTTCCATGCAGGCGTGGACGTGGCGGTGAAGTACTCGCGGGCCGAGCAGGACGGCAAGATCCCGCTGGGGCTCAACCTGAAGCACAAGCTCTTCGACGCGCTGCTGTACAAGAAGCTGCGCAATGCCATGGGCGGCAATATCCGCCACGCGGTTTCCGGCGGCGGACCGCTGGGCGAACGCCTGGGCCATTTCTTCAACGGCATCGGCGTGACGGTGCTCGAAGGCTACGGCCTGACCGAGACGACTGCGCCGGTCACCGTGAACACCCTGGACCGCATCAAGATCGGCACCGTGGGCAAGCCGCTGCCGGGCAATGCGGTGCGCATCGCGGACGACGGGGAGATCCTGGCCAAGGGCGTGTGCGTGATGCGCGGCTACCGCAACCGGCCCGATCTGGAAGCCGAAACCTTCACCGACGGCTGGCTGCACACCGGGGACATCGGCGAGCTGGACGCCGACGGGTTCTTGAAAATCACCGGCCGCAAGAAGGAGATCATCGTCACCGCCAGCGGCAAGAACGTCATTCCGGCGATGCTTGAGGACCAGATCCGCGCCGATGCGCTGGTCTCCCAGTGCGTCGTCGTCGGCGAGGGGCGTCCATTCATCTCGGCCCTGGTCACGCTGGATCCCGAGGCGGTGCCCGGCTGGCTGGAGCGCCACCACCTGGACAAGAACCTGTCCATGGACGAGCTGTCCACGCACCCCGAGGTGCTGCTGACCATCCAGAAGATCATCGACAAGGCGAACACCTCGGTCAGCCGGGCGGAATCCATCCGCGCGTTCCGCGTCGTCCCCGAAGATTTCACCGAATCCTCGGGGCACCTGACCCCGTCGATGAAGATCAAGCGCGCCGTGGTGCTCAGCGACTATGACGCGATGATCGAGGACATCTACTCGGCGCCCAAGCCCGTGGCATAGTCCAGCACGGCTCCGGCGAGCTCCCATGAGGGATGGGAGGAAGCGGCCCAGGGAAACCTGAGGCCGCTTTTCCGTGCCTCGGCGGCGAAATTCCGCTCCAGCACCACGCGGGCGAAGGCAGGAACCGGGCGGTGCTTGGGCGGCTGGCCCAGCTGGGCGAAAATGAGGTTTTCAGCCAGGGCCCCACGCCCGTTGGCCAACAGCCATTCGACCAGTTCCATGAGCCGGTCTTCGGTGTCGGCGCCCGCGTCCCCGAGCACTACGAGTACGTCGATTCCGGTGAAGCTGCCGTCCATGACCGCCGCAACCCGCTGCGGCCCGGCGGTGGCCACGCGGGAGGGCAGCTGCAGTTCCGCGAACTGCTCGGCCAGCTGCTGGGCAAGCTCCGCCTGCGGCAGGGCCGGATCCAAGGTGAACAGCAGCACGCCCAGTTCGCTGCGTGCTGCGGCGATCTCCCTGGCCTGCTGCTGGCGCGCGGCAGGCACGCCGCCGGGAGTGTTCCTGCCAGCCTTCATATTCCCTCCTGGGTCGTAACATGCCGGCGCCGGGTGCGGCGCCGTCCCAATGATCGTGCCATAAACACATCGTGGCCCACGACATGCGTCGTGGGCCACGATGTAGGTGCAGCGGATTTACCGTGCCGAAGCGGCTACTTCGATTCGATGACCACCAGCAGGTCCCCGCCCTGAACCTGGCTGGTGCCGTTCAGGGTGATCTGGGTGACGACGCCGGAGGAGTTCGCAGTGATGCCGGCCTCCATCTTCATTGCTTCGATGGTAGCCACCGACTGGCCGGCCTCGATCAGGTCGCCGACCTGGACGTTGACGGTCACGGCACCGGCGAACGGGGCGGCCACGTGGCCGGCGTTGTTCGGATCGGCCTTCGGAGCGGTCTTGACGGTGGACTCCACCGACTCGTCGCGCACCCTGATCTGGCGGGACTGGCCGTTGAGGGTGACCACGACGTTGCGCAGGCCCTTCTCATCGGCTTCCGAGACGGAGACCAGCTTGACCAGCAGGCGAACGCCGGTGCCCAGCGAGATCACGTGCTCGTGGCCGCGGACCAAGCCGAAGAGGTAGTCGCGGGTATGCAGCACGGACAGGTCGCCGTAGTTCTCCACCGAGGCCGCGAAGTCGCGGGTCGGACCGGCGAACAGCAGGCGGTTGAGCGTTGCGCGGATGGTGTCCGAGTCGCCGGTCAGCGCCGCGGCGTCCTCTGCGCTCAGGTCCTCGATGTGGGCCTTCACGCTGCGGCCCTGCAGCGCCTTGGTGCGGAACGGCTCAGGCCAGCCACCTGGAGGGTTGCCCAGTTCGCCCGAGAGGAACTGGATGACCGAATCCGGGATGTCGTAGTTCTGCGGGTTGGCCTCGAAGTCCGCGGCAGGAACGCCGGAGCCGACCAGCTGCAGCGCCAGGTCGCCGACCACCTTGGAGGACGGGGTCACCTTGACCACGTTGCCCAGCATGGCGTTGACCGAAGCGTACATCGACTCGATGGCCTCGAAGCGCTCGCCAAGGCCCAGGGCGATGGCCTGCTGGCGCAGGTTCGAAAGCTGTCCGCCGGGGATTTCGTGCTGGTACACGCGTCCGGTCGGCGCCGGAAGCCCGGACTCGAACGGCTTGTACATGGAGCGCACGGCTTCCCAGTACGGTTCCAGCGCGGCGACGGCGTCCAGGGACAGGCCCGGGTCGCGCTCGGTGAACTCCAGCGCGGCCACCAGTGCGGAGGCCGACGGCTGGGAGGTGGTTCCGGCCATGGCGGCGCTGGCCACGTCCACGGCGTCCACGCCGGCGTTGATGGCTGCCATCAGGGTCGCCATCTGCCCGCCGGAGGTGTCGTGGGTGTGCAGGTGCACCGGCAGGTCGAAGCGCTCGCGCAGCGCGGTGACCAGCTTGGCCGCCGCGGCCGGGCGCAGCAGGCCCGCCATGTCCTTGATCGCGATGATGTGCGCGCCGGCGTCGACGATCTGCTGTGCCAGGTCCAGGTAGTAGTCCAGGGTGTACAGCTTCTCGTTGGCATCCAGCAGGTTGCCGGTGTAGCACAGGGCCACCTCGGCCACGGCGGTGCCGGTCTCACGCACTGCCTTGATGGCCGGGGCCATCTGGGACACGTCGTTCAGCGCGTCGAAGATGCGGAAGATGTCGATGCCCGCGGCGGCGGCTTCCTTCACGAAGGCGTCGGTCACCTCGGTCGGGTACGGGGTGTAGCCCACGGTGTTGCGGCCGCGCAACAGCATCTGCAGCGGGATGTTCGGCAGCTCGGCGCGCAGCAGCTCCAGTCGCTTCCACGGATCTTCGCCCAGGAAGCGCAGCGACACGTCGTAGGTCGCACCGCCCCAGACCTCCATGGAGAACAGCTGCGGCACGGTGTGCGCGTAGGCCGGCGCGGCGGCCAGCAGGTCGCGGGTGCGAACGCGGGTGGCCAGCAGCGACTGGTGCGCGTCGCGGAAGGTGGTGTCGGTGATGCCCACGGCGGTGGAATCGCGCAGCGCCTTGGCGAAGCCCTCCGGGCCCAGCTCCAGCAGCTTCTGGCGCCAGCCGTCGGCCGGATGCGCCGTCCGCGACGGCCCGTCGAACGGCGAACGCTCAGGCTCGTCCGACTTGTCGCCCGGGAAGGAAGGCAGCTTCTTGCGCGGGTCGATGCCCTCGATGCGCTCCCCGTTGGGCTGGTTCACGGTCACGTGTGCCAGGTAGTTCAGGGCCTTGGTGCCGCGGTCCTGCGACTCGTTGCCAGTCAGCAGGTCAGGACGCGAGTCGATGAAGTCCGTAGCAACGTCGCCGGCAATGAACTGCGGATCATTGAGCACGTTCTGGATGAACGGGATGTTGGTTGCGACGCCGCGGATGCGGAACTCGGCCAGGGCGCGGCGGGCGCGTGATACTGCGGTGGCGTAGTCGCGGCCGCGGCAGGTCAGCTTCACCAGCATCGAGTCGAAGTGCGGGGAGACCTCGGCGCCGGCGTAGATGGTGCCGCCGTCCAGGCGCACGCCCGAACCGCCTGCGGAGCGGTACACGGTGATGGTTCCGACGTCGGGGCGGAAGCCGTTGGCCGGGTCCTCGGTGGTGATGCGGGACTGCAGCGCCCAGCCGCGCACCTGGATGGTGTCCTGGGTGATGCCCAGGTCGGCCAGCGATTCGCCCGAGGCGATGCGCATCTGCGCCTGCACCAGGTCGATGTCGGTGACTTCCTCGGTCACGGTGTGCTCCACCTGGATGCGCGGGTTCATCTCGATGAACACGTGCTGTCCGGCGCGCTCGCCCACGGTGTCAACCAGGAACTCGACGGTGCCGGCGTTCTGGTAGCCCAGGGCCTCGGCGAACTTCACGGCGTCGCGGAACAGCGCCTGGCGGATGTTCTCGTCCAGGTTCGGGGCCGGGGCGATCTCCACAACCTTCTGGTGGCGGCGCTGCAGCGAGCAGTCACGTTCGTGCAGGTGGACGATGTTGCCGTGCTCGTCAGCGAGGATCTGCACCTCGATGTGGCGAGGGCGGAGCACCGCCTGCTCCAGGAAGACGGTCGAGTCGCCGAAGGCGGTGCCGGCTTCGCGCATGGCGGCGCCCAGTGCCTCGGGCAGGTCTTCGCGCTTGTCGACGCGGCGCATGCCGCGTCCGCCGCCGCCTGCAACGGCCTTGACGAAGATCGGGAATCCGATCTTGTCTGCTTCGGCAATGAGCAGCTCAGCATCGTCGCTGGGCTCGGAGGAGGCGAGCACTGGAATGCCGGCAGCCTTGGCGGCCTTCAGTGCTGCAACCTTGTTGCCTGCAAGTTCAAGAATTTCGGCCTTCGGGCCAATGAACTTAATGCCGTTCTCGGCAGCGGCGCGGGCCAGGTCGGGGTTTTCCGACATGAAACCGTAGCCCGGGTAAATTGCATCTGCGCCGGCTTCCTTGGCGACGCGGATGATTTCGTCAATGTTCAGGTAGGCGCGGACCGGATGGCCCTCTTCGCCGATCTGGTAGGCCTCATTGGCCTTCTGGCGGTGAACGGAGTTGCGGTCTTCGTGCGGGTAGACTGCAACGGTTTTTGCGCCTAGTTCATAGCCGGCACGGAAAGCACGGATTGCGATTTCCCCGCGGTTGGCGACCAAGATTTTTTCAAACATAGTGTCCCTACATCGAATCAGCACACATGGATTCAGGCCGGATTTCGGAAGGTAGCTCCCGGAACTCCAATGGCCCGAGACCGGTGTGTCGGGTCTCTCAAAAATGCTCGTTCGAGCACGTTCTCCAATCACCCTACACGGACGAGGTCTAGATCACCCAAACATTTCGCAGTGTGGTCAGACCATAGGAAATATGCGCCGGCGCTGAAGTTTTAATCACTTTTAATCACTAAGTTAGGTCAAACCTCGAAAACCGCCGTTGCAAAGTCGGGGAATCGGCACCGGGCACACTATGATGAGGAGAGACTTAAATATTCGGCGGGACGTTCAAGAATCGAACAGCGAAAGGCGTGGTCTGGTCCGTGCACGTAGTGAGCATCAGCAGCCTCAAGGGTGGTGTGGGAAAAACCTCCGTAACACTCGGTCTGGCTTCAGCAGCACTGGCCGCAGGGATTCCGACCCTCGTCATCGACCTCGACCCACATGCCGACGCAAGCACCGGCCTTGGAGTGCGTGCCAATGGCAAGCAGCCCATCGGCCAAATGCTGAAAAACGCCCGGCGCGTGCGTCTGCAGGACAACGTGGTCGCTTCCGCCTGGCAGTCAAAGGCCGCTGAAAAGAAGTCCCGCACCCGGATCCCGGTTCTTGACGTGGCGGTGGGCGATGCCTTCACCGGCATCTACGACCGCCCCGACCTGCGCACCAGGGATCTTCGCCGCCTCACCCAGCTGCTCAGCCGTACCAGCGGCTACCAGCTGGTCCTCATCGACTGCCCGCCATCGCTCAATGGCCTGACCCGCATGGCATGGAGCGCCTCGGATCAGCTGGTCCTCGTGGCCGAGCCGAGCCTGTTCTCCGTGGCCGGCACCGAACGCACCCAGCGTGCCCTGGAGCTGTTCCGCCGAGAGTTCGCCCCGTCGCTGGGCCCGGTCAGCGTTGTCGCCAACCGCGTGCGCAAGGACTCCGCAGAGCACGCCTTCCGCCTGTCCGAAATGCGACAGATGTTCGGTGATTCCATGGTGAAGCCTGAAATCCCCGAGCACCCAGAATGGCAGCAGATCCAGGGAGCCGCGTACTCGGTACACCAGTGGCCCTCCAAGAGCACCGCGCCGATGCTCACCCAGTTCGATGCCCTGCTCAAGGACGTCATGGACAAGGCCGCCCTGCCGAACTCCTAGAAGTCGCTTCGCGGCGCAAGGCTTCAAACACAAAAGGTATGGTCCGAACTTCCCTGAGGAAGTTCGGACCATACCTTTTAATATCTGTTGGGCTGTTGAACCCGTTAGCCGACTTGACGGGCGGCCTTGGCCGCGCGACGTGCTGCCAGCTCATCCCCCGGCTCCTGCCGTTCTGAGTTCTCCGAAGGAAGTTGGGCCAGGGAACCTTCAACCTCGCGCCAGACGCGGCCCACGGCGATGCCGAAGACTCCCTGGCCCTTCTGGACAAGATCGATGACCTCGTCGGCGCTGGTGCACTCGTAGACCGAGGCGCCGTCGCTCATCAGGGTGATTTGCGCGAGATCTTCGACCCCGCGTTCGCGCAGGTGCAGGACCGCGGTACGGATCTGCTGCAGCGATACCCCGGTGTCGAGCAGGCGCTTGACGACCTTGAGGACCAGGATGTCGCGGAAGGAATACAGCCGGTGGCTGCCTGAACCCTTGGCGCCTCGTACCGCTGGCTCGACCAGACCGGTGCGGGCCCAGTAGTCGAGCTGGCGGTAGGTTATTCCCGCGGCTTTGCAGACGATGGGCCCGCGGTACCCCGCGTGCTCGTCCAGCTGCGGCAGGTCATCGGTGAAGAGGAGGCCCTGGGCATTGGATCGCTGAACGCCGCCGTGAGCCCCGTAATGTGGGCCTGTCTGGCTTGTCTCCATCCAATTGCTCCTTGCGTGTAAGCACGTGCCGTTTGCGAGAGTCAGGATATTCGCCGTCCGGCAGGGTGCGAGTGATGAATGAGCACGAGACCGGGTGGGCGGAAAATATCCCTATGCAACGACGGTACGGCCATAATCAACCGGGGTCAAAGACCTTCAAGTTTAACTTTAAGGCGTGTCGGAATTATCCGAATGCCGACCGCAGAAAAGTGGCGCCATGACCGGCAGGAGACGCGTCCTTGCGAGCTAGGAGGAGAAGTCCTCGGGATCGATGGTGTCGAGGAATTCACGGAACTCCCGCATCTGTTCTTCGGGGGCCTCCTCGCTATCGGCGGCCCCTTCGATGATGACCCCGGCTTCCTGCATGACCTCTTCGGTGCACTTGATAGGGCACTGCACACGCACCGCCAGAGCCACCGCATCCGAGGAGCGGGAGTCCACGCGCTTGCCGTTGGAGAGCACGAGCTCGGCGGCGAAGACCGCGTTCTGGACCGATACGATTTCCACCCGGTCCAAGGTGATGCCCAGCGCCTCGAAGACATTGATCATCAGATCGTGGGTCATGGGCCGCGGAGGGGTCAGTCCCTGCTCCGACATTGCGATGGCGGATGCTTCAGGGGCACCGATCCAGAGCGGCAGATAAAGTTCTTTTTCGTGCTGCTTGAGCAGCAGCAGCGGTTGATTCGCCGGCAGTTGAATGCGGATTCCCGCAAACTCCAGATCCAGCATGATAGCCCCCTGAGGGTTGAAAACTCGTCGCTGACTTCAGCTTAGCGATCGATCTGGGAAATAGCACGCTGTACCAGAGCTTCATGCAGCTCCAGGCACTGGCGTGAAATTTCCTGGGCTTCTTCCGCGGCCCGCGCCCTGGCAGAAACCTCGGGCTTGCGCAGCTCGTTGCCCACGATCGATTCGATCAGCGAAAATTCGCGCTCGGCGGCGGTTCTGAACTGGCGCAGGTGTCGTGGTTCAATGCCGTGGTTGGAAAGTTGGACGGCGGACTTGGTGATGCGGATGCCGTTGGAATCGAACAAACCGCCCTGTGGCTCGATCAAGCCGAACTTGATCAGGTCATGGACGAGCGCCTCGCTGGCGCCGGTGATGCCCTGCAGTTCCGCCATGGACACAAACCGGGAGTGGTTTTCCACCGCTTCGGTCAGGTCCTTGCCGACGACAACGGGAGCCACCGGGGCGCCACCCGGCAGTGCTGCCGGTGATTCGCCGCGGTCCACGGCGTCCAGATGGTCCTTGATGACCTTCAAAGGAAGATACTGGTCGCGCTGCACGGAGAGGATGAAACGCAGGCGGCTGACATCGGTCGCGCTGTACTTGCGATAGCCCGCTGAGGTGCGCTGCGGGATGATCAGGCCCTTGTCTTCAAGGAACCGGATCTTCGATGCGGTGACTCGTGGAAATTCGTCCTTGAGCTCCGCCAGCACTTCGCCGATGTTAAGCGCAGCCTGCCGCACGCCTTCGTGACGGATCGCCTCGAGTCGTGGGCTGCTGGCTACGTTGAACATCGGCAAAAGAACTAACACCTCGGTAATTACGTGGTTGCCGGCGCGATCGGCGCCGGCAACGAAACCTCTAACTGGACTAGTTTAAAGGTTAGGCACGCTCTGGTAGAAATTGAGTCGGAACTTTCCGATCTGCACCTGGACGCCGTTGGTCAAGGTAATGGAGTCGATGCGGTCGCCATTAATGTAGGTACCGTTCAACGAACCGATGTCGGTCAGCGTGAAGCCCTTGTCGGTTCGCGCGAACTTGGCATGGCGGCGCGAGACCGTGACATCGTCAAGGAAGATGTCCGCGTTCGGGTGACGGCCGGCGATGCTTTCGTCGGTGTCCAGCAGGAAGCGTGCGCCCTTGTTCGGTCCGGTATGGGCCACGAGCAATGCGGATCCGGCTGGCAACGCGGCTACTGCTCGCTTCTCGTCCTCGCTCAGCGCGTAGATGACGGCGGGTTCGGATGAGCTCTGGAACGAGGGAAGCGAAATATTGGTCGTCTCGGACGCAGACTCGTTGTGCGGGGTTACCGGCCCATTTTCCGACATTTGTGGTCCTCCAGAAAGTTCTGCGTTAAGTTCGTGCAAGACGACCTTGTATTCAACAATAGTTCGATACGCTCTACCAAACTATTTCCAGATTAGCCTACTCAAGAGGTGCGCGATAACAGAAAAGCCGATATTTCCAGCTCCGTCCCTGTTCATTCATGGGATCATGCAAGTATCGGAGACAGTTCGGGGTCCAAAATATCCTCGGGCCCCTTGGCAGGTAGTGAAAGGGTGAGCGTCATGACCGAGATTCTCCTGAAGCGTGCCTATGCGGATCCTTCGGATTCGGACGGCTACAGGATTCTGGTGGATCGGCTCTGGCCTCGTGGTTTGACCAAGCAGCAACTGGAAATCGAGAAGTGGGCCAAGTCGGTGACGCCAAGCTCGGAGCTTCGCAAGGCCTGGCATCACGACCCGGATCGGTTCTCGGAGTTCGCTGAACACTATCGTGAGGAACTGAACCAGAACCCCGCGGTCGACGAATTCCTGGAGTTGCTGGCGCAGCATCCTACGGTGACGTTTGTTTACGGCGCTAAAAGCGAAGAGGTCAATCACGCGGTGGTGCTGCGGGATTATCTTCTTCCGCAACTTCAGTCGTAGCGGCGGGCACGAAGCACACGCCGTCCACGCAGGCCATGTCCGATTCGACGACGTTCTGCAGGTTGAACGAAAATTCTTGGCTCATGTTTCCCCTCGATGGTTGGCCTTCATCAATGGTCAACCTTCGGCGCGGGGTGAAAATTCCTGGACGAGCCGTCGGACGTCGTTTGCCATCCAACGGCCCGCCCATCACCTAGCGTTGCTCGCGCATGACCGGGGTGAAGAAGTCGCGCAGCGCGTCGGTTGCCTGCAACGGCAAGACGTTGGCCACGTACATGTCCGGGCGCACGATGACGATCGCTCCCTCGTCGGAGATGCCGCGCTGGGCGAAGATGTCGTTGCCCTCCAGCGCCGTGTAGACCTTCTGGTAGTCCATCAGGCCGAACTCGCCGCAGGCCGGGCGGAAGACCGCCGGCGCGTCGTTGAGGTTGATGGTGGTGTAGTCCTGGCGGTAGACGACCTTGACGTCGAAAATTGAATCGATGTCGGCACCGGCCGGCGTGAAGCGCAGCAGCGGGGAGTCTTCGGAGCCCAGCAGCCAGTCGGACAGCTGCGCCACTGGCGATGCCGCTCCGGCCGGGGCCTGGTCGGCGAAGACGTAGATCCGGTAGCGGCCGTCGGCGCGGTGGTGGTGGCCCAGGTGCACCGGGTTGCTGTCGCCCAAGCGCATGACCTCGGCCGATTTGAAGCGCTTGCCCACCGGATAACCGGTTGCCAGGTGCTGGAACTCGTTCGCCGCGGTCAGTTCCGAGGGCTGGTATTCGGTCATGAAGCCGGCCGGGAATTCCGCGGTGCGCACGTAGAATTCGGCGACGCCCTCCTGGCCTTCGAGCTCTTCGGGGGTCGCGGCCATGAGCGAGGACCACTTCTTGTCGAAGTCGATCAGGTCCTTGGCGATGACCTTGCGTTCGGCGGAATAGGTAGCCAGCAGGCTCTGCGGCGAGCGGCCGGTCAGCACGTAGCCCAGTTTCCAAGCCAGGTTGAACCCGTCCTGCATGGACACGTTCATGCCCTGGCCAGCCTTGGCCGAGTGCGTGTGGCAGGCGTCGCCGGTGATGAAGACCCGGGGATCGCGGGAGCCGATCTCCTCCAGCGGCACGTCGTCAAAGCGGTCGGTGAGGCGGTGGCCCACCTCGTAGACGCTGTGCCAGGCGACGTTTTTCACATCCAGCGTGTACGGCTGCAGGATCGCCTGCGCGCGCTGGATGATCTCTTCCAGCGAGGTCTGGCGCACCTTGCCGTTGTCGTCCTCCGCGACCTCGCCCAGGTCCACGTAGAGGCGGAACAGCTGGCCGCCCTCGCGCGGGATCAGCAGAATGGAGCCGTTGCTTGAATGGATGGCCGACTTGATCCGCACGTCGGGGAAGTCGGTCAGGGCCAGGGTGTCCATGACGCCCCACGCGTGGTTCGCCTTGTCGCCCGAAAGGGTGGCGCCGATGGAACGGCGGACCTGGCTGCGGGCGCCGTCCGCGCCGACCACGTACTTGGCGCGCACAACCCGGGTTTGCCCCTGGTTGCCCTCTCCGGTCCCCGCCAGGGTGACCTTGACCGGGTACTCCCCCTCGCCGTCGACGACCAGGGTCTCGAAGTCCCAGCCGTAGTCCGGTTCAATGCGGGCGGACGAGTTCCGGGCGAAGTCGGCGAAATAGTCGATGACGCGGGCCTGGTTCACCACCAGATGCGGGAATTCGCTCACGCCGGTCGGGTCATCCGGGGTGCGGTCGGTACGGATGATACGCTCCGGGTTCTGCGGGTCCGGGTTCCAGAAGGTGGTTTCGGTGATGCGGTAGGCCTCGGCGGCGATGCTCTCAGCGAAGCCGAAGGCCTGGAAGGTCTCTACCGTGCGCGACTGGATGCCGTCGGCCTGGCCGATCTGCAGGCGATGCGGACGGCGGTCGATGATACGGGTATGCACCTGCGGGAATTGGGAGAGCTGGGCCGCGGTGATGATGCCGGCCGGTCCGGCACCCACAATGAGCACGTCCATGGTGTCTGGCAGGTCGACGGGTCGGTCGATTCCGGTGCCCGCCGCGGGTTTGATGCGCGGGTCTTCCGAGACGTATCCATTGTGATGAAACTGCACTGTTTCTCCCCATTCAGCTGAGTCAAGCAAATCATTTGTTCAATAATCGAACGCTCAGTTCTTTTATCGCACTATAACTGTATCCGAGCGGTGAACCAGCGCACAAGAATGCACTTCACAAAAAGTCGGAGAGCATCGCGCGGGCTCCTGGCTCATCGCTCGAAACGCACCGTACCGTGCACGATGTCGAGCAGCCGGACCCCGCGCTGCCCTGCCTGCTTTTCTCTCCAGCGCCGGTCGTGGGTCACGGTGACAACGGCTCCCGGATACTCCGCCACGGCAGCTTCCAACTGCTCGACGAGATCCGGCGACAGGTGGTTGGTCGGTTCGTCCAGCAACAGCAGGTCGGCCTCCCGGCTCACCGCGATCGCCAGTTCCAGCCGGCGTTGCTGGCCGGCCGACAGCGCACGAGGATGCATGAATAGGTCGCGCGGGGCGAAGAGGCCGAGCTTGACGATTCGCGATACCGCCTCGTCCTGGTAGATCCCCAGCGCAGCGGCGAACGCCTCGATCACGGTGTCCCCGGGCGGCTCGCCGAGTTCCTGCCGCAGCCATCCGACACGCAGACCTTCACGACGGTGGAGCATGCCGCGCTGCACGGGAAGTTCGCCTGCCAGCACCTTCAGCAGCGTGGTTTTGCCCGCGCCGTTGGGCCCTCCAACCAGCCACCGCTCCCCCGCCGCCAGGGTCATCTCGCCGAGCAACAGCCTCGGAGCACCGGGCCGCGCAGCGCCGGCGGAATGCAGCAGTGGCCGCTGCCCGTCCGGAGCGCCGCCGCCGTGCGGCATCCTGAATTCGAGCGGGTCCGCCGGCCTGGGTGCGGGGTGGGATTCGAGTTCTTCGATCCGCGATTTCGCCTGCCGGATCTTGCTGGTCGATCCATGGTTCCTGCTGCGGAGCCTGAAGGCGCCGTGGCCGAAGGCGGCTTTTTCCTGTTTTCGCGGAATGTCCGCCACGCGTGCGGCATTCTTGGAGACCAGGGTCTCGGAGCGTTCCAGATCCTCGCGCCAGCGTTCGAATGCAGCGATGGCGGCAGCGCGCTCGGTTTCCTTGGCCCGCAAGAACCCCCGGTACCCGTCGCCGTAGGCCTTCAGCTTCCGGCCTTCCACCAGAATGATGCGCCGGGCGAAGCGCTCCAGGAAAACGCGGTCGTGGCTGACGAGCACCAGCGCGCCGCGATGCCGTTGGAGCGCGGCTTCCAGCCAATGCAGCGCGTCGTCATCGAGGTCGTTGGTCGGCTCGTCGAGCAGCAGCAGCTGCGCACCGGAACTGAGCACGCAGGCCAGGGCCAACCTCGAGCGCTGGCCCCCGGACAGCGAGTTGACCGGGGTGTCGCGGGAAACCCGCCCGAGTCCCAGCTGCTGCAGCGCGCTGTCCAGCCGCGGTCCCACGGAGTATCCGTCGGCCGCCTCGTACAAGTCGGTCACCTGCTCCAACTGGGCCAGCAGCCGTTCGGCTTTTGCATCGCCAGCCGTTGCAAGCCGCGCCCCGATGGCTTCGATCAGCTGCTCCAGCCGCCGCAACCGGTGGTGATAGGAATCGATGACCTCGGCAATGCTGGCTGTGCCGGGGAACTGCGGATTCTGCGCGGCGTAGGCGATGGCCCCGGGCACGGTGGCAAGCCGCTCGCCGCGATCCGGCGCAAGCGTCCCGGCCAGGACCCGAAGGAGCGTAGATTTTCCCGAACCGTTGTCGCCGAGCACCGCGATCCGGTCGGCGGGCCCGACCACCAGCTCGATGTTGTCCAGGACATCGCGGTCGCCGAAGCTGACGCTCAAATCGACAAGCCGGCAGGTGAATTCCGCGGCGTGAACCGCGTCCTGCTCGGCGGCAGGGGTATTCGAGGGGTCGTGTTTTCGGGTCATGGCCATCCGTTATCTGCTGGCGGTCCGCACTGCAGGCGCAACCGGTACGTTGAAGGGCCCCGCCGCGCTTGCGGCGCGGCGGTGCGGAACTGTCCGTCGCGGAGCTCGGCTCAACGCGGCGGACGTCTTAAAGATGCAACGTACCCATGGATTCAGCCTACTCGCGGCCGCGGGCGCGGGCAATGACGCCGTGCGCCAACTAGAATCATGAGTGCAGCAATCCAGGAGGTCCCATGCGCAAGCTTGCAGTGCCCAGCGCCCTGTTGCTCGCCTGCGCCCTGGTCGGCTGCGCGCCGCTGGAGTTCGAGCAAAGCCCGCCCACGGCCCCGGCGGTGTCCCCGAGCCAACAACCAGAACTGGACAGGAAACGCAGCGAGGCCGTTGAAGGCCAGCATTGGGCGGACGAGTTGATGGAGGCCTATTGGCTGCGCGATGATTCCGCGGCGCAGCTGTGGATGTCGGGAACCGCCGAACGCCGGATCATCAGCTGGGGCGCCTCGAAGCCCGGCGAGCTGCAGCTGAGCGTGAACGGCTCGGAGCCCACCACGGATCGGGACCTGAAGTATTTCGCGTTGCGGCTGCTCGAAGAATTCGATGATCCGTCGCTGAAGTCCGTGTCGGTGTCCGTGCTGGGCAGCAAGGTCAGCGTGGTGGCGCGCGCCGAGGAGCTCGACACCAGCCAGGCCTGATGCCTGCAGGGTTCCCACCGCGGTGCTCAGAGATCGATATGGCCGTCGATCAACACGTGGGTTGCGCCGCCGGTCCACAAGACCCCGTGATCCTGCTGGAATTCAACCCGCCCGCGACGTCCCAGCACGGTGCCCTGGCGGTTGCAGAACGGGGCTTCGGCCAGTTGGTGCGCGAGAAGCCATTCGGCCGCGGCGGCGTTCAGGCTTCCGGTGACAGGGTCTTCGCGCAGGACGCCGTCCGCGAAGTTCAGCGCCCGGACTTCGAAGCCGCCCGAAGCCAGCGGCCCCAGCACCCCGATCTTCCACACGCCGTGATGCCGCGACGCATCCGGCGCCAGCGCCAGTACCGCGTCGGCGCTGTCCAGCAGCACCGCGCGCCACCCCGGGCCGTTGTCGGCCCAGAAGGCGGCGGCGATCGCCGCGGAGTCGATGCCCAAAAGCTCGCTGATCTGCCGGACCTGGGCAGCGTCGAGCGCCTCGGAGCGCAGCAGCGCCGGGCTTTGGAAAGACAGCAGGTCTTCCTGCACGCGCACGGGAACCAGGCCTGCCTGGCATTCGGCGAGCACCTCGGCAGGGTTCTGCGGGCTCCCGCCGGATGCCAGCCAGGCTTTGACGGTGCCCAGGGTGGGGTGGCCGGCGAAGGGGAATTCCTGCTGCCCGGCGAAGATCCTGAAGCGGAAATCCGCGCGCCCGTCGCTCGGCGGCAGCACGAAGGTGACCTCGGAGAGGTTTGACCAGCTGGAGTAGTCCCGCATCTGCGCGGCGTCCAGCCCGTCGCCGTCCAGCACGACCCCCAGCGGGTTGCCCTTGTACGGGTCCTGGCTGAACACGTCGACCTGCATGAACCTGCGGCGCATCGTTCTCCCCTCGGTTGGCTGCCGGTTTCCGGGTGCGAAAAACCCCGGCGAGATGCTCGCCGGGGTTGATCTTGTGGTCGGGCTAGCGGGATTCGAACCCACGGCCTCCTGACCCCCAGTCAGGCGCGCTACCAAGCTGCGCCATAGCCCGATGCCTTCGCAGCCGTTATCCCCAAGTCGTGAGAACCAAGGGTGCCGTCTGCGAAAAGCTCCTAGATAAGCCTACACCAAGTCGGGTGGACTTTTCGAACCGTTACCGGTTGCGGCCGCGGCGTTCGCGGATTCGCATCGACACTTCGATCGGGCTGCCGTCGAAACCGAAGGTCTCGCGCAGCCGGCGGGTGATGAAGCGGCGGTAGCCCGGGTCCAGGAATCCGGTGGTGAACAGCACGAACTTCGGCGGGCGGGCCGAGGCCTGGGTGCCGAACAGGATGCGGGGCTGCTTGCCGCCGCGCACCGGGTGCGGGTGGGCCGCGACGAGCTCGCCCAGGAAGGCGTTGAGCTTGCCGGTCGGGATGCGCTTGTCCCAGGATTCCAGCGCGGTGTGCAGCGCCGGGACCATCTTGTCCTTGTGCCAGCCGGTCAAGGCCGACATGTTCACGCGCGGCGCCCAGTCGATGTGGGCCAGGTCGCGTTCGATTTCCTGCTCCAGGTAGTAGCGGCGGTCCTCGTCCACCTCGTCCCACTTGTTGAAGACCACAACCAGCGCGCGGCCGGCTTCGATGGTCAGCTGGATGATGCGCACGTCCTGTTCGGACACGGTTTCGTTCGCGGCCAGCAGCACCACGGCGACCTCGGCCTTTTCCAGGGCCGACTGGGTGCGCAGCGAGGCGTAGTAGTCCGAGCCGACGGCCATGTGCTGGCGGCGGCGGATGCCTGCGGTGTCCACGAAGCGCCAGACTTCCCCGCCCAGCTCGACCAGTTCGTCAACCGGGTCGCGGGTGGTGCCGGCGTAGTCGTCGACGACCACGCGTTCGGAGCCTGCCAGCTTGTTCAGCAGCGAGCTCTTGCCCACGTTCGGGCGGCCGATCAGCGCAATGCGGCGCGGGCCGCCGGAGGGGATGACTCCCCCGTGGGCCGAGTGGGTCGGCAGCTTCTCCATGACGGCGTCCAGCAGGTCGGCGGTGCCGCGGCCGTGCAGCGCGGACACCGGCCAGGGCTGGCCGAAGCCCAGGCCCCAGAGCACGGCGGCTTCGGCTTCCTGGTTGAAATCGTCGACCTTGTTGGCCACGAGGAAGACCGGCTTGCCCTTGCGGCGCAGCATCTTCACCACTGCCTCGTCGGTGGCGGTGGCTCCCACGTGGGAGTCGACCACAAACAGGATGGCATCCGCGACGTCGGCGGCGATCTCCGCCTGCTCGGCCACGGAGGCGTGGATGCCCTTGGCATCGTGCTCCCAGCCGCCGGTGTCAACGATGGTGAACGGGCGGCCCAACCATTGCGCGGAGTAGGACACGCGGTCGCGGGTCACGCCAGGGGTGTCCTCGACGACCGCCTCGCGGCGGCCGATGATGCGGTTGACCAGGGTGGACTTGCCCACGTTGGGGCGTCCGATGACGGCGAGCACCGGCGGGATGACAACGTCCTTGTCATCCTCGTCGTACTCGTCCAGGCCCGCGAGCAGCGCGGCGTCCTCGTCGTCCAGGTCGTAGTCGTCCAGGCCCGACAGCAGGGCCTTGGTGCGAATCGCGGCGTCTTCTTCGCTCAGTTCGGCAAGGCGCTCGGCGATATCGTCGTCTCCAACGGGAACGTATTCCTCGTCGTGGGTGGAGTTGTTCTCGCTCATGATTTTCCCTTCACAGCGATCGGTAATCTTCATCGGCTCTCGCCGAGGATGGGCACCAGCTCGTGGCTAGTTGGTGGTGGCCGTGTCGACGGCGTCGAGCACGGCGGCAATGGTCTGTTCGAAATCCAGGTCCGAGGAATCCACGGTCATCACGCCGTCCGCGGCCTGGGTGAAGTTCACTACGGTTGAATCCTTGGCGTCGCGCGCCAGCACCTGGGTAGCCAGCTGCGCGTCGTTCTGGGTGCCGCCCAGCTGCAGTCCGCGGCGGCGCAGGCGGGCCTCCTCGGAGGCGGTGAGCAGGATGCGCGCGTCGGCATCCGGGGCCACCACGGTGGTGATGTCGCGGCCCTCGGCCACGATGCGGGTGTTGGCAGCGATGATCTCCTGCTGGCGGCGCACCAGTTCGGCGCGCGCGTCCAGGTTGGTGGCCACGGCGGAAACCTGCTCGGAGATGCGCGGTTCGCGGATGGCCTCGGTCACGTCGGTCTCCCCGATGACCACCAGTTCGGCGTCCGGGTCCACCGAGATGCTCAGTTTCGCGTCGCGCACTGCCTGCGCCACCGCGGCGGCGTCATCCAGGTCGGTGCCGTCGGCGAGCACCGAATAGGTGATCGCGCGGTACATGGCACCGGTATCCAGGTAGGCGGCGCCGAGCTTGCGGGCCACGGCCTTGGACACCGAGGACTTGCCCGAACCGCTGGGGCCGTCGATGGCGATGACAAGCCGTGCGTCCGCTCGGCCCTGGTTGTTCTCGATGCTCACTGGGCAACCTTCCATCCGTTGAAAATCAATGCGTTGATCAGTTCGTCGCGGCGCCCCGGCAGCACCGAGACGTCCACCAAGCCCACCTGGTGGCCCGCGGAGTGCTCCATGCGCAGGTCCTCGATATTGATCCCGGCTTCGCCGATCTGCGCCAGCAGCGCGGCGATCTGCCCGGGCTTGTCATCCACTACCACGGTGACCAGGGCAAAGGCCTGCGGCGGGGCGCCGTGCTTGCCCGGGATGCGGGCGCGGCCGGCGTTGCCTTCGGTCATCAGCTGGGACAGGTCCAGCAGCGACCCGGGCTCATCCGGGTGCTGCAGGGTGTTGATCAGCCGGTCCAGGTCTTCCTTCATGCCGGTCAGGATCGGAATCAGCGCCGTGGCGTTGTGGGCGAAGATCTGGATCCACAGCTTCTCGTCGCTGGCCGCGATGCGCGTGGTGTCGCGCAGCCCGTTGCCGGCCAGGGCCAGCTGGTGGCCCTGTGCGTTCAGCAGCCGCGAGGCGATCATGGAGCTGGCGGCCTGCGGGAAGTGGCTGATCAGCGCCACCGACTCGTCGTGCTCGGTCACCGACATGCGGTGCATGGTGGCACCCAGGTCGATGGCCAGCGATTCGGCAGCCATGACGCGGTCCGGCTGGGCGTTCTCATGCGCGCAGATGACCCACGGCATGGCGGTGAACAGCTCGCCGCGCGCGGCGGCCGGGCCGGACTTCTCGCGTCCGGCCATCGGGTGGGTGCCCACGTAGCGCGAGGTTTCCGCTTCGCCCAGGCGGCCGTCGGCCAGCACCGCGTCGAGGATCGAGCCCTTGACGCTGGCGATGTCAACCACGGTGGCGTTCGGGTAGGCCAGCAGGGCGTCGCCGACCAGGTGGGCGGTGACGTCCGGCGGGGCGCCGATGACCACGAGCTCCGGGGCGATCTTCTCCCCGTGCAGCACCACGCCGGCGCCGATGTCCTGGGCGACGCCCTGGGCGGTCGGCGAAATGTCCTGCAGGTAGACGCTCACGCCCTTGGCGCGCAGCCCCAGGCCCACGGAAGTGCCCAGCAGTCCGGTGCCGACGACCAGCACCGGCCCGGCGAGGTGAGAGGTGGCCATGGACTACATCCCTACCATTTTCATCAGGTGGCCCACTTCCTGGTTGCCCAGGGAACGGATGATGCCCTGCTTCTGGTCGCCGAGCTGGATCGGGCCGATGGCGACGCGCACCAGGCGCTCGACCGGGTGGCCCACGGCGTCGAACATGCGGCGCACGATGCGGTTGCGGCCCGAGTGCAGGGTCACTTCCACCATGACGTGCTTCGGGGACTGGTCGATCAGCTTGAAGTCGTCGACCTTGATCCAGCCGTCATCCAGCTTGATGCCTTCGCGCAGCTGCTTGCCCACGGAGCGCGGCAGCGGGCCGGGGACCTGCACCAGATAGGACTTGGGGACCTCGTACTTCGGGTGCTGCAGGCGGTTGGCCAGCTCCCCGTCGTTGGTCAGGATCAGCAGGCCCTCGGTCTTGTAGTCGAGGCGGCCGACGTGGAACAGGCGCTGTGAGTGGTGCTCGTTCTTGAAGTAGTCCGCGATGGTGCGGCGGCCCTCGGGGTCGTCCATGGTGCACATGACGTGCTTGGGCTTGTTGAAGACGTAGTAGCGGGCGGCCTTGTTCAGCTGGATGCGCATGCCGTCCACGTGGATGGAGTCCTTCGCAGGATCCACGCGGGTGCCCAGTTCGACGACCAGGCTGCCGTTGACCTCCACGCGGCCTTCGAGGATCATCTCCTCGCAGACGCGGCGCGAAGCGACCCCGGCATTGGCCATGGCCTTCTGCAGGCGGATGCCGTCCTGCAGCTCACCGTGTTCCATGCGGGCTGCCTGGTTCTCGGCGCGGGCCTGGGCGCGGGCGCGCTGGGTCGGGCGGGCGTAGTTGCTCGGCACCGAGTTGCCGAAGCGCTCCTTGGAGAAGGCGCGCTCGGAGTTCTTGCGCGCCGCCGAGGTGTTGCGCTTGGCGGAGCCGCCTGCCGGCTTGGCCCCGCCGGATTTGGCTCCCGCGGACTTGCCGTAGGGCTTGGAGTCGGCCGGCTTGCCGTAGGGCTTGGCCGAGCCGGAGCCCGGGCGCCCGCCGGTTTTGCCGCCGGTGCCGGGCTTGCCGCCCTGGCCCGAACGGGAGCCTGAAGGCTTGCCGCCGAAGTTCGAATTGTTGCCGCGTGGATTGCGGCCGGAGGAGGATCCCCTGCTCATGCTAAGACTTGTCCCTTGCTATTACGTATTCGCGCGCATGCGGCCGGTGGGCCCCATGCGTCGTTGGTCCTGTCGGGCAATGCTGCACAGCTGCATTGCCTAGTCGTCGTAGGTTGCCGAATCGAGCGATTCGAGATCGGCCACCCCGGGCAGATACGGGGACAGCGCAGGCAGCTCTTCAAGCGAGCCCAGTCCCAGTCGTTCCAGGAAGTATTCGGTCGTTTGGTAGAGCGTCGCTCCACCGTCGCCCATCTCCGGATACTCCGTGATCAATCCGCGGGTGAGCAGCGTGCGCACCACCGAATCGACGTTGACACCTCGAATCGCCGAAATACGTCCACGCGAGACCGGCTGTCGGTAAGCGATGACAGCCAGGGTTTCTAGGGCGGCCTGTGACAGG
>SMEN01000164.1_pt1 | contig 21937 bp, 21 predicted proteins | sample 2456271 | NCBI WGS metagenome assembly SMEN01 (sample SAMN10132593, study PRJNA489261) | soil metagenome | isolation source: day1 control-loamy sand soil ammended with raw manure from dairy cow... | place: USA | collected 2015-04-01 | reverse complement strand
TGCTGCATCACGTATTTCTGTAGCTAAGGCTACAATTAAGGCTCCGCTTTTGCGGGGCCTTAATTTTTTTGGATGAGCCATGACCGCTTCCACCGTCACGAACGTCAATGTCGATCCCGCAGAGATCGATAAATTCAGTGCCCTGGCTTCCCGCTGGTGGGACCCAGACAGTGAATTCAAACCACTGCACGCCATCAATCCCCTGCGTCTGGACTGGATCTTGTCCTACACCGGCTCATTGGCCGGCAAGCAAGTGCTGGATGTAGGTTGCGGTGGCGGGATTCTGTCGGAAAGCCTGGCTCAGACCGGCGCTGAAGTTACCGGCATTGATCTGGCCGAGCGCTCCTTGAAGATTGCCCGTTTGCACAGCCTGGAATCGGGTGTGCCGGTCAAATACGAGATGATCAGCGCCGAAGACATGGCCGATCAGCACCCCGAGCGCTTTGATGTGGTGACCTGCATGGAAATGCTCGAGCATGTGCCCGATCCAGGCTCCATCATTGCCGCCTGCGCCAAGCTGGTCAAACCCGGTGGCTGGGTCTTTTTCTCGACCTTGAACCGCAATCCCAAATCCTTTTTGTTTGCCATTGTGGGCGCCGAGTACGTGCTGGGTTTGATCCCCAAGGGCACGCACAGCTATGAAGGTTTCATCAAACCCAGTGAGCTGATTTCCTCCGCACGTCGCAGTGGTCTGGATGCTTTGGCTCTGAAAGGTTTGGAATACAACCCGATTACCGAGCACTATCGCCTGTCCGGCGACACCTCCGTCAACTACCTGCTGGCCAGCCGTCGCCAAAGCTAAAGAGCTCACGCCCTCATGAATAAACTGGTTCTATTCGATTTTGACGGCACTTTGGCCGACTCTGCCCCCGACCTGGCTGCTACTGCCAATCGTATGCGACAGGAGCATGGCCTGCCCGACCTGCCCTACGAAGCCTTGCGTCCTTACGCCTCACACGGCGCCCGTGGATTGCTCAAGGTGGCCCTGGATATCAACACCGATCATCCTGACTACGCGCAGTTACGGGCCCAGTTCCTGCAGGACTACAACGATCACATGACGGAGCTGACCTATTTGTTCGACGGTGTCGCTCCCATGCTCAAGCAGTTGGAGCAAGCGGGCTACACCTGGGGTATCGTCACCAACAAACTGGAATATCTGGCTTTGCCCTTGATTCGCCATCTGGGTCTGGAAGAAGGCTGCGCGGTGACGGTCGGTGGGGATACTACTCAACACACCAAACCCCACCCGGCTCCCCTGCTCTATGCCGCCGAGCAAACCGGCTTTGATCCCAAAGATTGTCTGTACGTCGGTGACGACCTGCGCGACATTCAGGCGGGCCAAGCGGCTGGCATGGCAACCATGATTGCTGCCTATGGCTACTGTGCCCAAGACGACAGCATCAATACCTGGCAAGCAGATCTCACCGTGCATCACGCTGCGGACATTTGGGAAGGTGTACAGCGCTGGGCCAAAGGCCAGTTGACCAGTCCCTCTCCACTGGCCAGCTAAACGTGGCTTAAGGCAGCAGCTCTGACATACGCTGCTGCATCCAGACGGCAGGCGGAGGCAATGCCTGCCCCTGCCGCCACAGCATTCTGACTGCCAATGGCGGCAGCACCATCTCCTGACAATGCAAACGAGTCAATCGATTACGCAGATTCTCGTATTCAGCAATGTTCAGCGGCAAAATCGCCCAACCCAGGCCGTCGGCAACCATATCGGCAATCACATAAAAGCTATCCGAGCGCCAGACACTGGGGCTGATGACGGTTTGCTCCGCCCCTTCGATATGAATAAGCAGTTGTCGGTGTGCCGTTAAATCCTTGCGGCTGACCTGTACCTGCTGCGCCAGTGTGTGCGTATGAGCAACACAAATTGCCTGCGGCACCGCCCCGATATAGCTTTGAGCAAACTGAGTGGTATCTGCACCACGATCAAACTGAAACGCTATATCAGCACGGCCTTCATGGACGTAAGTCATCACCTCGGACGCGGTACCATTCAGCACCGTCAATTCCAGCGCAGGCCAACGGACCGCCATCTCTTTAAGTAACAAAAGCATGGGTTCGTGCGGTAGGGCCTCGTCCATGGCTATTTCCAGACGCGCAGACTGCCCGTGCGACAAATCCAAGGCCCGGCGATTGAGCACGTCTACTTGGCGCAGCAAGGCGCGTGCTTCCAGCAGCATCACTTGCCCTGGCACAGTAAGGCTTAGATTGCGGCGTGTGCGATCAAACAGCTCCAGATTCAAATCCGCCTCCAACAAGGAGATCGAAGTGCTGACAGCCGACTGCACTTTACCCAAGTCTCGGGCGGCCTGAGTCATGGAGCCGGTTTCCGCGACCGCCACAAAATGTCGAATACGCTCTAGTGTCCAATCCATCAATCTATTTTATAGATGCCAATTAACTTTGTCTGTTGATAATATTGATAGATCATAAGGGCTTTCCCCTAGCCTTCTGGTTTCCTATGTTGCACAGCTCGATTACCCATCAAGCGCCAAGTACCTCTCTGTCCCCAAGCCGTCGCTGGTTGATCCTGGCGATTGTCTCGGTCGCTTTGCTACTCATCGTCGTCGATATGACGGTGCTCTACACCGCCCTGCCCCGACTAACGCATGATCTGCACGCATCGGCCTCGGACAAGCTGTGGATTATCAATAGCTATGCGCTGGTTGTCTCCGGCCTGCTGTTGGGCATGGGAACCTTGGGCGACCGCCTGGGCCATAAACGCCTGTTCTTGAGCGGCCTGGCCATGTTCGGCGTGGCCTCGATTGCAGCGGCTTATTCGCCCAATCCCACCGCCTTGATTGCGGCCCGTGCTTTTCTGGGTGTGGCAGCGGCCATGATGATGCCCGCGACCTTGTCCTTGATTCGCATCACTTTTGATGATGAGCGCGAACGCGCTGTCGCCTTTGGCGTATGGGCTTCCATCGCGTCCGGTGGCGCTGCTTTCGGCCCGGTCGTTGGCGGCTTCCTGCTGGAGCATTTCTGGTGGGGATCGGTTTTTCTGATCAACGTCCCCATTGTGCTGATCGCCCTGCCACTGGGCTGGATGCTGGTGCCCCGCTCCAAACCAGACACATCGCGCCCCTGGGATATCAAAGGTTCCCTGCTGATCATGGTAGGGCTAGTGGCCAGCACCTTGGCAATCAAGGAATTAGGCAAACTGCACACGAACTGGGGGCTGACCGCGGCCGCTCTGGCCATTGGCATCCTCTTTTTGACCTGGTTTGTACGTCAACAGAACCGTAGCCGCTTTCCATTGCTGGACTTTGCCTTGTTCCGCGACGCCACTCTCAGTACCGCTGTGCTATCTGCACTGACCGCTTCGGCCGCACTGATTGGTATGGAGCTGGTATTTAGTCAGCGCCTGCAGTTGGTGCTGGGTTTCTCTCCCCTGGAAGCCGGTCTGGCCATTATTCCTTTGCCTCTAGCGGCCTTCCTAGCCGGCCCCTTAGCCGGACGCCTCTTGAGTGTGATCGGCAGCAAACGCTTGCTGATTGGCTCTTTAACTCTGGCGGGTGTGGGGATGGGGGCCTATCTCGTATGGCATCAAAGTGCTCAGATCTTGCAGATCATAGGTCTGGTCATGCTGGGCTTGGGCATAGGTGCGGCCATGACGGCGGCCTCCAGCACCATTATGCAAAGCGTGCCTTCTTCGCGGGCAGGCATGGCGGCCTCGGTTGAGGAAATGTCCTACGAATTGGGGGGCGCATTAGGCGTCACCATTATGGGCAGCCTGCTGTCTTTCGTGTATAGCGCCAGCCTGGTACTGCCTGTAGATATGGGTACAAGCAGCTTGGCTTATGACAGCCTGGATCAGGCTTTGCTGATGGCTGAAACCATGCCACAGACGCTGGCTGAAAATCTGAGCGAAGCGGCCCGCCTATCCTTCGACAAGGGATATATTGCCGTGTTGGCCAGTTGTACGGCGCTGCTTTTCTTGGCGGCACTGGCTGTCTGGTACTACCAAAGACCCAAAGCCCACTAATCCTGCTTTAACAAAGCCAACTTGCCAGTCTGAGTCGCCCAGTACTCATGATCTGGCAAGGGTGCTTTTTGCTTGCTGATCCGCGTCCAGCCCGGGCTTTCACTCAAGGTCCGATTCAGTTCTACATATACGTGCTGCTCGGGCGTTAGATCCTGGTCGCTGACAATCGCCCCCACGGGACACTCAGCCACACAAATAGAACAATCAATGCACTCGTCCGGATGGATAACCAGGAAATTAGGGCCTTCAAAGAAACAGTCCATCGGACACACGGTCACGCAATCGGTGTACTTGCATTGAATGCAGGCTTCCGTCACTACATAGGTCATGAAACAGGTACTTCAATAGATAAAGACGGGGCATAGCATAACAGCTGAACAAGTAAGACCTATGTTTGCTGTTAGCTATGCCCCATCACTCTGGTTCTGAGCTTAGAACTATCTGGAGCAGCTGCGCTCCCTGAGCTTAAATCGTAGGTGGAGTTGCGGGCATGAAGGAGAACGGTTTAGAGGGCTTGAACTGTCCCAAAACTTCACCCATATAAACGGTGCTTTGCTCAGGCCCCAGATCCAACTTCATGACTTTCCCCGTTTCAGCAGAAAAATCGACCTTAGTCATATCGACCCAAAAAGCGCCCGGCGACAAGACAGAGTCAAAGTAATACACACTCCGCTGATGGTCGAAAACCGTGCGCCAGCGAGTTGAAGAGTTGTTAGGTTGATCAGCCATGACCAGACCGTAAGGCGTGGAAGCATTACGAATCACGCTCAAAACACTCGCTACTGCCTTGTCATTGCTCAAATCACGGGGAACCGTGTCAATGTAAAAAGACGCGCGGGCAAACCGATCTGCTGCTCGGCTAGTACCTGGCAGCATATTTTTCCCGCCTACGTCCCGCCAATAATCCCTGATGGACAACTGCTGATTAAATGTGGGGGAGTTCGTCATCACCTGATAGTCGCGGCTATGGTGAATATGCTGCTTGCCATCAATGTACTCAATAATGGCGCTATCGCCGGAGGAGTCAGACATTGACAAATGCAGCTTTGCCAAACGCTCTTCTTTTTCATTAGGCACCACGCCGGTCAACACGACAAACGGATTTTTCTCCAGCGCTTCAACAGCTTCAGCGACTGTTGCAAAGTTGTCCAGAACATATTGCCCCCACAGAGACAAACTCAATGTCTTGTCACCTTTTTGCGGTGTGGGATATTCCGATTCCACTAACCAGAGCAAATTAACATTCAAACCTTTTTCATTGGCTCCATCTGTAGAAGAAATATCAAAACCTGAGGCAATCACGCTTCCATATTTAGAGGTCCATTCAATAGAAGCAGGTCCAGCTTCGCCATTACGTTTTTCACCGCGCGGAAAAATCCAGAGGTTAGTTCTAACGTCTTGCTTCCAATCCATGGAGCGACCAGTAATCACTTGACCGTTATCGCCCAGGAAAACAGCTCGGGTACACGCCTGAGAAGCCAACGGCACCAAGGCCAGCCCTACCGCACACGCCAGCAAAGTACGACGACATTTTTGTAGCAACATCTTCCTCTCCAGAGACGGCTCACCGCCCAATTAATCAACAAAAAAACTGACTGCCTTAGCAGCCATTACATTGGACACGGGTGTAACAAAAACAGGATTAAGACAGGACGTCAAGCAAAGTGACAAATTGTGGCGGTGACCCTACATATTCAAGGACAGAAATACCTTGCTTTGATAATAAAAACATTCGCTAACTCATCATCGACCGCAATACTGTTTTTCTTAAAAAAAACACGTTCATTCGTTTTACTGCTCCTCTGCAATCCAATTAGGAAGCATGTAATCCACCTATTAGCTGCAGTACTAACGCAGAGACGCGAATACTCTTTCTAAAAAGAGCTGAGCGGCAACCGCTCTGGATACTCACTTCAAATACAGGCTTAATATCAGCCCATAAAAAAAGGCCCAGGAAGGGCCCTTTTCACAAGTGAATGACTCTAGAACTCCAGACATTCAAAAAAATCTGGCAAGCGCGCATAGGACTCCATCAACTGCTCAGTCAGATACGCCCGATCTCGAGTTTCCAGAGCCAGCAGGTTTTCCCGATAATCTTCATCGGCCAAGCCTACCGCGATACGTCCCGCACTGACCTGAGCACCGGCCAGCAGCTCGGACAACTTGGGATCTGGCAGGGACTCCAAAGAGGTTCTCAACGCCAGTTCCTCCTCAGTAAAACCCACTTGTCCATCACGATCAGCTTGTAACGCAGCTTGCACTCGGGGCAACAAATTATCAATATCTTGCTTGCTAAGGTAAAACACATGCATGACACGTTCTCCATAAGTGGGTGATCGTCCTGTCCAGCATAACGAAATAAACAAGATTGGCGCTAGTGCGCCAGCATTCATGACAAACGGGGGGAGGATTCCATGATTGGGAGGCGTCAATTCATTTATAGCCGCTGGCTGCTGCTTGGACTCTTGCCACTGGCGGGCCTATCCCAAGCTCAAGTCACGGCACCTGGGGCAGCACCCGCCTTTGAGGCCAGTACAAACAAGAGCACCGCCAGTTCGCCCTCTTATGCCTTACTCGTCACCCCCTACGCCTGGATCACCGGCCTGTCGGGCGAGTCCTCACCCTTCAAGCGCGGCCCAACACTGGATATCGAAAAGTCCTTTTCTGATGTTTGGCATGATCTGCGCGCTGCCGCTTTCATCAACACCTGGGCGCGCCGCGACAATTATGTTCTCAATAGCGATCTGCTCTACGTCAACACACGGGAAAGTGAAGTTGTTGGCGGCCTGCCCTTAGTGGGCGCCGCCGAGGGAAGTGTAGACACCCGCGTGTTCATGGCGTCCCTGCAAGGCGGCTATCGCCTCTATGACTCTGAGCAAGCCAGCCTGGATGCGCTGGCCGGTTTCTCTTTCTGGGACATTCGCACACGGGCTCATCTTTCTACGGCAGGCAGAACCAAACATCATCAAGAAACTTTCAGTTGGGTAGATCCCTTGATCGGGCTGCGAGCGTTTTATCGCCTGAGCCCCGAGCTGTCTACCCACGCTCAAGTCCACTTGGGGGGCTTTGATGCAGGCTCTCGAATGAGCTACCAAGCCATGCTGACCCTAAGCTATGACGTGTCGAACAATTTCTCGCTGACGGCCGGCTACAAAATGTTGAATGTGAACTATCGGCGCTCCGGCCATGTCTTTGATACACGCATGTCCGGCCCCGTGCTGGGCTTGACCTGGCGCTATTAAAAAACGGGGGCAGCAAGCATCACCGCCCCCTGTTTTTTATCAAGCTTTACCGTCTACCTGATGACGACGTTCCCAGAAACGGGAGGCCACTTTACTGATCAAGTCTTCGCCTTTTTTAATCACGAAAACGCCTTTATCAGCCGACGCCCCGGCCCGATCCAGCAAGGGTTTGGCCGCGCCATCATGGCCGATGGCCTTCAAATGACCGTACGCGTCCGACACGAAATCAACAGCGGCTTTATTCGTACACAGCTTCAGAGCCTGCTCCTGCGTCATCAATAAAGCGACCGCATCAAAAAGAACCGAGGGAGCCCCGTCCACCTTCTCGTCAGCTGGCTGATGACTGCCATCCGACAAGGTGACGCCGCCCACCCGAGGCGCAATGATCTTGACCGAGACCCCGGACTCCTTGGCACTGCCCAGCAGCATATCCAGCAAGTCCTTATCGGCACCATCCGTGAGGAAAACTCCCAGCATGCGCCCTGCTATCGGGGCTTTCTGTCCCAGGATAGACAGGGCCTTGGAAGGAGGCATATCAAGGGGTTGGCGTGCTGGCGTAGCCGCAGGCGGCAAATCCAGCCCTAAACCTTTAGCAGCTTGTTTGGCCAAATCCTCGTCAATAACGCGCAGATGCGACAGGACTCGCACGCGCACATGATTTAGCTGCACCTTGGACAATTCAAAGACCACGCCGGCAATCAGATGCTCCTGCTCTACCTCTGACTGCGAACGATAAAACAGTCTGGCCTGACTATAGTGATCGGCGAACAGCTCGGCCCGAACGCGCAACTTGCTACCGTCCTCTACCGAACTTGGGTAAGTACGAAAGCCCTCGGGCTGCGCACGCGGGCCGGGAGCCTCGCCCACTTCATGCAAGCTATTAGGCTCGTAATTTGCCCGTCCCTTGGGCACCTGAGTCTGCATCATGCCGTCGCGCTGGAAATTACTGAACGGACATTTGGGCGCGTTAATAGGAATTTGATGGAAGTTGACCGTACCCAAGCGAGACTTCTGCGTATCCAGATAGGAGAACAAACGTCCTTGCAGCAAAGGATCATCCGAGAAATCAATGCCGGGAATGATGTTGGAGGGCAAGAACGCAACCTGCTCTGTCTCGGCAAAGAAGTTGTCGGGATAGCGGTCCAGCACCATACGCCCCACGATCTTCACTGGAATGCTTTCTTCTGGAATCAGCTTGGTCGCATCCAGCACATCGTATTCCTGCTGATCTGCCCATTCCTGGTCAAAGATCTGCACGCCCAGTTCCCACTCCGGGAAGGCCCCGTTTTGAATGGACTCGTACAGGTCCCGGCGCAAATAATCCGAGTCTGCCCCAGAAATCTTGACGGCCTCATCCCATAAGGTTGATTGCAAGCCTTGCTTGGGCTTCCAGTGAAATTTCACAAACTGGGATTTGCCCTGGGCATTCACAAAGCGGAACGTGTGTACGCCAAAGCCTTGCATCATGCGAAAGGATCGGGGCAAGGCCCGGTCGGACATCAGCCACATAACGGTATGCAATGTCTCCGGCATCAGAGACACGAAATCCCAAAATGTGTCATGGGCGGAGGCGGCCTGCGGAAAACCGCGATCTGCTTCCGGCTTGACGGCATGAACCAGATCCGGAAACTTAATGGCATCCTGGATAAAAAAAACGGGCATATTATTGCCCACCAGATCCCAGTTACCTTGCGGTGTGTAGAACTTGACGGCAAAGCCACGCACATCCCGTGGTGTGTCTTTGGAACCTTTGGAACCGGCCACGGTGGAGAAACGGCAAAACACGGGCACCCGCTCGCCTTTTTTCTGAAACACACAGGCCTGGGTCAGTTCTGGAATGGGCTGCGTACATTCGAAGTAGCCATGTGCCCCGGTACCGCGTGCATGAACAATGCGCTCCGGGATACGCTCGTGGTCAAAATGAAAGATTTTCTCGCGTAGAACAAAGTCTTCCAGCAAGGTGGGGCCACGGGCGCCCAGTCGCAGGGAATTCTGATTATCCGAGACCGGCACTCCATGATTCGTGGTCAGGGCGATATCACCAGACTGATGCAGTTCACCTCCCTGGCCATGCGAATCTTGTGTGGATGTGGCCGTGGATTTTTTCTTCACCATATATCCTCCAAAACGAATCAAACCTACGAAGACCCCAGTAAAGGGGTTGATTCATCAAGCGATACGCGGCAGCGCTACGGTCTGCTGCCACGAAACGCCTAGCTTGTGCGGACCAGACTAACGTTTAAGAGCCTGGCGCACGGCATCTTTGGACTTAGCTACCCGGCGCTCCAAGGCGCCCACCGTTTTGTCGGCTTTGCCACCCAGTTCCAGGGCTTTATCCCCGGTGACCTTGCCAACTGTCTCCTTGATCTTGCCTTTGACTTCACGGACGCCACCTTTGACTCGATCTTTATCCATAGGTCTGGCTCCTTGAAAATGCAGGCAGCCGTGAGGACTGCCCGCGTTCATAAAAAACCAGCCTAGGACGTTTGACTGTTACAGGTGCGAGGTGATCTCTCGAAACGTAAACAAGCATGTCCTTGTCAGTTGAAATAGTGGCCCAAACGGCTGTGCAGCAATCGCTAACATGCAGTACTTGCCGTCGCTCTATACTGAGCAACTTACTGATTCACTGCCTAATAATGTGGATCTTGTTTCTTTTTGGAATTATTTTGTGTTTCAAGTCGCTGCTCTTGCTTTCGCCCTATATGTCGCTTGGCGACTGATCAAACCCCTGTCGCTCAAGCCCTGGCTTAAATGGCTGCTTAGTGCCCTGGCTATTGCTGCCAGTTTGCACCACTATACAGTGGCCCTTTTTTGGGGGACACGAGCCTCACCGGAAATTCCGGGTGAAATCATCATGGTTTTGGGCTGGGCCTTTGGTGCTCTGCTGCTGGCGGCCTGCTTCACGCTGATCACCGATCTGGCTGGTTTGCTGCTGCGCGTGCTGTACAAGCCAGCTGGACTCATGATGCTGCGCTCCCCCGCCTTGCGGGGAGTATTGGGCATTGCCGCAGTCTGCCTGTCGGCGCTGGGAGTGTGGCAGGCCGTGAAAGTACCTGCCGTAAAATCCATCGAAGTGCAGGTTAAAGGACTGCCCGCCAGCATGGACGGTTTCAAGTTGGTGCAGCTAACCGATTTGCATGCCAGCCGCTTGCTGCAAGGCCCGTGGATACAAGCCATCGTTGATAAAACTCAGGCCTTGAACCCCGACTTGATCGCCATTACCGGGGACTTGGTGGACGGAACGGTTGCAGCTCGCCGCGATGACGTCGCCCCCTTGCAAAAACTGTCTGCTCCGCAAGGCGTGTATGTGATTGCAGGCAATCATGAGTACTACACCCAGTATCAGCCGTGGATAGACCACTTTAAAAGCCTGGGCCTGCGCATGCTCTTGAACGAGCACAGCATCATTGGGCAAGGAGAAGCAGCCTTTGCTCTGGCCGGTATCACTGACAAGTCTGCTGCAGTGCATGGGCAGCCCACGCCCGATGTCGCCGCCGCTGTTGCCGGAATCCCTGTCGGCATGCCCATTATCATGCTGGCCCACCGCCCGGATACCGCCAAGGAAAGTGCTGCGGCGGGTGCTGCCCTGCAACTGTCCGGACACACACATGGCGGCCATATTGTAGGTATGCACAAGATCGTGCAAATGGCGAATGATGGCTATGTAGGAGGCCTGTATCAGGTGGGCGATATGCAGCTGTATGTCAGCTACGGTGCCGGGCTGTGGGCCGGCTTCCCGCTGCGCTTGGGCCGCGCGTCAGAAATCACCCTGATTACCTTACGCGCCCCCTCTGCCCCATAAAAGAGATTGTCAGGACAGGCTGCGCAGCGCTCGACGACACAGACGCTGCACAGCCGCATTGCCTGGCGCTTGACGCTGCCATTGCGCACACAATTCCCGCACCCACTGCGCCTGGTCCTTGGCGGCATCGTTCAGATAATTAGCGACGGAGTCTTGCACATAGACGCTGCTGTCTTCGCGCAAGGCCTCCAAAATAGGCAACATACGCTCCGGCTCTTTTTTCAGCATAGCGATGTGCGCGCACCAGACTCCCCGAGGGCGCAAAGCCTCGCACGCGAAGCGTCGCACATATTCCGAGTCAGATTGCGTCCAGGCGTATAAAGCGGCAATCGCCTCATCCAACTGGGCGACCAGATGAGGACGCACAGCCATCCAGGCCCATTCACGCACCCCAAAATGCGGATCATCTGCCAAGGGGCGTATGGCCTCCAAACGCTGGGCCACCGTCAAGGACTCACGGGCACCGACCATAAAGCAGGCCCAGCCACGGACCACATCAGCAGGATGACTCTGGCAACGCTTCCAGGCCTCTTCACCGTAGGTTTCCAGCAGCCATTCCCCTATTCCTTTCATACGCTTGAGAATACCTAGCTGGGATAAAGCCTGGATCTGCTGCGCACCTTGCTCATCTAGCTCTGGAAACACTGCGGCCACCAATACCTCCTGGTCTATCGCCAGGGATTCAGACAAGGTAGCGCTGGCTAATTCTCCCTTGGACAGGGCCAAGAGAATATCGGGCGGAATATCCGCCACTTTGGCGTAACCCTTGCGATTGACTGTACTCATGATGCCTGCTCCCCCTGAGCTGCTTTGCTTAACAAGGCACTAAGTTGCGCATACTCGGCCTGAGATAAATGCTGGAATAAGCCGCCAATCCATTGCGCATGAGTCGACACCAAGGATTGCGCCAAGGCCACCCCTTGCGGGCTGAGCTTGACCATCACCGAACGTCTGTCCGTCTGGGCCGCAAAGCGCTCCGCCAGGCCGGCTTTGAGCAAACCATCAACCAGGGTAGTGACCGTCGCCCGCGTCACGCCAGCGCGTTCAGCCAAGACATGAGAGGGCATTCCTTCTGGCGCTTTTTCCAGTAAGAACAAGAGCACAAAACGTGCTTCGCTCAAGCCATGCGGGGCCAACAAGGCCGCGCAATCCCGATCAATGCGGGCAGACAGAGACAAGAGCTGAAAACACAAGGACATGCCTTGGATATTGGCCTCGCCCTGCTGCTGGGCATGGGAGAGCAAGGCCTGATATTTGGCTTCTAAATTCATAATTTGACATCAAATGGTTTGACATCGAATCATAATAATGAAAATGCTCAAAGACAAGCACCAACAACAGAATTACAAACCGGCAAGTAGATTCGTATAACGGCCCTTAAAACCTGGATGACCGGGCTTGCCCCTCTGAACAGCACGCTTCACCTGCAATGTTCAAGAAAATCCGCAGCGCGCTTGTATGCGAAAGCAGGATTTTTCTGACCACAGAGTGTCGCCAAAATTCGACAATGCCAAATTTTCATCTTGATGCCACTAAGCCGGGGGCGAGCATGCGGTAAGGTATATGGCTGGCCGGACTATTCAAGCAATAATTGGCAAATAGCCCCGCAAAGGCCAAACCGTTGAGGCGGAAAAGGCGACAATAGAACGTAGTCAATAGGCATCGGGATAAAGCGCTGGCGTCACACCAGACACCGAGATCATCAGCAGCACAAATGGAATCCGATTAATAGCATCATGAATAGCATCAAGAAATCGAGCAAACTGGCGAATGTTTTATACGATATTCGTGGCCCCATCATGGACCGGGCCAAACAGATGGAAGACGAGGGGCAACAACTAATCAAGCTGAACATCGGCAATCTGGCGGTGTTCGGTTTCGACGCCCCGGAAGAAATCCAGCTCGACATGATCCGCAACCTGCCCAATTCTTCTGGCTATTCGGACAGCAAAGGTATCTTTGCCGCGCGTAAAGCCGTCATGCATTACACCCAGGAACAAGGCATTAAAGGGGTGACGCTAGAAGATGTTTACCTGGGCAATGGCGCATCGGAATTGATTGCCATGGCTACCAACGCCTTGCTGGACGATGGCGACGAGCTGCTCTTGCCCATGCCGGACTATCCGCTGTGGACTGCCGTTACCAGCCTGTCTGGCGGCACCCCCGTGCATTATCTGTGCGATGAGTCCAATGGCTGGATTCCTGATCTGGACGATATCCGCTCCAAGATCACGCCACGCACCAAGGGTCTGGTTGTCATCAATCCCAATAACCCCACGGGCGTGCTCTACCCGGATTCGGTCCTGCAAGAACTGGTGGACATTGCCCGCGAGCACAACCTGGTCTTGTTGGCCGACGAGGTCTACGACAAAGTTCTGTTTGACGACATAAAGCACACAGCCATGGGCAGCTTGTCTACCGATGTGCTGACCCTGACCTTTAACTCCCTGTCCAAGAGCTACCGTGCCTGCGGCTACCGTGCTGGCTGGCTGGTGATTTCTGGCGACAAGAACGCGGGTGCTGACTACATCGAAGGCCTGAGCATGCTGGCCAATATGAAGCTGTGCGCCAACGTGCCCGGTCAATGGGCCATCCAGACAGCATTGGGTGGCTACCAAAGCATCAATGATTTGGTGTGCGAAGGTGGCCGTCTGCGCCGCCAACGTGACTTGGCCTATGAGCTGATCACCGCCATTCCGGGTGTCAGTTGCGTCATGCCCCACGCCGCCCTGTACATGTTCCCGCGTCTGGACCCCGAGGTGTACCCCATCAAGGATGACCGTCAGTTCTTCCTGCAATTGCTGGAGGCCACCCGCGTCATGTTGGTTCAAGGTACGGGCTTTAACTGGCCCCATCCCGACCACTTCCGCATGGTCTTCCTGCCGCACGAAACAGATTTGCGTGAAGCCATTAGCCGCATGGCTAAATTCTTGAAGGATTACCGTATCAAGCACGGGACCGAACGCCCAGAGTTTGCCGATGCGCTTATTCCAGCTCCTGTTGAGAAGAATCCGGAAGCCATCTAAATTGCTTGCGGAACAATAGATATAAAAAAAGCCAGGGACAATTCATCCCTGGCTTTTTTACTGCCCCAATGCAGAAAGCATCCCGGCAGATCTAAGCCAGAATGTGATAACCGCAGTCCACATACAAGGTTTCCCCGGTCAAGGCGCGGGCGCCATCACTGGCCAAAAAAGCGCATAAGGGGCCCACATCATCAATGCTCAGTTTGCGTTGCAAGGGAGAGCGATGATGGCTGTCTTGCACCAAAGCACCAAAATCTGCCAAACCGGAGGCTGCACGCGTTTCCAATGGGCCCGCCGAAATAGCATTGACCGTGATCCCCGAGGGCCCCAGTTCGGCCGCCAAATAACGCACGCAGGCCTCCAACGCAGCTTTGACCGGCCCCATCAAACCGTAATTGGGAACGACTCGTTCGCTGCCCAGATAGCTCATGGTCATCAGGCTGCCTCCCTGGGTCATCAAAGGCTCTGCCAACTTGGCTAAACGCACAAAGGAATGGCAGGACACATCCATGGCCTGTAAAAAACCGTCCCGTGAACTGTCCACTACTCGCCCACGCAAGTCTTGCTGAGGAGCCCAGGCAATGGAGTGCACCAAAAAGTCCAGTTTGCCCCAGCGCTGCTGAACGGTTTCAAACAAAGCCTGAACCTGAGCCTCGTCCGAGACATCCAGAGGCTGCTGTATATCGGCCTCCAGCTGTGCCAGCAAAGGCTCTACATGATGACGCGATTTCGTGGAATGCCAGGTTCCCCCAAGCACTGCGCCCGACTCTCTCAAGGCTCGTGCGCAGGCCCATGCAATGCTGCGATTATTGCCAATACCCAGGACCAAGCCCTTCTTACCCTGCAAGCTCATGTTCATCATCTCGTTCTTTGATTGATTGCATGCCGTCTTGCCACATCCAGACTGTGCTAAAGCTAATCCCTGGGTGACGAAGACATAAAAAAAGACCTTTCGGTCGTTTTTGATTGTAGCCCAGCCAAAAGTTAGCAGGGCTCCATGGCAAACAATCAAGAAATAGACAAAGCACGCATAAACGTAGGATTAAGAGGAATGCACTCGTTTCAAACGCTGAGCTATTAAAAAGAATGAAATCAGCATTCAATCTTTGGCATTTTTTTTTTTTGATCAGGTTTTGAATTTCATCCAGAAATTTAAGTGCCGGCCCAGGCAAACGACCAAAACGGCGGTAATAGGTAGAAAAACGCCGCTCTTGATTCAGGCCTTCCACCACAATCTCCTGCACCATGCCAGCCTGTAGCTCGGCCAAATACATGGGCCGCCCCAACCAGCTGACAAACCCGGATTGAGTCACCAGACTTTTCAGCAAGGGAATAGACAAACTGGATACCGTAATGGTGGGTGCGGGCAGGCCCTTATCCAGAAACAAACCCATCAAGCGCGTGTGGGGTTCGGTGTTTTTCGGAACAAAGCACCAGCGCTCCTCCAATAAGTCCTCCATGCTGACTTTAGGCTTGGCCAAGAGAGGATGCTGTGCCCCGACCACCACCCGCATGGTTTCGCTCCACTTCTCATGACCGGCAACAGTACGCTCGGTTTCTATCGTTTCTGGAGCAATCAACAAATCCAGGTGATAGTTCTCCAGCTTTTCAACCAAGCCATTCCAGATCCCTTCAGTGACTTCGATCTCTATGCCGGGCCAACGATCCAGATACGCGGCAATCGCCGTGGGCGCAAAAATGGCTGATGTGCCCGCCGTGACACCAATGCGCAAAACCCCTGTTGCCAGTCCCCGCAAGCGATTCATCTCTTTACGGGCAATCTGCTCTTCCTGACTGAGTGTTTGTGCATGAGGAGTCAGCGCTGTGCCAAAGGCGGTCAAGCGCATGCCGCCGGAGTGCCGCTCGAACAGGGGCTCGCCCACCGCCTCTTCCAGGCGTTTGATGATGCGGCTTAAAGCGGGCTGGGTCAGGTTCATTTTGTCGGCAGCGCGACCCAGTGAGCCAGTCTCGACCACGGCCAAAAAAGCACGTAATTCGTTCAAGTTGTAGACCATACCGAAATGTAATGACTTCAACCTTAAATAGCAATATTCAGGAATACCCTTCAAACCTAAACTATAAAAAAAGATGAAAGACAGGGAGACCACAACATCATGCTTAAAACAGCTGCCAGCCTGGCTTTAAACAAACGCATCGGGTCCTGTCCTTTCTAGCGGATGGCTTGCCACTGCAAGCCATAACCCTTCAATTTCAAAGCAATGAGCAAGCCAACTATGAAAATCTGTATTGGTGGTGGCGGAGCTATGGGCAGCCTGTTTGCATGGCAGCTCTGGCGCTCCGGTGCCCAGGTCCATATTTACGATCCCTGGGTCGATCATGTACAGGCCATTCAAGACCACGGGCTGCGGGTGGATTACGCCCAAGGACAGGAAATTGCCCCTATCCATGCCAGCACGGATGCCCACGATATCGGCCCCTGCGATGTGCTGATGATTTTTGGCAAATTCCACCAGACCGAGTCCCTGATCCACGCCTGCCAGCCGATTGTGCAGGCGGACACACTGATCCTGACCCTGCAAAACGGCTTGGGCAATATCGACATCCTGAGAAATGCCAACCCCGACAAACGTCTGGCGTTCGGTTTGACCACCTTGACCAGCGAACTGCATGGACCGGGGCATATCGAGTCCAGCTACAGCGGCACAGGTGAAACCTTTTTCTGGCCTTTGGACGGCCAGATTACAGAGAAAGAACGCCAGTTAAGCGCTCTGCTAAGCAGCCCTATCGGCACCATGACTCTGGATGCACAGATTGAGCTGCGTATCTGGAAAAAACTGGTGATCAATTGCTGCCTGAATACTGTCTGTGCGCTGGCCAATACCAACGTCGCTGGCGTCACTGCCACGCAAGGTGTCTGGCAACTGTTTGAAAACATCATCAGTGAAATTGTCACGCTGGCGTCCATCAAGCAGATCCCGCTCAGTCGCGATATGGCCTTGTCCTACTTGAGCCAGGTCTGCGAAGACGCAGCCGACCACTTTCCGTCCATGGTCATGGATATACGGCGTGGCAAGCGCACCGAGATCGACTGTTTAAACGGCGCGATTGTGCAGCAGCTGAAAAGCCGTGGCATGAGCGCCCCCTGCAATGAGACCGTGACCTCATTAATCAATGTCTTAGAGTCCCGGGCTTAATAGACCCGAAAACAACCATAACAAGCACTATCTGGAGGAAATAATGGCTGGAACTACCTATACGGGCGCCGCCTGGCCCATGCCCAAACGCGTGACCTTACGAGTTGTCTTTCTCTGTTTTCTGGCCATCTTGTTTGAGGGCTATGACGTAGGCGTGATGGGTGCCATCTTGCCTGCCCTGGCGGCTGATAAAGCCTGGAACCTCACACCCATTGAACTTGGCGCGTTGGGCAGTTACGCCTTGCTGGGCATGTTTTTTGGTGCACTGGCAATCGGCACGCTCAGCGACATGATGGGCCGTAAAAAAATGCTGATCCTGTGTGTGGCAGGCTTTTCCCTGTCCATGGCGGGGGCCGCCTGGGCACCAACACCCTGGGCATTTGGCATTGCCCGCTTTCTGGGTGGATTGGCGCTGGGTGGAGTCATACCGGTGGCTGCTGCTTACACCATTGAGTTCTCCCCGCCGCATCGCCGCAGTCTGAACTATGGCCTGATGTACTCGGGCTATTCGCTGGGAATTTTATGCTCTGCCCTGGTCGCCATGTGGCTGCTGCCCAAATTTGGCTGGCGTGAAGTGGTGGCCGTAGGCGCCTTGCCCATTATCTCCATCCCGTTTCTGATCAAGTTCCTGCCTGAGTCCCTGGACTACCTGCAGACCAAAGGCCGCCAACAAGATGCGCTGGCACTGGCTCAGCAACTGGGCTTGAAGTCTCTGCCTGCGGCTGCCTCAACAGAGCCTGCACAAGCGAACTGGCGCAGCGTCTTGCGTGCCATTTTTGGACCGGGCTATTTGCGTGCCACGGTGTGCTTCTGGATGGCCTTGTTTTTTGGAATGATGCTGGTCTACGGTTTGAATACCTGGTTACCGCAGATCATGCGCCAGAACGGTTTTGACCTAGGTTCCAGCCTGATGTTCCTGGTGGTATTCAGCCTGGCATCGGCACTGGGTGGCATATTCCTGGGCAGCTTGGCTGACCGCAGCGGGCCGCGTCGCATTGTGTTCCTGTTTTACCTGCTGGGTGGCCTGGCGATACTGGGCTTGATGCTGGGTAACTCCCTGCTGGTGAACTACATTCTGGTGGCTCTGGCAGGCATAGGCAGCATTTCCACATCCCTGATTCTGACGGGTTACTTGACCAACTATTACAGCCCACATGCCCGCGGTACCGCGACTGGCTGGGCCATGAGCTTTGCGCGTCTGGGCGCGGTATGCGGCCCCTTGGTGGGCGGCTATATCGGTAATCTGGGACTGGCCGTCAGTTGGAACTTTATTGTGTTCTCCATCGCTGGGTTGGGAGCGGCCTTGATGGTGGCAGCCATCCCCGCGCGTCCTGCCGGGGAGTAAATCAGCTAGTTTTTAAAAGCGGCAGATTCAGGCACCCCCTCGGGCAAACTTGCCAGGACTGCCGCTTGCAGTTCACGCACAAAGTCGGTGTCCCCCATCGACCTGCTCAGCATGCCAGCCCCTAGCATGGCGGCAAATAAAAGCAGAATCTGCTCTTCAGATTGCCCCGCTGTGGTCTGCGCGGCCACCGCACGAAACTGCTCAAACAGCTTTTGCACCCCTTCGCTGTAAATAGCCGTCGCCTGCGCGTCCGGCGGCAAGCCACTAGTCAGCGAAGAAAAAGCCAGTATCGGGCAGCCTTGTGCCTGGGGCCTCTGCTTGAAGTAGCGCTGCATCATAAGCTGCAAGCCTTGGGCTGCATCCTCTTCATAACGCTTGAGCGTGCGCCCCCAGGATTCAGAGGACTGCGTGAAGGCAAATTGGGAAGCCTCATCAATCAAGGCCTCCTTGGAGGCAAACTGCTTGTAAAAAGCACCGGCGGTCAGACCGGCCTCCTGCATGATGTCGCCGATAGACACGCCTTCCACGCCATGTTTGCGGAATAATCGGCAAGCCGTTTCAAGTACACGCTCACGGTTGCGTTCAGCCTGCTCACGCGAGACGCGCCCCATTCAAGCCTCCGGACGACGGAAAGCGATGAGCTTGGCAGTCAGACGTTGGCACAGTTCACCATCCTGATTCATGGTGAGCGACTCTACCGTCACGATTCCTCTGTCTGCACGGGAGCGCGAAGGCTGAATATCCAAAATGGTGCTGACGACATGCAAGACATCATTAGGGCGTGTGGGGCGTGGCCAGTCCATCTGACCCCCCGCTCCGATAATCCCCTGACTGAACTCCAAGCTACCCACCAAGAGCTTCATGGTGATGGCTGCGGTATGCCAGCCACTGGCAGCCAAACCCTGGAAAAACGTGTCCTTGGCCGCTTCAGCATCCAGGTGAAACACCTGCGGGTCAAACTGGCGGGCAAAGCTGATGATCTGTTCTTCGTCCATCGCATGTTCCCCACTGCGAAACTTCATGCCAATGGCAAGATCATCAAGATAAACAGATGTCTGAGTGCTCATCCCTGCGCTCTCCAAAAAGTGACTACGTGCTGGTCGTGGCTGGCTAAAAATAGAATATGAACTGCAGCTATCCTCACACAGAGCAGTTTTAAAATCAATAATAGATTACGATCAACTTCTATTTTTTCTTGATGAGATAATGCATCTATCGATCGCTAGCAAAGAAAATGCGATGGAAAACCAACACCCGGTTTTGTGATCCCGCTTCAGTGATTACAATTGCCCCTTGCCGTATTGCCGGGCGAACAGGCTTTTGCAATCGTCCAGACGCTAGCTGGGTCTTGCCCATGCCGCTTGACGCAAAAGCAGTCTCAGGCACACCCGGCCCGATTAACCTTTAACTTAAGAGGAGGACCCCACGCTATGTGCAAATTCATTTATGCACTCTTTTTTGGTATAGAAAACAGCTCAAGTTTCGATTTCGCAGCGCGATAATCTGGACTTGAGCGAAGCCAAGCCTTACTGATTACTTCACTCAGGCCTCAAGAATTATCGTCAGCTTCTATATGACGAGGATGCGCTCTGCGCGCACCGAAAACTTGAGCATCTCATGAGTACATTACTGTCTGTCCACTCCCTTTCTTACGAAACCCTTTCCGGCCCTTTATTTAAAAACATCTCCCTCACAATCAAGGCCGGGGATCGAGTTGGACTTATAGGCCACAACGGATGTGGCAAAAGCACATTGATCAGCCTGCTTTGCGGTGAACTGACACCCAAAGAAGGCAGCATCTCTTTATCAAACCAATGCATTCTGGCCCGTGTTGAACAATACCTGCCAGCGCATCTGCACGCCTTGAGCTTATTGAATGCCGTGCTTGCCGTCTTACCGGCGGACCAGCAAAGCAGCGATGCCTGGCGAGCCGAAACTTTGCTGACGGAGATGGGCTTTGTAGAGCAAGACTGGAGCACTTTGGTCGGTGCCTTGAGCGGGGGGCAATATACCCGTCTGCTATTGGCACGGGCGCTAATCGTGCAACCGGACTTGCTCTTGCTGGATGAGCCCAGCAATCACCTGGACCTGCCTTCTTTACTTTGGCTGGAGAGCTTTCTGGCAAGCTGGCGCGGCTCGTTCGTGCTGGTGTCCCACGACCAGCGTTTACTGGATCGCGTCAGCAACAGCACCGTCATCCTGCGCGATCATGCCTTGTCCTTTTTCTCGCTGCCTTGCTCGGCCGCGCGCGAAGCATTGCAAAACCAGGACGAGGCAGATTACCGCCGTCGTCAGGGAGAGCAAAAGGAAATTGATCGCATCGAGCAAAGTGCGAAACGCCTGGCAATTTGGGGACAGGTCTACGACAACGAAGCGTTTTCGCGCAAGGCTCAAAGCATGGAGAAGCGCCTCTCCAAGTTGCGAGATCGCCAAACCGATCTGACAGAGGGAACCCCCTGGACATTGCAATTGCATGGCCTGGAAATGAAAGCAGATCGGCTGCTGGATATCGAAGATCTGGCCGTCAGCCCCGATGTGGATCTCCCTGCCCTCTTTCGTGCCTCCGGCTTGCAAGTGCGAAGTGGCGATCGTATCGGACTGGTGGGCAGAAACGGTTGCGGGAAATCCTCCCTGCTACGCCATTCTTCTAAGAAGAAATATCTACTCGAGTCATTTTCGCTAATATAAAGCTCATATTTCAAGCATCCTTCTTCTTGAAGCGTAAGCTCTATTACACTTTTTAAAAGCGCTTCTAACGTCTCTTTTTGATCTGATTTTGCCTTAAAGTTCGCAATTATTGAAATAGTCATTATTTCACCTTGAATTTGTTTTAGAAGTTTTCTAGTACAATTTTGCCTTTTGACTTGCCTGATTCAAGCAACTTATGCGCCTTCTCCAAGTTTGCAGCGTTAATTTTGCCTAGATTTTGGTTGAGGGTACTTCTAATTTTTTGCTGGTCAACTAATTGGGCAACCTGTTGCAACAGATCACCCTGGTTTTCAATATCATTGGTTTCATACATTGAACGAGTGAACATCAACTCCCAATGGATAGAAATAGATTTAGTCTTAAACGGCATAATATCAAATGTTTGTGGATCATCGATCAATCCAAGCTTGCCTTGTGGTGCAATCAGAGAAACTATTTGCTTGATATATGTTTCTGTATGATTTGTAGAGAATACGTATTTTGGTTTTGCAATGCCTAGTGTCTCGATTTGTGCATTTAAATCTTTGCTATGATCAATAACATGGTCGGCACCAAGTGATTCCACCCAAGATTTCGTTTCTTCACGTGAAGCTGTTGCTATAACGGTCAGATTTGTTTTTGCTTTTAGGAGTTGAATCGCGATTGATCCTACACCACC
>SMEN01000199.1_pt1 | contig 22106 bp, 20 predicted proteins | sample 2456271 | NCBI WGS metagenome assembly SMEN01 (sample SAMN10132593, study PRJNA489261) | soil metagenome | isolation source: day1 control-loamy sand soil ammended with raw manure from dairy cow... | place: USA | collected 2015-04-01 | reverse complement strand
GATAGGATGAAATCCCGTGGTGCAGCGTAATAAAACTCGTGATTCTCGGTCGTCTGAAACGACAAAGCATATCTTCGTCACCGGCGGTGTGGCCTCTTCTCTGGGTAAGGGATTGACGGCATCCAGCCTTGGACATCTTCTTCGAGCTCGTGGTCTTTCTGTGACCATGCAGAAGCTCGATCCGTACCTGAACGTCGATCCAGGTACTATGAACCCCTTCCAGCACGGCGAAGTCTTCGTAACCGATGACGGCGCCGAAACTGATCTGGATATCGGACACTACGAGCGTTTCCTGGATGAGAACCTCCCGGGCAGCGCCAACGTGACTACCGGTCAGGTTTACTCCACAGTCCTTGAGCGCGAACGCCGCGGCGAGTACCTTGGCGACACCGTACAGGTCATCCCTCATATCACGGACGAGATCAAGCGCCGCATGCGCTTGGCCGCCACCGAGCCCGGTGAAGGCAAGTCGGCTCCCGATGTCATCATCACCGAAATCGGCGGTACCGTCGGCGATATCGAATCCCAGCCATTCCTGGAGGCGGCACGTCAGGTGCGTCAGGACATCGGCCGCAAGAACGCTTTCTTCGTCCATGTCTCCCTGGTTCCGTACATCGGCCCAAGCCAGGAACTGAAGACCAAGCCTACCCAGCACTCGGTCGCGGCCCTGCGCTCGATCGGCATTCAGCCTGATTCCTTGGTCATCCGCTCGGATCGCGAGATCCCGGACGAGATGCGTGCCAAGCTCGGCCGCACCTGCGACGTGGACACCGAAGCAGTCATCAACTGCGCCGATGCCCCGAGCATCTACGACATCCCGAAGGTTATCCATTCCCAGGGCCTTGACGCCTACATTGTGCAGACCCTTGACCTGAAGTTCCGCGACGTGGACTGGGAAGACTGGGACCGCCTGCTGGATGTGGTGCACAACCCGAAGACCGAACTGACCATCGCGTTGGTCGGCAAGTACATCGACCTGCCGGACGCCTACCTGTCCGTCACCGAGGCATTGAAGGCCGGTGGCTTCGCCAACCAGGCCAAGGTCAATATCCGGTGGGTCCCCTCGGACGAGTGCGCCACCGAAGCCGGTGCCAAGAAGGCCCTGGCCGGCGCGGAAGCAATCTGCGTCCCAGGTGGCTTCGGTATCCGCGGCCTTGAAGGCAAGCTCGGCGCACTGAAGTTCGCCCGCGAAAACAAGCTGCCGACCCTGGGCCTGTGCCTGGGCCTGCAGTCCATGGTGATCGAGTACGCTCGCAACATGGCCGGCCTGCCGGATGCCTCCTCGACCGAGTTCGATCCAGAATCCTCCACCCCGGTTATCGCAACCATGGAAGAGCAGCTGGACATCGTTGAGGGCAAGGGCGACCTGGGTGGCACCATGCGCCTCGGCCTGTACGACGCGAAGCTGCTGGAGGGCTCCGTTGTTGCGGAGACCTACGGCAAAACCGAGGTTGCAGAGCGCCACCGCCACCGTTACGAGGTCAACAACGCCTACCGCGCACAGCTGGAGGAAGCCGGTCTGGTCTTCTCCGGCACCTCGCCGGACAACAGCTTGGTCGAGTACGTGGAACTGCCGAAGGACGTACATCCTTACTACGTTTCCACCCAGGCCCACCCTGAGCTCTCCAGCCGCCCAACCCGTCCGCACCCGCTCTTCGCGGGTCTGGTGGAAGCGGCAATCGCTCAGCGAGACGCCTAATCAGCTAGAACCCAGCCGTTGACGGTACCCCGCAGGGAACGTCATCGCTGAACCCAGACGCGCCGGTCATTCCTGACCGGTGCGTCTGCGTTTAAGCTGGAGATAGAGCCAACCGATTTTTCGGGCCCGCCGCCCGGTACAGGAGAACCAAGTTCCATGAGCAAGGACCACAGCGTGCAGAGCCAACAGATCTCCGACGAATTTTCCGAACGCACGCTGGTCGCCCGAGAAACCGTCTATGAGGGCCGCATCTGGAATGTGCTGCATGATTCCGTGGAGCTGTCCGACGAAGGCGTCGTCATCGAACGCGACTACATCGCCCATCCCGGGGCGGTCACCGTGCTGGTGATCGACGACGATGAACGCGTGCTCATGATCAACCAGTACCGGCATCCAGTGGGGATGCGTTTGTGGGAGCTGCCGGCAGGACTGTTGGATGTCGCGGGAGAACCACCGTTGGAAGCGGCCAAGCGCGAGCTGTGGGAAGAAGCAGACCGCACCGCGCAGCACTGGTCGATCCTGACCGACGTGTTCCTGAGCCCGGGCTCATCCTCGGAAGCCGTGCGCATCTACCTGGCCCGCGGAGTCGCGCTGGTCCCCGAGGACCGGCGCCACACCCGCACCGAAGAGGAAGCCGAACTGATCACCGAATGGGTGCCGCTGGATGAAGCCGTCGCCCAGGTGCTGGCCGGCAAGATCCACAACCCCACGGCGGTCATCGGGCTGTTGGCAGCCAATGCGGCCCGCGCTGCGGGCTATGCCACGCTGCGCCATGCAGACGAACCCTTCACCGTGCATCCGGGGCTTCGCCATCAGTAGGACAGCCGAACCCGCACTGGGTTCCTCGTTTGCCCCCGGCTTGCGCCGCTATCTGCAGCACCTGGCCATTGAACGCGGATTGGCCGAGAATACGCTGTCCTCGTATCGACGGGACCTGACCCGCTATTTGGAAACGCTGGAAGCAGCCGGCGTGGGAACACCTGCGGCCATTACCGAGGCACACGTCAATGGCTACCTGCAGCAGCTGGCACGTGGCGATGAGGCGCACCAGGCGCTCGGCGCCCGGTCGGTCGCGCGGCATACGGTTGCGGTGCGGCAACTGCACAAGTACTGGGAACTGGAAGGCATCTGCGAACCCAATCCGGCGCGCGAGGTTCAGCCTCCCGCCGTGGGGCAGTCGCTGCCCAAGGCCATCTCCATTGCCGAGGTCACGAGAATACTTGAATCAATTTCGCTGGACACCCCGGCGGGGCTGCGAGACCGGGCAATCCTTGAATTCCTGTACTCCACCGGAGCGCGCATTTCGGAAGTTGTCGCGCTGGACGTGGACGACCTGCATTTCGCCGATGACGCGGTGGTCAGGCTGTTCGGCAAGGGGTCCAAGGAGCGTGTAGTCCCGGTGGGCGCCTATGCACAGCGCGCAGTCAGCGACTACCTGGTCCGCTCCCGCCCCGGATTGGCGGCCAAGGGCAAAGGTACCCCTGCATTGTTCCTGAACCAGCGCGGCGGCCGGCTTTCCCGGCAGTCGGTCTGGATGATCCTGTCCAAGGCCGCCCAGCGGGCGGGCATCGCCACGGAAGTCTCGCCGCATACCCTGCGCCACTCATTCGCTACCCACCTGCTGGAAGGCGGTGCGGACGTGCGCGTGGTGCAGGAGCTGCTGGGCCACGCATCGGTGACCACAACCCAGATCTACACGAAGGTCAGCGTCGATTCACTGCGCGAGGCCTACCAGTTGGCGCACCCGCGCGTGAATTAGTCGAACGCGCAAGGAGAAGAACCATCATGAGTGTGGACAAGACCCAGCCCCAGCCGGTGGCGCTGATGCTGGTCCTGCGCGGGCAGGGGGAAACCCGGCAGGTGCTGCTTGGCCGCAAGCTGACCGGCTTCGGCGCCGGCAACATGGTGGCGCCCGGGGGCAAGATCGAGCCGGGGGAGCAGGCGGCGTCAGCAGCGGTCCGTGAGCTGGAAGAAGAGACCTCGCTGCGGGTGGCTGCGGAATGCGCGGACCACAGGGCCACGATACTTTTTCGTTTTCCGGCGCGGCCCGCTTCGGACATGGATTGCCAGGTGTTCCTGGCCACCAGCTACGACGGCGAACCGGCGGCCAGCGGGGAACTGGAGCCGCACTGGTATCCGGTGGCCGACCTGCCGGTCGAGCAAATGTGGCAGGACGCGGAGCACTGGCTTCCGCGCATCATCGGCGGGGAAATGTTCACTGCAACTGTCATCATGGCTCAGGACAACCTCGGCGTTACGACGGTGCGGATCAGCTCCTGGTAGCCGGCGTGGCGTCCTGCCCGGCCTCGGCCTGGGGGTTCTCGGGCTCGTAGACCAGCAGGTCCCCGGGCTGGCAGTCCAGGACTTCGCACAGCGACTGCAACGTGGTGAAGCGGACTGCCTTGGCCCGCCCGTTCTTCAGCACCGCGAGATTGGCCGGAGTGATTCCGATGCGTTCGGCCAGCTCTCCGACCGCCATCTTCCGCCGGGCAAGCATGACGTCGATGTCTACCCTGATCCCCATCAGATGACACCGCCGAGTTCGGTGCGCAGCGCGGCGGCCTGCGCCTCGGTCCGCGTGGCCTGGATGAGCAGTTGGCGCAGGACGTAGACGATCACGGAAATTCCGGCCAGCAGGATTCCGAAGCCGCCGATGAGCAGGACCATCCCGGGGGCGATATCCTCGCCGGGCGCCAGCAGGGCGGCTAGGGCGAAGGTAGCCAGTGAGCCCGCGGCGACGGACACGATAATCGGCGAGACGTATTTGAACGACGCCGGGTCGAAAACCGTGCTTCGGGCCACGCGGGTGGCCAGTTTCCAGACGCAGACCGCGCAGATCTCAATGACGATCCCCGCGAGGACCAGATAGGCAAGCAGCGCGACCGCAGGCACTTCAGGCGCCCCGGGGCGTGCCACCTCATTCACCGCAATCATCGGAACCATGCCCACTTGGACGAAGAGCGTCCCGGCAAGGACCACGGACAAAATCCCCCTGAGCGCCATAATGCTGATTCGGCTCACGGTTGACCTCACTTATCGTTTAGCAGATGGTATCTATCGTTAAACGATAACTCTTGGCAGGTGATTCGACAATTCTGATTGGGTCCGTTCCTCCCGCGGTACTTGCCTCGGACGCAAAAAACCGCCGGCCCGGACATGATGTCCGAGCCGGCGGCTTTGCGCGGCTGCTTACAGTGCGCGCTGCTCCGGGCCGTTGTAGGCCGACAGCGGGCGGATCAGGGCGTTCGAGGCGCGCTGTTCCATGATGTGTGCCGTCCAGCCGGTGATGCGTGCCGCGATGAAGATCGGGGTGAACATCTCGGTGTCGAAGCCCATCAGGTGGTAGGTCGGGCCGGCCGGGTAATCCAGGTTCGGCTTGATCGACTTGGCTTCGTCCATGGCTGCTTCCAGGCCGTCGTACAGGCCCAGCATTTCGTGGCGGCCGTAGTGCTCGATCATGCGGTCCAGTGCGGCCTTCATGGTCGGGACGCGGGAATCACCGTGCTTGTAGACGCGGTGGCCGAAGCCCATGACCTTCTTCTTGGCGGCCAGGGCCTCTTCCATCCAGGCCTTGGCGCGCTTGGCCGCATCCTCGCGGGACTCGTCCTTGTCGATGCCGATCTCGGTGAAGGTGTGCATGACAGCCTCGTTGGCGCCGCCGTGCAGCGGGCCCTTCAGGGCGCCGATGGCACCGGTGACGGCCGAGTGCAGGTCCGACAGGGTCGAGGTGATGACGCGTGCGGTGAAGGTCGACGCGTTGAACGAGTGCTCTGCGTAGAGCACCATCGACACGCGGAAGGCGTCGACAACCTCTGGTGCGGCTTCTTCGCCGAAAGTCATCCACAGGAAGTTGGCGGCGTAATCCAGGTCGTCGCGCGGCGGGACGACGTCCAGGCCGCGGCGGCGGCGCTGGTCGTAGGCCACGACAGCCGGGAAGGCTGCGAACAGTTCCTTGGACTTCAGCAGCTCGGCCTCGACGGAGGAGTTCTCCGACTGCGAGTGGTTGGCTCCGATCACGGAGACCGCGGTGCGGCCCACATCCATCGGGTGGCAGTCGGCCGGCAGCAGGTCGATGGCTGCCTTGACCGCTGGATCCAAGGTGCGGTTGGCACGCTCGAATGCGGTGAATTCGGTCAGTTCGCTCTGGGAAGGCAGTTCGCCGTTCCACAGCAGCAGGGCAACCTCTTCGAAGGACTTGGACGCCGCCAGATCCTGTACCGGGTAACCGCGGTAGAGCAGGGAATTGGTCTCCGGGTTGACCTTGGATACGGCGGTGTAGTCGACGACGACTCCAGCCAGGCCCTTCTTGATGTCTTCGGTGCTCGTGCTCATGGTCGTACTCCTCCTGAATTGTCTTTCAAGACTTTTAGGCCGGTAGCGCGGGCCGTCGAAGTTATCGACGGCCCGCGCCACCGGACGCTGCCACAGTGTGGTGTGGCTCCTGTTTAGAGATTCGCGCTGTTGGAATCAATGTCCAGGGTTGGGACCTGGAAGTTGAAGATTCCGGTGTCGAACCGGTTGTATGCTTCGTAGTCCACCAGTTCGTACAGTCGTGACCTGGTTAACATGTTATCCACTTCACGCTGCTGCGTGCCGTCTTCGCTGATCGCGTCCAGCACCCGCTCAGCCGCGCCCATGGCGCTGCGCAGCAGGGTCACCGGGTAGATGATCAAGGCGACGCCTGCATCGGCCAGTTCCTGGCGGTTGAACAGTTCGGACTTGCCGAACTCGGTCATGTTGGCCAGCACCGGCACGTCCACCGCGTTGCAGATTGCTTCGAACTCGGCCACGTTCTTCATGGCCTCGGGGAAGATCGCGTCCGCACCGGCATCCACCATGGCCTTGGCGCGGTCCACGGCCGAAGCCAGGCCCTCGACCGCACGGATGTCCGTGCGGGCCATGATCAGGAAGTTCTCATCGATGCGTGCGTCAGCGGCGGCTGCGATGCGCTTGAGCATGGTTTCGGTATCCACCACGTTCTTGCCATCCAGGTGCCCGCAGCGCTTCGGGTTGAACTGGTCCTCGATGTGGCAGCCGGCCAGGCCGGCGTATTCCAGCTCCTGGATGGTGCGCGCCACGTTCATCGGCTCGCCGAAGCCGGTGTCGGCATCCACGATCGATGGGAGGTCGGTCATGCGGGCGATCTGCCCGGCGCGGGTGGCAACCTCGGTCAGCGAGGTCAGGCCGATGTCCGGGAGGCCCAGGTCATTGGCCAGCACCGCGCCGGAGATGTAGACGCCGTCGAAGTTCTTCTCGCTGATCAGCTTGGCCGAGAGCGGGTTGAAGGCGCCGGGGAACTGGCGGGCAGCTCCCGGGGTCAGCATTTCGCGCAGCGCGACGCGCTTTGCGGCTGGGGTCTTGGTTGAATACAACATGATTAGAACAGTCCCTTAGGTGCGTTGTTCGCGTCGATCACACCGGCGGCGGCCTGGATGTTCAGCTGATCCAGCTCGCCGGCGGCCAGGTTCTCCAGGTTTTCCGCGGCGGCGATGAAGCGGTTGATCTCCGCCTCGTCGACCAGGCCTGCGGCCAGGGTGCGGAACTTGTTGATGTACTGCTCGCGGGCGAACGGACGTGCGCCCAGCGGGTGAGCGTCGGCTACGGCGATCTCGTCGGTGATCACGGTGCCGTCGTTCAGGGTGATTTCCACCGAACCGCCGAAGGCCTTCTCCGAGATGTCCAGCGAGTGGTAGCGGCGGGTCCACTCGGCGTCTTCCTCGGTGGTCACCTTGTTCCACAGCTCCACGGTGTCGGCGCGGCCGGCACGCTCAGGGGAGTAGGAATCCACGTGGTGCCATGCGCCGTCCTGCAGTGCAACGGTGAAGATGTACGGGATCGAGTGGTCCAGGGTCTCGCGCGAAGCGGTCGGATCGTACTTCTGCGGGTCGTTCGCGCCGGAGCCGATGACGTAGTGGGTGTGGTGGCTGGTCTTGATCAGCACCGACTTCACGTTCTTCGGATCGGCGGCTTCCGGGTGCTCGCCGTGCAGCTTGCGGGCCAGGTCGATCCAGGCCTGTGCCTGGTACTCGGCCGAGTGCTCCTTGGTGTAGGTGTCCAGGATGGCGCGCTTGGCTTCGCCAGCCTCTGGCAGCGGCACTTCGTAGGCTGCGTCCTTGCCGTCCAGCATCCAGGCGATGACGCCGTCTTCGCCTTCGTAGATCGGGACAGGGGAGGTCTGGCCGCGCATGGCGCGGTCGGCGGCCTCAACAGCCATCTTGCCTGCGAAGGCCGGGGCGTGCGCCTTCCAAGTGGAGATTTCGCCCTTGCGCGACTGGCGGGTGGCGGTGGTGGTGTGCAGGCCCTGGCCAACGGCCTGGAAAATGGTCTCGACGTCCAGGCCCAGCAGGGTGCCGATGCCGGCGGCGGCCGACGGGCCGAGGTGGGCAACGTGGTCGATCTTGTGCTTGTGCAGGCAGATCGCCTTGACCAGGTCGACCTGGATCTCGTAGCCGGTGGCGATGCCGCGGATCAGGTCCTTGCCCGAAGCGCCGGTGTGCTGTGCCACGGCCAGGATCGGCGGGATGTTGTCGCCCGGGTGGGAGTACTCGGCGGCCAGGAAGGTGTCGTGGTAGTCGAGTTCGCGCACTGCCACGCCGTTGGCCCAGGCCGCCCATTCAGGGGAAACCTTCTCGGAAATGCCGAACACCGAGGCGCCCTGGCCGCCGGTGGACGGCGCATGGGTCAGAGCCTGGGCGCGGGCTGCGACGATCGGGCCGCGGTTCAGCGAGGCGATGGCCACCGAGGCGTTGTCGATGATGCGGTTGATGATCATCTCGGTGACTTCGCTGGTTACCTCGACCGGATCGGCGGCAACGGTGGCGATCTTATGGGCCAGCTGGTCTTCGCGGGCCAGGTTTTCCTCGGAGCGGTATACGCGTACTGGGTGGTTGATCATGGAGATGCTACCTTTCGGATCCAACTGTGTATGTCTTGATGTGTGTAAAAGATTTGTGGAGGTGAACAGTGGTGGCGGCGGCCGCCACCTCGGCGTTCCCCTCGGCAATCGCCCAGGCAATGGCCGCGTGTTCACGGGCCGAGTCGCGCAGCCTGTCGGAATTGTCCTTGGCCAGCCTGCGTACCCGCTGCAGGTGCACTCGCAGCGTGCGCAGCGCGGTGGCCAGATACGGGTTGTTGGCCGCGTCGTCGACCATCTCGTCAAGCCGTGCGACCAGTTGGTAGTAGTCGTCCCGGGCTCCGGAAAGATCCGCCAGGTGCACTGCCCGGTCGAAATCCTCGGCCAGGGCTGCGAACTGAGTGCGGTTCTCCGACAAGGCGGCCTGCCGGGCGCTGGTGATTTCCAGCGCGCGGCGCAGGACGAAGAGGTCTTCCAGATGGTCTTCGCTGACTTCTGAAACCACTACTCCACGGCCCCGCTGCGGGACCGCCAGTCCGTCGGCCACCAATCGGGCCAGTGCTTCACGCACCGGAGTGCGGGAAACTCCTAGTCGTTCCGACTGCTCAACCTCGGCAAGCACGGTTCCCGGGTGCAGGCGCCACTCGACGATGTCGGTGCGCAGGCTCTCGTAGACCTTGTCACTTGCTCTCATGCTTCGAGTGTATACACAAACCGAGTCAAATGGGGCAAAGACCGGAAAATATTTTAGAAAAGAACGAAATATGTATACACGGATGTTGTGATTGTGTGACTGTAGTCATAGGCTTATATATACGAGGACGAGTCCAGACATTTAACAGGACGCCGGGCAGCGACGCCCGACGCCGGAGGAGAACACCATGGCGCAGACCTACCGCCAGGCCTTTGACCAGGCGAGCACCGATCCGGAGACATTCTGGCTTGAGGCTGCCAAAGATATCCAATGGGATTCGGCGCCGACATCGGCGGTCGATGCTTCGCGCAAACCGTTGTACAACTGGTTCCCCGACGGCATGCTGAACCTGTCGGTCAATGCGCTGGATCGCCACGTGGCCGCCGGCCGCGGCGACCAGGCTGCGCTGATCTACGATTCCGCCATGCTGGGAACCACCCAGACCTACACCTACGCCCAGCTGCTGCATGAAGTCGAGATCTTCGCCGGCGTGCTCGCGGGACGCGGGGTGAAGACCGGGGACCGCGTGCTGATCTACATGCCGATGGTGCCGCAGGCCTTGATCTCCATGCTCGCCTGCGCCCGTATCGGAGCCGTGCACTCGGTGGTCTTCGGCGGCTTCGCGCCCAAGGAACTGGCAGCGCGCATCACCGACTGCGCGCCGGTGGCGATCGTGGCCGCGACCGGCGGCATCGAGCCTTCGCGCCGCATCGAGTACCTGCCGGCGGTGGCCGAGGCGCTGAGCTTGGCCGAGCCGGCGGTGAAGGATGTCATCGTCGCGCACCGCGACGGGTTCGCGCACTCCCTGGACGAATACCAGGGCAAGCCGATCAACGGGCAGGACATCAACTGGCTTGACTGGGGCCAGCTGGCCGAAACCGCGCAGCCGGCCGCACCGGTCTCGGTGCCGTCCACGCACCCGCTGTACGTGCTCTACACCTCCGGCACCACCGGCGCGCCCAAGGGCGTGGTGCGCGACACCGGCGGCTACGCCACCGCGCTGCAGTTCTCCATGAACGCCATCTACGACGTGCACCCGGGGGACACCATGTTCACCGCTTCGGATGTGGGCTGGGTCGTGGGGCACTCGTACATCGTCTACGCGCCGCTGATCGCCGGCGCCACCACGGTGCTCTACGAGGGCAAGCCGGTGGGCACCCCGGATGCCGGCGTGTTCGGCCGCATCATCGAGGACCACAAGGTCACCACCATGTTCACCGCGCCCACCGCGCTGCGTGCGGTGCGCAAGGCCGACCCGAGCGGCGAGATGATGACCTCCCACGACCTGTCCAGCCTGCGGGCGCTGTTCGTGGCCGGCGAGCGCCTGGATCCGGATACCTACCACTTCACCTCCGAACTGCTGAACATCCCGGTGGTGGACAACTGGTGGCAGACCGAAACCGGTTGGCCGATCGCCTCGAACCCGCTGGGCCTGGAGCCGCTGCCCGCCAAGGCCGGCAGCCCCACCACCCCGGTGCCGGGCTTCGATGTGCAGATCCGCGACGCCCTGGGCGAGGAAGTGGCCGCGGGCGAGGAGGGCAACATCGTGGTTCGCCTGCCGCTGCCGCCGGGCGCACTGGTGACCCTGTGGGGCAACGACCAGCGTTTCATCGACACCTACCTGAGCCAGATCGACGGCTTCTACCTCACCGGCGACTCCGGCTTCCTCGACGAGGACGGCTACCTGTTCGTGATGGGCCGCACCGACGACGTGATCAACGTGTCCGGCCACCGCCTGTCCACCGGCGCCATGGAGCAGGTGCTGGCGAGCCACCCTGCCGTCGCCGAATGCGCGGTGATCGGCCTGGCCGATGCGCTCAAGGGCCAGCGTGCCAGCGGCTACGTGGTGCTGAAGTCCGGGGTTGAAGCGGACGAGGAAGCACTGAAGAAGGAGATCGTGGCCCTGGTGCGCCAGCACATCGGCCCGGTGGCCGACTTCCGCGAGGTCACCGTGGTGGCTGCGCTGCCCAAGACCCGTTCGGGCAAGATCCTGCGCAAGACCATGCGCCAGATTGCCGACGGCAAGGACTACACGGTGCCCTCGACCATCGAGGACACCGCGGTGCTTGACGAACTGATGCCGTTGCTGCGTCCGGAAGCCTAAACCGGAACCGGCTCGAAAACCCGTGCCCGGCCTGCGAAACATCGCTGGCCGGGCACGGGTTTTCTCGTTGTGCGCGGTATTTAGCTGACCGCGACGCCGAACAGCAGCCCGATCAGGTAGGTGGCGGCCATGGTCGCCGAACCCATCAGCACGTTGCGCAGGATCGCCGGCAGCAGCGGGGCGCCGCCCAGCCGTGCGCTGATCCATCCGGTCAGCAGCAAGCCCAGCACCACTGCCAGCGCGGTGTTGAGGATTTCGCTGCCGACAGGCAGCAGGATCATGGCCAGCGGGATCAGCGCTCCGACGGTGAAGGCGATGAACGACGACAGGGCCGCATGCCAGGGGCTGGTCAGCTCGTCCGGATCGATGCCCAGCTCCACTTCCGCGTGCGCCGCCAGCGCGTCATGGGCGGTCAGTTCCTGTGCGACCTGTTTCGCCAGTTCCGCGGACAGTCCGCGCTGCCGGTACAGGCCGGCGAGTTCTTCGAGTTCCTCCTCGGGCTGCTCGCGCAGCTCGCGCTTTTCCTTGGCGATCAGGGCGCGCTCGGTGTCCCGCTGGGTGCTGACCGAGACGTATTCGCCGCCGGCCATGGAAAACGCGCCGGCCACCAGGGCTGCGATGCCGGCAGTGGCGATGGCCGCCAGATTTCCGGGAGTCGCCGCGGCAACGCCGACCACGACGCCGGCCACCGAAACGATGCCGTCGTTGGCGCCGAGCACCCCGGCCCGCAGCCAGTTCAGCCGCTGGCCCACGTTGTCCCCGACGTGTGCTTCGCCCGGGTGCTGCACGGCGGAAATGATGTCCTGGTTTTCCTCGCTCATAGTGCCATCATGCGCGCTTGATGGCGTGCTGACAAGGATGGTTTGGCTTGGTTAAGTTTGCTTCTGATTACCTGCCGGCCGCGGGGGAGGCCGCCCGGTACTCGTATTCCGGCCGGCCTCGGGTGCCGTGCCGGGGCTGCTTCACCGCGGCCCGGGACTCGGCCAGGTGCTCCAGGTAGCGGCGGGCGGTGACTCGCGACATGCCCAGCTGTTCGGCCAGCTCGGTGGCGGAGAACGCCGTGCCCGGGCTGGCGTTCAGGTGCTCGCTGATCTGGGCCAGGGTTTCGGGGATCAACCCCTTAGGCAGGGTCGTGGAGGCGCTCGCCGTGCGCAGCGCAGAAAAAGCGGTATCCAGCGCGGCCTGGCTTGCATCCGGTCCGGTGGAGCGCATCGAGGCGATGAACCGGCGGTGGTTCTCCAGCTTCTCGGCAAAGACCGCGAAGGTGAACGGCTTGATCAGGTACTGCGTGATACCGGTGGCCACCGCCGAGCGCACGACCGCCAGGTCCCGCACCGCGGTGATGGCGATGATGTCGGTGGTCAGCCCGCGCCCGCGCATGCGCTTGGCCACGTCGATGCCATGCAGGTCAGGCAGCGTCATGTCCAGCAGCACCAGGTCGAAGGGGGCCCCATCCTGCTGGGCAGCGGCGAGCAAGGCCAGGGCCTGCTGCCCGTTGCCGGCCACCGCGGCGGCGGTGAAGCCTTCAATGCGGTTCACATAGGCCGCGTGGGCCGCCGCCGTGTCGGGTTCGTCGTCGACCACCAGGACCCGCAGCGCAGGCGGGGTCGCGGCGTCGGGGGTGTTCTCGGCGTGCATCTGGCCCATCGGCTCCTCCCGAATTCTGTGTGCCATCTCCAGCTGCCTAGGTCCGCGGCCTGAACGGCAGGGTCACGGTGAAGATCGCCCCGGCATCATTGTCCACATTCATTGTGCCATCCAGGCGCAGGACCGCCTGCTGGACCAGCGCGAGCCCCAGCCCCCGCGGCTGCACCCCGGACTTGGTGCTGACCCCGAAGCGCAGCAGGTTCTCCAGGAATTCCGGCTCGATGCCGGGCCCGGAGTCGGCCACCGCGATGATCAGCTCGTCGCCCAGCGCGGTGACCTCCACCCAGACCGTGGCGTCCTCGGTGCCCACCGAGACGTCCAGCGCGTTGTCCAGCAGGTTGCCCACGATGGTGACGATGTCGGTCGCCTGGAACGCGTCGGTGGGGATGAAGCCCTGGGCGCTGATATCCAGCTTGATCCCGCGTTCGTGGGCCTGCGCTGCCTTGGCTACCAGCAGGCTGGAGAGGTAGGCGTCGTCGATGCTGTGCACGATCGCGTCGGTCAGCTGCTGGGAATGCTGCCGGTCGTCCACCGCAAAGGCCAACGCCTGGTCGGCCTTGCCGCTCTCGATGAGGGTGGCGATGGTGTGCAGCCGGTTGGCGTGCTCGTGGGTCTGGGCGCGCAGCGCGGTGGAGAAGGTCTTCAGCGACTGCAGCTCCCCGGCCAGCTCCTGCACCTCGGTCAGGTCGCGCAGGGTGAGCACCTGCCCGGTCAGCGGCTGGATCCCGAACCAGCCGCGCCACGGCCCGCCCATGCGCGGCAAGTTGGCGTTGGTCAGCCGGGCCGGGCCCTGGGAAACGGACAGCACCGTGTGGGCGCCGAGGTGGATCTCATCCTTGCAGCTGCGCCCCGTGGTCATCAGGGCGCGCAGGGTTTCGGGCATCTGCACCTGCTGCGGATTCAGGCCCTCGCCGGGCACTTCCTCGGGCAGGTCCAGCAGCCGGGCCGCCTCCTGGTTGTACAGCACGATGCGGTGTCTGCGGTCCAGCAGCACCAGGCCCTCGCGCACCGAATGCAGCGCGGAGAAGTAGAACGCGTACAGCCGGCGCAGGCCGTGCGGACCGAATCCCAGGGTGGCCTGGTTGACATAGCGGGAGAAGAACCAGGCGGAGAATCCTGCCAGCAGCAGGGCCAGCGCCGAGACCAGCAGGATCTGCGGCAGCTCGCTGCGGTACTGCAGCTGCAGATTCTGCAGCGTGTAGCCCGAGGAGACCAAACCCACCACGGTGCCGTCGTGGTAGACGGGAGCGATGGTGCGCACGGAATTGCCCAGCGTGCCCACGGCCTGCTCGTTGAAGATCTCGCCGTTCAGCGCCTGGGTCGTGGAACCGATGTACTTCTGGCCGATCTCCTGCGGGTTCGGGTGCGTCACGCGGATGCCGTCGGGGGTCATGATCGTGATGAAGTCCAGGGACTGCGCATGGGCCAGGATCTTGTTCGCGTAGGGCTGCAGCAGCGCGGTGGCATCCGGCCCGGTCAGGGATTCGCTGACGAAAGGGTCGTTGGCCAGGGTGATCGTCACGGCGGCCACCGTGGACTGGCGGTCGTCGAGGATGACCCGGTTTTGCTGCTGGTACGTGGCAATTGCCAGCCCGGCCACCACCAGCAGCACCACGAGCATCTGGGCGGCGAAGATCAGCACGGCGAAGGACCAGCCGTCGCGGGTCAGCGGGGCAGGTTCGCGCGGCGGCGCCTGAGCGGCCGGACGATCCGCGAAGTGATCGGTCATCTCGGGGCCTTTCCGCGGCGTGTAGCGCCGCCGGTCTGCGCTGCGCTGCGGCAGGGATGTACGGGTGCGTGACCAATATGAACTCAACAGAGATGAAAATCACCAGCGCGCGCACCATGGACTTAACGATTCTACGGAATGCCGTCCGGCAACGACGCCGGAGCGGTTCTCACTCACAGGACAGGTCACCCCCATGGCTATCACCGAGCACGATTCGGCGGCAACCGATGCGCCGCAGCAGGTAAAGAAGAAGGACCGGACACACTGGCTGTACATCTCGGTGATCGCCGCGGTGGTGCTCGGCGCGATCATCGGGTTGGTCGCCCCGGATCTGGGCAAGGCGCTCAAGCCGCTGGGCGACGGCTTCGTCGCCCTGATCAAGATGATCATCGCCCCGGTGATCTTCTGCACCATCGTGCTGGGCATCGGTTCCATTGCCAAGGCGGCGACCGTTGGGAAGGTCGGCGGCCTGGCGCTGCTGTACTTCATCAGCATGTCCACCTTCGCCCTGGCCCTGGGCCTGATCGTCGGCAACATCATCCACCCGGGCGAGGGCCTGGACCTTCAGCCGTACGACCCGTCGAAGCCTGCCAGCTCCAATGCCAGCGTCGACTTCTTCATGTCGCTGATCCCCGGCTCCCTTCCGGTGCTGCCGACCCTCGTGGTCGCACTGCTGGTCGGTTTCGCGCTGCAGGGCATGGGCAAGAGCGGCGAGCCGGTGCTCAACGGCATCCAGGCCATCCAGAAGGTCGTCTTCCGCATCATGATGATGATCATGTGGGTTGCGCCGATCGGTGCCTTCGGCGCCATCGCCGCCGTCGTGGGCGCCACCGGCTGGGCCGCGATCGGTTCCATGGCCATCCTCATGGGCGCGTTCTACCTGACCTGCATCATCTTCATCGTGTTCGTACTGGGCACCATGCTGCGCCTCGTCACCGGCCTGAACATCTTCCTGCTGCTGAAGTACCTGGCCCGCGAATACCTGCTGATCTTCTCGACCTCCTCCTCCGAGTCGGCGCTGCCGCGGCTGATCGCCAAGATGGAGCACGTGGGCGTCTCGAAGCCGGTTGTCGGCATCACCGTTCCGACCGGCTACTCGTTCAACCTTGACGGCACCGCCATCTACCTGACCATGTCCGCGCTGTTCGTCTCGACCGCAATGGGCATGCCGATGAACCTCGGTGAGCAGATCGGCCTGCTGGTCTTCATGATCATCGCTTCGAAGGGCGCCGCCGGCGTGACCGGCGCGGGCTTGGCCACCCTGGCCGCGGGGCTGCAGGCGCACCGTCCGGAGCTGCTCGGCGGCATGGGCGTGATCGTGGGCATCGACAAGTTCATGTCCGAGGCGCGCGCCTTGACCAACTTCACCGGCAACGCGGTGGCCACCTTGTTGATCGGCAAGTGGACCCACGAGGTCGACTTGGACCAGGCCAAGGCCGTGCTCGCCGGCGAGCGTCCATTCGACGAGGCGCTCATGGAAGAAAGCATGCACTAGCCACCACCCAGGCCGAAGCCGTGACGACATCCGCACTCCCGTACCCAGCGGGAGTGCGGATGTTTTTCGTTAACTGCCCCGGCAAGATGCCCGTCCCGGGAGCCTCCGTCGCGGCCAGGGCCGGCCGAATTGCCGTTCGTGGCAGGAACGGCGGCCACGCACGCATCAACTACGCGATTCAAGGAGCGCGCGGCATTCCGTATTGACGTGTGCGTATTCCTGCCCAAAGCTATACGGAACACCTGCGGTTCGTGAGGCTCATCTGGCAATGGGGGATGTATGGCACAGGTACGGCGCCCGGTTGTCGCTGTCGCAACGTTATTGCTTCTCGCGCTGATACAGGCCGTGGCGGACCCCACGGGCCTCATGGCCCTGGTCGGATACTCCGGTGCCCTGCCTTCCTCCTCGGCAGGTTGGTGGAGCTTCGCGCCGTATCTGGTGTTTGTCCCGGTGATGGGGGCGATGGCGTGGTGGGTCGCGCATCGTGCCGGCGAAAGGTTCTGGCTTCTTGCCGCCGGACTCACCCTTGCCGTGCTGCTGGCCCAGGCGGCTGCCGCATTGGCAATGTCCGGGAACCTCGCGGTGGCCGGCTGGGCTGCCGGGTACGTGGCGGCCAAGGCGGTACCGGCCGCAGTGATCACCGCCGCGATCACCCGGTGGCTCGGGGGTCCGAGGAGTCCGGGCCGCCATCCGGCCGGACGCAGCCTTCCGCCGGCGCTGGCCTTCGGAGCCCTGTCCACCCTGCTGTCCGGGCTGTGGTGGACCGGCGCCGCCTACGCCCCCGGACTGCCCGTACCGCGGCCGGAACGGGGATTCCTGTCGGTGGCAGTTTCGATCGGGCTCCTGGCGCTTGCCGCGTCCCTGTGCCTGAAGCCGATCCGTTCACGAGTCGGAGGCCTGCTGGGCGGCTGGATCGCCGGACTGTGCGCCGGCGGGCTCTTCGGCCTGCTCCAGGCCGTCATCTCACTGGTGGTCGACCGCGGCGCCGGGGGCGATATGTGGCCGCTGATGATGGCCTATGTCGCGGTGGCCGACGGGCTGGCATTCGGCGCCTGCACCGGATGGCTTCTGGGACTGGCCGCGCTGGCCACCGACCGGGTCGACCAAACCGCCCGCCCCGGGCGTTCCACCGCGCCGCAATTCATCGCCGGCGCCCTGGGAGCGATGGCCCTGGCCGCCTCGCTGATCGTCCCGAACGTGCAGGGCGCCGCCAACGTCGGGAAGAACCTGCCGGATGCCGGTTTCCTGCGCGCCGAGGGATCGCATATTTCCGACGGGCGAGGCAACCAGGTGCTGCTGCGCGGCGTGAACGTGAACCAGCTCGTGGACTTCTACCGTCCGCAGCCCGAGGTTCCGGCCGTCAGGCCGTTGAGCGAAGAAGATTTCGCCGGCATGGCGGAACAGGGCTTCACCGTTTCCCGGCTGAACATTTCCTGGTCGGCGTTGGAGCCTGAGCGCGGCTCGCTGGATCCGGAGTACGTGGCGAGAATCCACCAGGCGGTGGACTGGGCGAAAGCGCACGGGATCTACACGGTGCTGGACATGCACCAGGACGGCTGGTGGAACGGGCCGACCGAGCCCGGCACCACATGCCGCCCGGGAACCGAGGAGATGTGGGGCTACGACGGGGCGCCGCAGTGGGCCACCATCACCGACGGGGCCCCGCGCTGCCAGTTCACCGGTCGGGACATCTCGCCAGCGGGCAACCGCGCCTTCCAGAATTTCTACTTCGACACCAACGGAATCCGCAGCGCACTGGCCCAGACCTGGGGCAAGCTGGCCGCAGAATTCAGCGACGAGCCGATGGTGGCAGGCTTCGACCTGCTCAACGAGCCGGGGTTCGGCGAAACCGCCCCGGTCACCACCTCGTATCTGCTCGGCAAGTTCTATGCGCAGAGCATTGAGCGAATCCGGGAGGCCGGGGCCCGGCAGATCATTTTCATCGAGCCGAGCATTTTCTGGTCGGGACTCGGATTCGATTCGGGGCCCACCCCCGGTTTCACCGAAGACACGAACATCGTTTTCTCCCCGCATCTCTACGCGGAATCAATCACCATGGACCGGGACCTGGGCATCGTGCCCATTGTCGGATTGGAACGGCAATTCACCCTCGCCCAACGGGTCGCCGCGGAATACAACGCGCCGCTGTGGTCCGGGGAATACGGCTACTGGGGCTCGGAAGAGGTCCACTGGGGCGAGGACGAAGACTCGCTGGCGCGTTTGGCCCGCTACGCGGCCGCCGAGGACGAACATGTGCTGGGCAGCGCCTACTGGGTGTGGAAGCAGGCCTGCGGCGATCCGCAGAACGGCATCGAACCCTATGGCAACGCCCTGATGATGCAGGATTGCGCCACCGGCGGCGACCTGCCGCCGAAGCGCGGACTGCTGAAAATCCTCAGCCGCGCCTACCCGCAATCCGCGCCGGGGAAAATCACCTCGCTGGCGGCGGAGGAATCCACGCTGCGGCTCGCCGGGCAAACGGACACCGCCAGCTGCGACCTGCAGGTGTGGTTCCCGGGTACCGCGAAGCCGGAAATCCATAGCACCGGGATCGCCAATTCGTCGCTCGAACAGGTTCCCGGGGGATGGAAATTCACCGGCTGCGCCAGCGGGGACTATGCGGTGGCCAGCGGTTCCGGCGAATAGCCACCTGGCCGTGGCGGCTTAAGCCCCGACGGACGGACAGGCGAAGCCCGGGAAGACAGCGGCGTCAGGGGCGGGGGAGGACGCCGGGACCGGCTAGGACGATTCTGTTGCCATCTGGATCCGCGAGCTGCACGAGCTGACCGCCGCCGCCCTGCTCCGGCCCGTGGTGATCCAACCCCTCAGCAGCCAGCCGTGTTGCCACGGCCTGAAGATCTGCGACTTCCAGCACGACCGTGGAATGCCCGGAGCGTTCCGGTTCAAGCCAGACCTGCAGGCCGAATCCCGGACCGAGATGCCATTCAAGCAATCCGTCCATAGGCCGTCGGTCCGGGCCGCGTTCGAACAGCAGGGCGAACCACCGTTCGGCGCGGCCAAGATCTGAAACCGTGCAATTTCCAAGCATGCCCTCGAACATGTCAGTTCCCTTTGCCGTGTCGACGCTTCCGAACTCGGGCCAATTCGACCACGGCCCCCGGAAGCCGGCAAGAGCGGTCTGCCGGTTGCCAGCCGGCATCAAGGTTCACTGCGCTGACCTGAAGCCAGTAAACGCCGGCCGCGGAAAGCATCTCCCGCAGCCGCAAGCCGAGCACAACGCCATGGGGGAGGCTCTGCAGCTCATCGAACGGCACCATGACGTGCTGGCCGGAAAGGATTTCGCGGGCTGGCAACCAATAGCCGCGCACTGCGTGCTCCGGGGACTGCCCGGATAGCCGCTCATCCGGGCCAACGCCCATCCGCGCCGTTTTCTCGATCTGCGCGACCGGGGTGGCCGAGAACAACTGGTTGGCCAGCCGCGATCATCCGGAACTGTGGACCATCGGCATCAAGCTCGACAGCGCCCACGAATCTGCACGCTGCGAGCATCGCTTCTGCTTCGACGGTGCCTGCTGGAAGCATGCTCCTCTGCGCCGGATCAGCCTTGCCGAAGGAGCCGGGCGGGCCGCTGCCTGCTGACGGTGCGTAGCCCCCGCCGGCACTTTGCGGCCGATCGGAGAAAATACCCAGCGTCCATACAACATTTGAGTTAAGGTTCAAGGTAAAGGCTCGCCGTGAAAAAGTTGAAAATACCCCGAATGTCCGTCCCGCCCGATAACCTTTAAATGAGCCAAAAGCTCAAAGTTTTTTGTCAGAAATAACGGGAAGTGTGGTTGACCCATCGTGAGCGAGGAACAGGCAAGCAAGGTCCGCGGCGCCGGGATGCTCAAGGAGCCCCGCCCGGTGGGCCCCACCGGCAAACCACTCTCGGAATTCCCCGTACCCGCCGCCCTGCCGTCCCATGGCCCGGCCCGCGTCATCGCCATGGTGAACCAGAAGGGCGGGGTCGGCAAGACCACCTCGACCATCAACCTGGCCGCGGCGCTCGCCGAATACGGCCGCAAGGTGCTGCTGGTGGATTTTGATCCGCAGGGCGCCTTGTCCGCCGGCTTCGGCACCAACCCGCATGAAATGGACGTCACCGTCTACAACGTGCTGATGGACCGCAACGTCAAGATCACCGACGCGATTCGCCACACCGACGTGGAGAACATCGACCTGCTCCCGGCAAACATCGACCTGTCCGCCGCCGAAGTGCAGCTGGTCAACGAGGTTGCCCGCGAGCAGGTGCTCGAACGCGCGTTGCGCCATGTCATCGACGACTACGATGTGGTGCTCATCGACTGCCAGCCGTCGTTGGGCCTGCTGACCATTAACGCGTTGACCGCCGCCCACGGCGTCATCATCCCGCTGACCGCCGAATTCTTCGCCCTGCGCGCTGTGGCGCTGCTGATGGAGACCATCGACAAGGTCAAGGACCGGCTGAACCAGGTGCTGGAGCTGGATGGCGTGCTCGCCACCATGTACGACGCCCGCACCCTGCACAGCCGCGAGGTCATCACCCGCCTGGACGAGGCCTTCGGCGACAAGCTCTTCGAAACCGTCATCAAGCGCACCATCAAGTTCGCCGACGCGAACGTGGCCGCAGAGCCGATTACCTCCTATGCCGCCAACCACCCGGGTGCCGAGGCCTACCGCAACCTGGCCCGCGAGCTGATCTGGCGTGGTGGTGCCCCGTAATGAGCACCATGCTCAGCGAGGACCAACGCGAACAAACCGCCACCGGCGCCCCCGATTCAAGCCCCGAAACGGGCCAGGGGAAGCCGGCTGGCGGTTTTCGCCTTGCTCTGGCCAATTTCAACGGGCCTTTCGACGTCCTGCTGCACCTGATCACCAAGCGCGAATTGGACATCACCGAGGTGGCGCTCGCCGAGGTGACGGACGAATTCATCGCCTACCTGCGCGAGCTGCAGCAGCGCAGCCTCGAAGCAGGCAGCGACGGGATGAAGGTCCTGGATGAAACCACCGAATTTCTGGTCGTCGCTTCCACGCTGCTCGACCTGAAGGCCGCCCGCTTGCTGCCGCGCGGGGAAATGGCCGACGAGGAGGACTTCGAGCTGCTTGAAGCCCGGGACCTGCTGTTCGCCCGGCTGCTGCAGTACAAGGCGTTCAAGCACGCCGCCGCCTTCCTCGGGGAACGCTACGAAACCGAAGGCTCGCGCCGTCCGCGCGAAGTGGCGCTGGAGCCGGAATTCGCCGCGCTGCTGCCCGAGCTGATTTTCTCGATCGGCCCCGAACGCTTCGCCAAGATCGCCGCCGGCGTGCTCGCTCCGAAACCCGAGCCGATCACCGAGGTCGGATTGGACCACCTGCACGGGGCGAACGTCACCATCGCCGCCGAGGCCGAGGCCATCGCGGAGCTTCTGGCGGCCCACGGCGCCATGGACTTCACCGCGCTGGTCGCCGATGCCGCCGAGCATCTGGTGGTTGTCGTGCGGTTTCTGGCATTGTTGGAGATGTTCAGGCAGAAGGTCATCAGCTTCGAGCAGCACGACCCGCTCGGCCCGCTGCAGATCAGCCTGGCCGGGGAATCGGACTTCGACGCCGACGCGGTGCTGGACGACTACGAGGGGAAGGGTGAGGTGGATCATGAGTGAGATTGCACCCATTGACCAGCTCCCCGGAGGCCTGGAATCGGGGCTCGAAGCGGTGCTGATGGTCGCCGATACCCCCGTATCCTCGGCGCGTTTGGCCGAAATCTTCGAGGTGCCGGTACCCCGGATTGCCGCCGCCTTGGAGAGCCTGGCGAGCGAGTATGATAGTAGGGATCGCCCGCGCGGATTTGAACTGCGTCGCGTCGCCTCCGGGTGGCGCTTCTATTCGCGGGCCGATTACGCCGATTTCGTCTCCAGTTATGTGCTCGA